>Ga0182017_10003098_pt1 | contig 12431 bp, 4 predicted proteins | sample 712E3DmetaG_FD_120492 | JGI IMG/M metagenome (GOLD analysis project Ga0182017, IMG submission 120492) | Permafrost microbial communities from Stordalen Mire, Sweden - 712E3D metaG | ecosystem: Environmental > Terrestrial > Soil > Wetlands > Permafrost | place: Sweden: Stordalen | collected... | reverse complement strand
CAGGAGCCTCGCCCGCAGGAGCCTCGCCCGCAGGAGCCTCGCCCGCAGGAGCCTCGCCCGCCGGAGCCTCGCCCGCAGGAGCCTCGCCCGCAGGGCGGCGCGGCATCCGCCGCCGGCTCGCGGACAACCTGACCGCGCTCCTCGTCATCGGCACGTTGAAGCTCATCCTGCACGCACCGGAGCGGCCGCTCTGGGCCCTGACCGACTTTGCCGGCGGCCTCTCGTACCGCTTCTCGAGCGATCGTCGAGACCGCGCCCGCCGGAACCTGCGGCGCGTGGTCGAGTGGATGGCGGCCAACGGTCGGGGCACGGAGTCGTATCGCGCCGCGGCAACCGACCCAAAGGCCCTCGAGAGACTGGTTCGATCGGCCTTCGTCAACCACGCCCGCTACTACGTGGAGATGGCTCGGGCACCCCGGTTCACGACCGCGTGGGTCGAGAATCGGCTCCTGGTCGAGACCCCCGAAGAGGTCGATGCCGGGCTGGTGAAGAATCGGGCGCTGATCCTGATCGGTATGCATTTCGGGGCGATCGAGGTGCCCGGTATCTTCGCCGTGCATCGCCTCGGCAGGATCACGAGCCCGATGGAGACGATTCCGAACGCCCGGGTCCAGCGCTACATCTTCTCGACCAGAAACACCGTCGGCGTCCGAATCGTGACCCTGGAAGAAGCGGCGACCGAGCTGCTGGCGGCGCTTCGCCGAAACGAGGCCGTCGGGCTCGTCGCCGATCGCGTCATCAGCGGCAGTGGCATCGAGGTCGAGCTGTTCGGCGGTCTGACGAAGATTCCGGCCGGGCCCGTACTGCTGGCCGCCGAGACGGGCGTGCCGGTCTACATGTCGGCTGTGCGCCGGGACGGCCCGGGCCGCTATCGTGGGGCCCTGCGGAAGCTCGAGCCGCCGGTGGGGGCGAACCGGCGGGAGCGCAGCCGGGCTATGGCCCGCGATGAAGCACGGGTTCTCGAACGGTTCATCATCGACGCACCGGAGCAGTGGCTTACCGTGTTCCATCCGATCTGGCGAGACCTGGAAGAGCCCGCGGCTCAGCCCGGCGGAGGTGCCGCGTGAGCGACGACAAGACGCCTCGGCCCGGTCAGGCGGACATGCACATCCATTCGATCGCCTCCGATGGGACCGCGGCGGCCGCGCAGATCCTGGACTACGTCGAGAATCACACCGACCTCGACCTCATAGCCATCGCCGACCACGAGCGCATCGAGGGCGCGCTGGAGTGTCAGCGCCTGGCCCGCGAGCGCAAGAGCCGGGTAGAAGTCGTGGTCGCCGAAGAGGTCACGACGCGCAGCGGCCACCTGCTGGGCCTCTTCCTGCAGGCGCGCCTGGAGCGCAACCGGCGCCTCGAGACGACGGTCGCCGAGATCCACGAGCAGGGCGGTCTGGCCATCGTGCCGCACCCGTTCTCGGCGTTCACGAAGGGCATGCGCAAGCACGCCATAATGCGCGTCCATCGCTCGACCGATCCGCTGGTCTACTGGGACGCCCTCGAAGGCTACAACCCCTCGACCGCCGGTCGCTACGGCCGTGCCGCGACGATCCGGCTGGCGGCCGAGCTGGGCCTGCCCCTGGTCGGCAATAGCGACGCCCACACCCTCGACACGATCGGAGACGGCCGGACCCACTTCCCGGGCTCGACCGCCGAGGATTACCGGCGGGCGGTCCGGGAAGGAATGACGAGCGGCACCTGCGGCGACTGGGGCTTCCTGCGCGAGGCGCTGATCTACACCCACCAGGTCCGCAAGCAGGCCCGCGACGTCGCCAGGTGGGGCCGCCGCAACTTCCTGCGTGACGACTACCCACGGGACCTGGGCGTGCCCCGAGATCAGCTCGCGCTGCAGCGGCAGGGTGCGGCGGAGTACATGGCGGGTCGAGCGACGGCTCGGAGGACGGCCCCGCAAGCCGAGGGTCGCGAGGTCGAGGAGCGGTCGGCATGAAGATCGGCCTCGTCACGCCGTATGTCTATCCCGTTCCGGGAGGCGTGAACGAGCACGTGCGCTTCCTGTACGAGAACCTGCGCCTGCGCGGACACGATGTCCGGATCCTGACCAGCAGCCACGGCCTGCAGCGCTCATCCGAGGGCGACGTGATCCGCATCGGCAAGGGCTTCAGCATGCCGAGCAACGGATCGGTCGGAACGATCACCCTCTCGCCCCGCTACGTGTCGCAGGTCCAGAAGGTCCTCGATGAGGAGCGGTTCGACCTGCTCCACTTCCACGAGCCCTTCGTGCCGTTCCTGTCGCTGGTGGTGCTGCGCCAGTCGAACAGCGTGAACATCGGCACGTTCCATGCGTACGCGGGCTTCTCGCCGGCCATGGAGCTCGGCAGCAAGACGCTGCAAGGCTACGCCAGTCGACTGCACGGCCGAATCGCGGTCAGCGCCGCCGCCCGCCATTTCGTCGACCGGTTCTTTCCCGGCGACTACAAGGTCATCCCCAACGGCGTCGACGTCGGCCGCTTCCAGCGCGCCGTGCCGCTCGCCCGATGGCAGGACGGCACGCCGAACATCCTGTTCGTCGGGCGCCTGGAGGACCGCAAGGGGCTTCCGCACCTTCTCAAGGCCTTCCGGCTCGTGCGCAAGAGCGGTGCCGAGGGCCGGCTCCTGGTGGTCGGCTCGGGGCCCCAGGAGCGCGAGGCGCGCCGCTACGTGATGACCCGCGGCCTCCAGAACGTCGAGTTCCTGGGGCGGGTCAGCGACGCGGAGAAGGCCCAGCTCTTCAAGACGGCCGACATCTTCGTCTCGCCCGCCACCGGACGGGAGTCGTTCGGGATCGTGCTGCTCGAGGCGATGGCCGCCGGAACCCCGATCGTGTGCAGCGACATCCACGGCTACAAGGGCGTCGTTCAGCGTGGCCGCCAGGCCATCCTGGTGCCGCCGCGCGATGCCAAGGCCCTGGCCGCGGGCATATCGGAGTTGCTGGAACACCCGGAGATGCGGCGGCGCATGGGCGCCGCGGGGCTCGAGCGGGCCCAGCAGTTCAGCTGGGAGCACGTCACGGCCAAGGTCGAGGACTACTACGGCTTCGTGATCCGCCGGCTCGCGGCCCAGGGCCAGCTGCCGAAGGGCTTCGGGGCGGAGGTTCCGCCGGCGCCGCATCTGGCACCGAACGAACGCGAGGGCTGATCAGGGCGCGAGCGTCGGGCGCGCTGCCCGGTCAGGAGTTCGGCTTGTCCTTTCGAGAGCCCCGCGGCGCGACCCCGTCCACAGCATGACCCGCGGCGGCTGAGCCTCCCTTTCCCGAGCCCAGCCTCCCCGATCGCCGGAGGCCGACCACGATCCGCCGCTCCCACGCGGCCCAGGCGAAGAACCCGGCGACCAGCAGTGCCACCAGCGCCACCGATATCGAAGACCACGAGATGGGACTGTGGTGTTGGGCGGGCTGAAGGTTGACCGCGAACTCGAAGCCGTAGAACCAGGTCGGCAGCAGGCCGTTGTAGACGCTGATGATGTTGGCCGGCATCGGCATGGCGGACAGGTTCGGATACAGCGCCAGGAATGTCACGACGACGAAGGCGCAGGCGCCCAGCACGAACCGGCGTGGATTGCGTGCGGTGAAGACGATGAACGCCAGGATCGCCAGAACCGGCAGAAGCAGCAGCACGATCCCGTCGCTCGGGAGGGCCGCCTCGAAGACGAGGTCGGTCGGGCCGTTCTGGCCCAGCCACCACAGCAGCACGCCGGCGATACCGACGGGCACCACGAGCTGGGCGATCCAGAACGAGTCCTCCTGACCCTCGTTCTGACGGCGCTCGAGCCGCCACAGGATGAGCGCCAGGGCGACGAGTGCGACGACGAGCACGATGCCGATCAACAGCACTCGCTCCTCGATGCGGACGTCGCCGGTGCCGGAGCCGCAGATGGCGTCCTTGAAGCCGTTGTTCGACGCGCTGACGCGTGCCAGGTTGCACAGCGGATCTTTGAACAGCCACAGGGCGGCCGGGAATATGAGGGCCGCGGCCGCGGCGAACCTGGCCAGCAGCCACGTCCGGCGCGACGGCCCGTGCCACAACTCGGCCATGAAGTACGCCAGGGCCGCCAGGAAGAACGGCAGGGCGGTGTAGAAGTGGTACTGGAAGGCGGCCCTGTCGATCCGGGACCAGGACAGCCACTGCCAGAAAAACGCGACCGCGATCAGGGTCAAGCCCAGGCTTCGGCGCTTGAAGGCCTGCCAGCAGATGAAGCCCATGGCGAATATGGCCAGCCACCAGATCGCCGGGTTGCCGCCGTCGTAGATCATCGTGGCCACGTCGCCGGAGTAGTTGGCGTTCTCGAACCAGACCGGCTTGAGGTCCATCGGCCAGGCCCACCACGGCGACGACGCGGGGTGCGATGCGCGCAGGTCGTTGTGGTAGTTGTACATGTCGATGGTCTGCTGGATGAGCGTCTTGCCGGTATGGCCGTTGGGCCAGCCGTCGCCGTTGACGCAGTAGCCGTTCTGGTCCGCGTCCGGGCAATAGAGAACCGGCAGGTTGCCCCCATAGCTCGCCGTCGTGGCCGCGGTCTGCGGTTGCCACGGCATCGCCCACACGGCGTAGAAGCTCACGTAGACGGCGATCGGCAGGACGAGGACGCACACGGCCATCCAGACGGCCGGCAGGCCGAAGCCCGAGCCGAGTCGCAGCCAGCCCGTCGGAGCCGGGGCGGCCGGCTCGGCGTACCTCGATGGATCGTTCGGGCCGGGGGCCGAGGCCATCGGCCCGAAGCCGAGCTTGCCCGCGAACCAGAAGGCAGCAGCGATGGCGGGTCCGCCGGCGATGCCGGCTAATCCGACCTCCAGCAGCAACCTGCTCCCGAGAAGCGCGCCGCCGAGCCCACCCAGCACCCCGAGGATGACCGGCGCGCCGACGGCGAACCAGAGCTCCTGACGGGTCCAGGCGACCGGGTGATAGGCGTTGGCGGCGGCGGCGGCTGCGGTGACCACCAGCATGATGATGAAGAAGGTGTAGTTCGGGGCGCCGCTCTGGATCGAGTTGGGCGACAGTGTCAGCGCCGCGCCGAACAGCCCCGCCGCGGCCACCACGGCCACGACCGTGATGAGCGCCTTGTCGGGCGTGGTCCTCATCGAGGACGCCCAGATGAGGCCGCCGAGCAGGACGAGCAGGGCCAGCCCGATCAGTCCGATCACCGCCACGGGACTTCCGGTGTCGGGGGCGCTCACCATCTCGGCGATCGCCATCCAGCCCAGGATGCCGGTGCCCGCGGCAAGTCCCAGAATGGTGATCACCCTGCCCAGGGCAGACCGGATCAGAATCAGGATGCCGATGCTGGCGATGGCATACATGGCCACCCACTTGGAGGCCAGGCCCAAACCGAGCAGCAGGCCCAGCACGGGCATGCCGAGCCAGAACGCGAACCGGCTCTTCCAGACATTGAGCCACATCACGGCGAAGACGAGATAGGCCAGTAACAGGAACCCACCAACGTAGGTGTCGTTCATCGCGATGCGCGATTGGACGAAGAGCATGCCGTCGGTCAGCGAGAAGAGGGCCACGAGAAGGGCGATCGTGCGACGGCGGAAGAGCAGCCGGACGAGCAGATACAGGCAGGCCGCCATCAGGGCTCCGAACAGGACGCCGACTATGCGCCATGAGAACGCGAACTGGCCCACGTCCACCGAGGCCATCGAACCGTTGGGGGAGAAGGCCAGGATCGCTTCACGATCCGTGTCCGGCATCGTCGGTGTCGAATCCAGGCCGATCGCGACCGGCTGGAACGGCAGCTGCGCGTCCGAGAAAACGGCATCCCCGTTGGTTTCGATGGCGTAGACGGTCCAACCCGTGCCGTCCGGGGTGCGCCCGAGCGCCTGGACCACCCTGGTCGCCCGGTCGAGCACGAGCGCCGTGACCGGGCCGGGCATCGTGTTGAGCGGCTGGTAGCTGTCCTTGATCACCGCCCAGTTGCTGGTCGAGGTATCGATGTGAACCAGGACGATCCCGTCGCCCGCCGCCACGTATGAGGATTGATCGCCGCGGATGGCCGTGCCGTGCAGGTCGGAGTAGTTGAGCGCGATCGACGTCGCGGGAGCGTCGGTCGTCACGGGGGTCGAGGTGATGACAAGGGTTCGCGCGTCCAGGAGGCCGACGCCGCGCTGGTAGGCCACTATGACCTGCGGGGCCGCGGACTCGACCTGGATGTCGGGCGCACCGCCATCCGCCACCAGGCTCTGGACGGCAGTGACCTGACCCGGGCTGAGAAGCCCGACGGCGAGGAGGTGCGGGTCGCCGGCGGTCACGGGCGTGCTGAGAGCCGACTGGACCACGGATATGTCGAGCCCGAGGGTCGAAGCCAGCGCGTCCGCCTCGGAGGCGGTCGGCGTGGAGTCCGGCGTCCTGATCAGGTATGACGGGCCCGTGCCGAGGTAGGCGAAGTCCGCGATCCCGGGGACCATCCCCTGGGCGGCGACGGTGGCGTCGCTCTTGCTGAGGTCGATCGAGACGATCTTGCCTGCGGCGTCGGCCGCCAGGAGGTAGGGCGGCGACCCCGAGTAGACGTGGGCGATCACCAGGCCCGTCTCGACGCCCAGCTCCTTTGCCGGCTGGATGGTCGAGGAGATCCCGAGCCGGACATCGTCGAGGTTCGTGGTGTCGATGCTGTAGATGCGCCCGGTCGAGGTCCCGACGTAGACGACCCCGGTCGTCCCGATCTCGGAGAAGACCGCGGCGCCGGGGATCGGATACGTCGTGACGAGGGCCCGCGTCGCGAGGTCGTAGATGCGGACGTCGGATCCCGTGGCGACGAGGATTCGATCGCCGTATCGGAGATCGAAATTGGCGTTGGCGTCGCCGAGGCCCGGATCGACACGGGGCGAGACGGAAGTTCGAGGCTGGACGACGACGTCCTTCACGGTCACGCCGATATCGCCTGTGGCCGTCACCTTGTCGTCGGAGAAGAGGCTTATGCCGCCCGCGATGGCGTACTTCGCCAGGTGCGGGTGAGTCCACTCGTAGATGTCGTGCGGGATGTTGTACTTGAAGTCCTGCAGGAACTCCGTGGCCGTTCGGGCGTGGTAGACCTCGTCGAAATGCATCTGCATCGGCTCGTCGAGGCGGTAGGTACGGAGCGCAAGGATGGCGAAGACCAGGGCCGCGACAACCCAGAGGTCCAGCTTGTCGACGCGGCCGCGCGGCTCGGAGTCCAGCGAGGCCGATCTGTCGGGGTGCGTCGAGGGGCGGGCGATGCGGTGCCACAGCCTCATGACCGATCCGGGCACGTACAGCGGCGGATCCTCGTCTTCGAAGTAGTCGCCGTCCTCGACCCATTCCTCGTCTTCCGCGTCGGGGTCGAACGCGTAGGCGCCGCCGTCGGCGGACGTTTCGAGCGCCGCCGCTGCTGCCAGGCGCGGCGGCCCGAACGAGTCGCCGAAACCGAACCTGGACCACCAGCCGGGGGTCTCGGGCGCCGTCGGCGCGGCGTTCGCCACTTCCCGGCTCAACGCCGCCACGGCCCGGGGCCGGAGCTGCAGGAGGGCCCAGATCATGGCCAAGCCCGTGATCACTCCGCACAGGGCCACCGGCCAGATGATGAGCCCGTCGAACAAGCGAGCGGTGAGGATGCCGTGGCCCCAGTCGATCAGCGTCCCGGCCACCTGGCCGTCATTGATCGGAATGCCCGTGTTCTTGCTCGTGTCCGTGTACTCGACCAGAACTCCGAGGAGGTTTACGGCGTTGGTCGCGGCCAGGATCACGTAGGCCAGGCTCCATCGCCACGACACCGCCATCAAGACGGCGCCCAGGCCGAAGAACGGGAAGAGATAACGCTCGTGGGCGCGGGTCGGCACGACGAAGAAGGCGATGGCCAGAATGGCCAGGGCCACCAGCAGCGACTGGCTGTCGTCGCGCCAGGCAGCCCAGATACTGACTCCCAGCAGGATGGCAATCAGCAGGCCGTCACCGAGTGCCGCCGCGTAAAGACGGCCCGACACGCCGACGATGACGACGCCGGCGAGTACGGCGCCCGTCACCAGGAAGGCGGACCACAGCCCGGAGAACTCGGCCCTCAGCCCTTGCGGCGGGACCGAGGCGGGGCGGTTCTGACCGTCCGCGATCGACGGTGCGACGTCGGTGACCGGAACGTCGGGTGTGGAATTCCGGCCGCGGCCGGAATTCCAGGCGAGGACGGCCATCACGACGAGGAGCGCGGCCACGCCCAGGGCCAGCGCCACTACCGCGGGCGGGAACGGCCCGATGATATTGCCCAGTCCACTGGTGCCGGTGCCGGCGTCCGTCCACGGAGAGTCGTGGAGCACCCACCACTCGAGGTTGCGGTCCAACCCGTTGACCCCGTCCGGTACCAGGGCCCAGGGGTTGTAGGCGTTCATGGTCATGAACGGGTACTCGCCGAACGAGCCCAGGACGTGGCTTGCGATCGGCTCGAAGGCCATACCGGCGACGGCGACGACGGTCCCGATGCCCAAGGCGGCCGAGGCCAGCGTGCGCGAGGCGACTTCGGCGAAGGGCACGTACCGCAGCCCGAGGGCGAAGACGCCGAGCCCGGCGACGATCCCGGCGACGATCGTCACGAATCCCGGTCCGGTCGCCATCCGTTGAGCGGCCCCGACGAAGTCGAGACCCGTATAGGGCAGGCAGATGATTGCCGCGGTAGCGAGGCCGGCGCCGATCGAGCTCAGGATCCGCATGGGTTCGGGCTCGCCCTCCCTGGGCGCCAGGGACCGGCGCAGGACCACGAATCCGACCACGAAGCCGAGGATGCCCAGCTGGAGCTTGGTCAGCGTGGCCAGGACCGCCAGGGCGGAGGCGGCCTCACGGTGATCCTTCTGCAGCTCGCGCAGGCCGAGCAAGAGGAAGATCGAACCGACGGCATCGGCCTGGCCCCAGATGGCGCTGTTGAACCACGTGACGGGGTTGATGAGTACGACCGCCGCGACGATCAGGGCTCGGCGCCGGCTGACGCCGAGTTCCGACGCCATGAGCCAGACCATGGCCGCGAGCCCCAGGTCGGCGACGATCGGCAGAAGCTTCACGCCCTCGCCCATATCGCCGCCCATCAGCAGGCTGACCACGCCGAGCAACAGGATGTAGACGGGGGGATAGTCGATGAAGCCGGTCCGGGCGTAGAAGCCGATCGGGCCGTTCTTGGCGATGTCGTTGCCCCAGTACTGGAACGCGCTGAGGTCGTTGGGAAAGCCAGACCCCGGCAACAGTACGTATGCGATGATGAGGCGGAGGATCAGACCCAGTGCCAGGAGAACGACGATGGCGGGAATTCCTGTGACGGCACCACCCGTGACGGCACCGATCGTTCCTGCCGACGCGCGCCCCCGTGGGCTGTCCTCCCGCAAGCTCGGGCCTGCCAACCGATACGGCCTCCTGGGCGAGCGCTGAGGTGGAGCGGAGTATAACCCAGGGCGCGGGGCGAGACGGCGTGCCGGACCTGAACCTGCGCGACCCGATGAGAGCCGCCGAGTCGGAAGGGACCACCGAGACGGACGGCTCGACATCCGAGACGGCGGGCTCCGGCGGCCTCCGCCTGAACCTGTGGGGGATCGGCATCGCGGTGCTGTGCCTGATCGTCTACCACTTCAGCCAGCCCAACCCCGGAAATCCCTACCTCCATTTCGTGTTGCAGGCCCAGGCCTGGCTGGACGGCAGCACGGCCATTCCGCAGCCTCAATACCAGGACGTTATGCCGATCACCGACGCGTCCGGCGCGTCGACCGGCTTCGGCATCATCCCCTTCCCGCCGATGCCGGCATGGGTCCTCCTGCCCTTCGTTTCCGTCTGGCACCTCGCCACCGACCAGCATCTGCTGGCCACGATCTTCGCCGCGATCGACGTCGGCATCGCCTACTGGATGCTCGGCTACCTGCGGGTCCGCCATAGCGTTCGCGTTCTGACGTCATTGTTCCTTGGCCTCGGCACCGTTCTGTGGTACACGGCGGCCATCGGGTCCACCTGGTTCTGGGCCCACATAGTGGCCGTCGGGTGTCTGCTCCTTTCGGTGGGGCTGGCCCTCTCAGGAGATCCCGACGCCACGGAGCCTGGGCCGGTCAAAGATGCCGCCGCGGCGGTTCGACACCTGCGCTGGCCGGGTGGCCGATCGTCGATCCTGCTGCTGTGCGCCCTTGGGGCGAGCGGCGAGCTGCTGTTCGTCCTGGCCGGCGCCGGCACATCGGCGGCGGCATTGGCCGGGGTCGGAGTGATCCTGAGTCTCGTGGCCGCGGCGCTGGCGGTCACGGTTGCGGGCCGACCCGGCGTCCTGGCCCCTCTGGTTGCAGCGGTCGCGATCGTCGGCGGCCTTCCGGCGGTTCTCCTTGCGTGCGCCCAGTCGCCCCTGGCGGTGGAGATCGTCGACGCCGTCCTGGCCGTCCTCGTGGTCGGGCTCTACTGGCTAGGTCGCCGCCGCGGCAGCCGCATCGATCGGGCCCTGGAGGCCGTTTGGGTCGCGCTCTCGAGGCCCGAGTCGCTCCAGGTCGCGGCGGGCATCATGTTCGGGCTGGCGGTCACGGCGCGTCTGACGATCCTGTTCGGTTTCCCCTTCCTGATCCTGGTCGGCGGTGGCGGAACGTGGCTTCGACGGGCCATGCTCGCCGGCGCAGGCGCGGCCGTGCCGCTGGTGACGCTCCTCGTCGTCACCTACGCCACCAGCGGCCACCTCTTCAACCCGGCCTACGACTACCTCTATCACGTCGAGCTCGCCAACTACGGCGGCGTCTTCAACTACCACGCCGATTGGTCGATCACCGACATCCGCTACGTCCCTCAGAACATCGGGATCATGCTCTTCGGGATGCCGCGGCTGTTCCCCACCTGGGTCGGCGTTTTCCCCGACGCCATCAACGGCACGTCCCTGTGCGCCACCACCTCCGCCCGCGGTCTGTTCGACAGGAGCTGCCCGCTGGCGGTGCCGGATGCCCTCGGCACGAGCCTGCTGCTGACCAGCCCGGCCTACTTCCTGGCCCCGATCGCCCTGCGGCCGATGAGGCACCTGAAACTGGACCGGGCGACGGCCGGTGCGACGATCGCGGTCCTCGCCATCGCCATCGTCAATCTCATGCATTTCAGCCAGGGCTGGGTCCAGTTCGGCTATCGTTTCAGCAACGACTTCGTGCCGTTCGCCCTGATCCTGGTGGCTCTCGGCGCAAGCAGGCTGGGTCGTCTATGGCCGCTGGTCGTGCTCGTCGCGGCCTCGATAGCGTTCAACTTCTGGGGCACCACCTGGGGGACGATGCTTGGTTGGTAGCAACCCGCGCAGACTCGGACCCGCCCTCGGTCGTCTGACCGACCCGGCGCTGTTTGCCGCGGTGGCGGCTCCTGCCGCCGTGGCCGCGCTGACGCTCCTCTTCGTCGTACCAACCCTGGCACCGGGCGTAGCCAGCTGGGACACGGCCGAGTTCCAGACCGTAGCTCCGGTCCTCGGCACCGGCCACCCCACCGGATACCCGAGCTACGTGATCCTTGGCTGGCTGGCCTCGATCGTGCTCGGGCCGTTCGGCGATCCCGCGTACCGGATGAACTTGCTGCAGGCGCTCCTGGGGGCCGCTGCCGCGGCCGGGACCGCGGGCGTCGTTCAGGTGCTGACGGGGCGTCGGCTGATCGCCCTGGCCACTGGCCTGCTCCTGGCCTGCAGCCAGCTCTTCTGGCGGCTCTCGACGCACGCCGACCCGCACATGTTCCACGTCGCGCTCGTGGCCATCCTCTTCGTCGTCCTGTTGGTCTGGGAGGAGCGCCGCAACAGCAAGGATCCATCGGCCGTGGCGCACGCCGATCGCTGGCTCGTTGCCGCAGCCTTCATCTACGGTGTGGCCGTCGCCAACCACTCCCTGGCGCTGCTGCTGCCGCCCGCCATCGGGCTCTTCGTCCTGCTCGTGGACTGGCGGATCGTCTTCCGCCCGCGGACGATCGCGGCCTGCGTGGCCGTGCTCGGTGGCACCATCGTGGTTCTATTCCTGGAGATGCCTATCCGGGCCGCGATGAACGCCCCGCTGGTCTACGGGCATCCGGACACTCTCAGCGGTTTCCAGTACGTGGTTCTGGCGGAGCAGTTCCGGGGCAGCCTGGTCGATCCGCTCGGCGACCTGCCGACCAAGGCGGGCCACGTCATGGACCTCATCACCGGCTGGCTCGGACCGTTGGGCCTGCTGGCGGTGTTCGGCCTGGCCACGAGCCTCGTTCGACGCCCGCGCTACCTCGTCCTGAGCGGACTTGCGGCCGTCGTCACGTGCGGCTTCGCGGCCTCCTACGCCAACGCCGACATCGAGCGCTACTACCTCGTGCCGCTTCTGGTGGCGTACACGTGGATCGGCCTCGGCGCCGCCGATGCCGTCACTCTGCTCGTTTGGGTGGCAGCCGAGCTCAAGAATGCCGTCGGCGCGGTTGCGACCGGGCCCCAGACCGAGCCACTCGCCACCGAGCCGGCCATGGAGATCGTCGCCACCGAGCCCCGCCGCGACGAGGAGGGCT
>Ga0182017_10003097_pt1 | contig 12433 bp, 19 predicted proteins | sample 712E3DmetaG_FD_120492 | JGI IMG/M metagenome (GOLD analysis project Ga0182017, IMG submission 120492) | Permafrost microbial communities from Stordalen Mire, Sweden - 712E3D metaG | ecosystem: Environmental > Terrestrial > Soil > Wetlands > Permafrost | place: Sweden: Stordalen | collected... | reverse complement strand
TGAGCATCCGGACACGCCTCCTGTTGTGCGTGCCGCTCTGCAGGCTGACCGGAATAGTGATGTGCGAACAGGGGTTGCCCGGAATCCTTCTTCGTCGCCTGAATCGCTTGGGCAGCTTGCGGCCGACAATGATTGGCTGGTCCGGAAGTTCGTCGGGCTTCACCCGAAATGCCCTCCTGAGGTTCTGGATGTGCTGCGGAAAGACCCGGACGCGCGGGTAAGCGACGCCCTTACTCTGCAGCCGCCGCCGCCCGCGCCTGTGGTCGTGGTTGTCGTGCCACCGCAGCCTGCCCCTGCACCCGCTCCTACGCCGCCGAAGCGGGTCAAGGCCGAGACGATGTCCCTTTTCTAGGGAGGGGCGCGCAGCCATCTTGCTTGCGACGCCCATGAGGTATTTCCACGGCACATTCTTCGACCTTGATCGATTCCCTGATGACCCGCTGTCGGTCTATGGGGACGGAGGGGTTTCGCTCAGCACGCACGAGCCGTTGGCCCGCTGCTATGGAGATCACCTAGCCGTTGTGGACATCCCTGCCGGGCTGCTGAAGCTTTTCCTGGTATCGGCTTACGAGTGGTTCTCGGTTACGGATAGCCGGATCGCCGAGCTTGAGGCGGAAGGGTACGATGGGATCGCTGTCGCGGGTGACGTGAATTTCAATTCTGATCCGGATGACGACTTCCAGCCAGAAGACGCGACGTTCTTTTGGTCTTGGGTCCTGGTTTGGAATACCCGCTTGCTTAATCAGCATCTCATAGAGGTGCGCGCCGCGCCCTTGTGCATGTTTGAGGATCTGCCCGAAGTTGTCGCGCGCGGCGTGCTCGCGGCGTAAGGCGAACTCTCGGTGAACACGCCTCTTTCAGTTCAATGCGCGATCTGCGGCCACTCGATCTTGGCGGGCGATGGTCGATACACCGCGTTCGAGCCTGGGCGATATCTTCATGCGGCCTGCTACCTGCCGCAGGTTCCCAGCATCTCGAGTCCTGCGATTATGCGTCCCAGGGCGGCGCGGGGGGAGGGGCCTACGGCGTGCAAGGTCGCAGGGTTGCTCTCTGCTGCGCTCTCCAAGCACTACGGCGCGCCGGTCCTCGTAGATACGTTTCACTTGTGGGTACAGCAGGGAGCTTTCCTTTCCAGGAAGTGGGATCTCGCGTGCTGGGGGGCTGACGGCATTCCTCACCCAACGATCACCGGAGCGCAGATATCCGCGTTCTCCTGGAGCACAATGAGCCAGTGTGCCCGTCGAGGTATCGATATCGATGAGGATTCGCCTCGCACGGTCGAGGTCTCTGCCGGCCCGGCCCGCCAGCTTGAGGTATGACCAAGAAGCAAGCCACGAAAGACGCCCGCAAAGCGGCGAACGAGAACGGCGTCCCGGTTGTCGTTGTGATCGAGGGGCCGGCTGCTGATGACTTCGCTCGCTACGACCGGGATGGAAATTCGTACGGCTATTGTCCGGAGGCGGCGAAAGAGATTCTCTACAGGCACGGTGTCGTGGCTGACACGATCCAGCCGGATCTGCCTGCGCGCTGAGCGGGCGCGTCGATCGCGGTCATCCCACCCAACTTGGAGCAACCATCAATTCGCCTATGAAACTTGTCCTGAATGTGTCGTGTGATAACGAGAACTCCGACGCGCCGAGCTACGGCTTCGTCGAGATCTTGCCCGAGGCCGCTCGCGCCATGATGGCGCTGCAGGATGCTGCGGTGGCTTTTCGCGCGAAGATGAATGAGGCGGGCCTCGCTTGTAAGTACGCCACGGTGCTGGTTGGTTCCGGCGGCAACATTCCCTGCTTCCGGCTCATGAGCATCCCGCTCGCGTATTCGGAGGAGCGGGACGACGGAGTCAGGGTTCTGCCGGCCGGTTTCGATCCGGACTCGATCGATGGAGATGATGAGCATCGGATCGAGTGCCATCGAATTGAGCTCGATGATAGCGATGTCCGCTTTGTGGCGCTGGACCGCCATGGCAGCGACCGGTTCACCACAGCCGAGATCGAGCGGGCCACGCTGGAGGCGATCGCCGCTGGCTCGGATACGAAGCTCCCCCTGGCGGAGATCGAGCCCGCCGAGGCCGAGGCTGATTGATCGGCAGGTTCTGGGGCGGCTCCATGCTCGGGCTGTATTTGGAAGCGCCGATTCACCGCCTGCCCGCCTGCAGCGCACGCTCCCGCCATAATTCTCTCAACATCTCCGCGTGTCGTTTCTGCCCGTGTACTTCATGAATGCTGCGTTCACGTTTCTCCTAGACGGTTCGGGGTCTTCAGCCTCGGCACGTTCCGAAGCCAACATCGCTGTTTCCGACTGACCGTTCAACCCTCACATGACACGATTGCCGAAGAGCCGTTTCTCTATGATCACACGACGATTCCTGTTTGCGGGCCTTCTCGCGCTCGCCCTTGTCCAATCGGCTGTCGCCGCCCTCCGGGTCGCGACCCTCAACACGTTCCTCCTGTTCTCCCCGGACAACCACGAGGTGACGAGCATGAAGCGGGAGGAGATGCCGCGCCCTGTATACGAACAGAAGGTCAGCAATCTCAGCAGCCTGATCATTCAGTCAGGCGCTGATTTCGTCGGACTTGAGGAAATCGGGTCGGCGATCGAGGCGGGAGACCTTGCGGCCGCGCTGTCCCGCGCCGGCGGGTCAGGCTGGAAAGCTCTCTTCGTGCCAGGAATGGATACCTACACGGGTGAGAACGTGGCGGCTGTCGTGCGCATGCGACCCGGGCTAACGGTAGCGAATTATAGCCGCGTCGCCGCGCTGGAACACCTGTCGAAGCACCTTGTAGTTACCGTGGTAGCGGACGGCCAGCGCTATGACATTTGCGTAGTCCATCTGATTCGGCCGATCGGGAAGAATGAGGGAAAGCACCGGGGGCAGGTCGAATCGCTGGCTGCATGGGTCGCAGGGGAGGGGACGCATGTTTGCGTGGTCCTCGGTGATTTCAACGACACGGGGAGGACCCTATTGCCTGTCTTTGCTGCCAACGAACTTACGGGATGGGCACCGACGCACGTGACGAACAAGACCTTTGACCAGATCTACAGCTCCGTCCGTCCGACGTCCGCGGAGGTACTGCGGCCCCCATATGCTCCCCGGCCGAACGATGCTACGAAGCAGTTGTGGACTGACCATTACCTGCTGGATGCCGCGCTCCCGTGATACTCCGGGGGGCTTTGAAGACCGGAACCTTGCCCCATCTTGGGGTTTGCGCGGCTCTGGATTGAGGTTTCCGACGGCCGGCTGATGCTCGCCCAAGCCCAAGCGGCGGACGACTCCTGCGGATGGAAGATGCGAGAGGGCGGTTACCGAATTGATTCCGCCGCGCCATGCTTGCTTGACAGCGGGACCAGAGCAGCGACTTTACTGCGATCTTACTCCCATGAACACGAACCAATCATCCGCCCATCGCGTCTTTGATGGCGGTGCCACCGGCGCCGCCGGCCTTAACACGGCCTGGGATCGGCTTTGAGGTTCGGGGGACGTTGGTCGAAATCATCGCCGGCGAGGGTGGGAACGACGCGAAGACCTTCGCATTCGAACTTTTCCGCGCCTACCTCGCGTTCGCTTCGGGTCGCGGCTTCGACGCCGAACTCGAACAGACCGAAGGATCAACATTGTCGTTCTTCATCCCCAATCCTGACGCCTATAGCAGCTTCGCGCCCGAACACGGCGGCCATTGCGTCCAACGGGTCCCGGCGAACGACCGTCACGGGCGGCGGCAGACGTCGTACGTGTCTGTTGTGGTGACCAACCTCACAACCTACGGATACACGCTTCGCGAGCAGGATCTCGACGAGCAGTTCCAACGAGGCCGCGGGCCCGGCGGCCAGAACCAGAACAAGGTCTCAAGCGCGGTCCGCCTCCGGCATATCCCCACTGGTCTCGAAGTATTCATCAACGGCCGCAACCAAAACACCAATCGTGTCACCGCCCGGGCCTGCCTCTCCGGCAAGGTCAAGGCGTGGTGCGAGAATCGGAACACCGAACGCCGACCTGCCTATGCCGGCGCCGGCCGGGGAGCCAAAATCCGCACATACAACTTGGTCGACAACAGAATCAGCGATCACCGTACCGGTCTTAAATGCCACCGCCCTGAACTTGTTCTGCGGGATGGCCGATTCGATCTTCTTACTCAGTGACAATACCATAGTCGCGGCAATCGTCCCAGTTGCGGTGATCGCCTTCGCCAACATTAGCCGGCGCGACGGCCGGCAGATTCTCCAATATCCCGTCGCCATTCTTGGGACATGTACGAACTACCTCATGCCCTTGCCCTGCACCGCAAAGACGGCGTCGACAGCATTGGTGGCGTTGCCGATGTCACGACCATCCCGTCTGAAGGGTACACGCGCATCGCTGCTGAGGATGAGATCGGCGGGGACCTGACGGCCGCGATCTTCCCGACGGAAAAGGAGGCGGATGCGTTTCAAGTTGGGTTCAACCACGCCTGCCTTGGGGATGACGTGACCTGCATCCAGGAGCACCTTCAGAGCGACGGAAAGGACCTGTTTGTCGTTCTGATTCACTTCGGTGATTCCTCTGATGACGACGTTAGGGTGTTTGATTTCGCGTCGGCCGCGTGAGGCGGCGACCGATTGAGACTGTTTTCCTATGAAAAGACCGTTGCTTGATCTTGAAGATTTCGTTTGGCATGCCGACGGAACAGCGGCGCTTGCGCCCGTTAACTCGCTGCCCGATATCGATGACAGGGACCGGGCGACTTGGCTGGCCGGCTTTCTCCCGAGGCTCGCCGCGGCGCTGATTAGGGACACCGTCGGCGGGCACTCGACGTATCTGCCGCCGACGGCTCACGTAGGCCGGAACTGGATTCTGCGTCTCTCCATCATTCGGGAAGGGCTGGCGAATCGGGCAGGCCATCTCTTGTTGGTTGAGACTGCCCAGTTGAACTATTACCGCGTGGATTTCGCTGCGTCCCGAAAGCTCTGCGAGGATGCGGTGTTGACGCACGGGATCACGGGCCGTGCAACTCTGGCTGAGACGCAAATGGCTTTGCTGTAGCCTCCCCCACCGCCGTCCAACGCGCCCATCTTGTGGAACTATGGAAACGCTACCTCACGGACTAGTTCTTCGCCGGAAGGAAGGGCCAGAGTCGGTTAGCAATGTGCAGGACCTTACGCTCCTTGAGACGTCGGGCTTCATGCCGCTCGTTGAGGCGGATTCGCCTGGCGGGTATGTCTCGCTGGTGATCTTCAAGAAGAAGGTCGAGGCGACGGTCTATTTGCAGGCGATGCTGGACATGGATGGCTTGCGAGACCGGGATAGTGCGGTGACGGAGAGAGTCCGGACGAAAGATGGCACCCTTCACGTGATCATCGTTCACCACTTCGAGAGCGATGACGACGACGTGCGCGTGTTCGATTACACGTCCGGGCTCTGACGTTTTCTACGGAGGGCGCCACGCCTTTGCATGTGGTTCTGCCTGACGTGCGCCGCCGGCGCCGCCCAACTTGGGAGACCATGAACAGCGGGCATCTTCGTTGCGTCGCCTCTTTGACTACTCGGCTTGGGGTTTCCGAGGAAGAACTGCAGTCGCATGGGCTAGGAACCCCGGACGTTTGGGAGGAGCAGTGCTTCAGCGCGACGAACAACCGGTTGGTGTCGTTTGATGGAGAGGTTTGCGGAGCTGTGGTAACTCACCTCGACCACAACCAAGCAGGTATCGCCGAAGAGCGGCGGCAGCGTGCGGAGCGTGATGGGGTGCTTGAAACTGTAGTGGCGATTGAAGTCCTTCCCCGGTTCCGCCGGCGGGGGATCGCGTGCGACGTCATCCGGTCGTTCGCTCGCGACGGGGCCGTTGCCGTGCTGTCGCCCTGCGAGACGCTACGCAACAGTCTTGCCCGCGTGGCAACAGTCGAAGACCGCGATTCCGACACCTTGGTGACGTTTGCGCCTTCGCCATCCCTCTCAGCGTGACGGAGCCATCTTGGATCACCATGGAAAACGAATCTCTTCGGCGTAATGTCGCCCAGATCCTTGATGCCCGCATCAAGCGCCTGTCTCGGGAGTCTTACGTGCAGGCGAACACGCTGGCGAACGGTCGGGCCCGGCGCCGCCATGTGCCATACGCCATCCCTGCGGTGGCCGAGCAGTGCGTAAAACTGCTCTCCCGGGTCTGGGATCCCGCGGCGACTGCCGACGAGATCGAGGGTATCGCTTCATGGGCCACGACCGGCGAAGCCCAGCACGCGTTCGCGGCTGCGGCCTGAGGATGGATCACCTTTCCCCGAACTCTTATGGACACTGACCTTCGCGCAATGATCGGGAAGACCTATCGGTCGACCTACACGATTCTTGGCGGTATTCCGCAGGTTAAATTCGTTGTCGCCAAGGCGAAACGCGACCGGAAAACCGGACTCGTTTCTTGCCGGTCGGCACTAAGTTCCGAGTGGTACCCGTTGATGTGGGCTGTTGTGGAGTGATGAGGATTCCTGGGCTGCCCAGCTTGAATCATGACCACCGCCTCTTTGCCTAAATCGGATATTGCTGGGGCGTTTCGCGCCCTTCTCGACCTCCATCAGTTCGATCGTCTTGGAGGGTCCGGCTCGTTCTTTGGCCGCCAGCACGTCTTGGCGACGTTGCTGCGTGAGGCTCATGAGGCCGCCGGCGAACGCTGGCGCGGCATGCAGTGTTACATGAACTGCGTTTGCCCTGAGCCGACGCTTGCTGCGCTCCGGGCGTGGAAGGATCTCGGCTACACGAGGGAGCAATTGTTCGAGCAGACGGAATTCTGGACGGGGCAGCGTACGCCGGATGCTGTCGTTCTCGATGTCATCGCCAAGCATTATGCCGCCGGCATCTACGGGGATGCGGTGGCCGCCGTTTCGGTCTGAGCCCTCAACCATCTTGCTTTCATGCTGAAGCCACCTTCCCTTGAAGCTGTTGAAGTCATCCGCCAGTGCCGGTTTGAAGCCGGTCGGCTGTTTCTGGTCGAGGAGCGGCTCGCGAAGCCTCTCTATGCGGAGGTCAAGCGCGTGCTGGAGGCGATGGGCGGTTTTTGGAATACGAGCGCCCAGGCGTTCCTCTTCGACTACGACTATCAGGAGCGCCTCCTTGCGGTCCTGGACGGCCGTGAGAACCTGCCCGAGCGGAACCCGACTGCGTATTTTCCGACGCCGGCAGGGTTGGCTGCTTCCGTCGTCAAGCAGAGTCTTGGCATCATTGGGCTTCGCCCGGGAGCAAGGGTGCTTGAGCCGAGCGCCGGCCGGGCCGCGCTGATCGACGCCGTGCGAGATGTCCGCAGCGATCTCGTGTTCGAGGCGTGCGAGATCGATCCGTTTCACCGGGAGTATCTGGCCAAGCGTGGTGTCACCCTCGTTGGGGAGGACTTACTCTCCTTTTCGACCGAGACCAAGTACGACGCGGTGGTGATGAATCCGCCGTTCTCTCTGGCGGGCGACAAGAGCGCGTGGCTTACGCACGTCGAGAAGGCCATGAGTCTGCTGGCTTCCGGCGGGACGCTAATCGCGATCCTCCCCGATGCGGCGGTGTGGCGCGATACCGCTCAGTATAAGAGTTTCCGGGCGCGAGTGCTGGCGGCAGGTGGATCGTTCCAGGGCAATTCAAAGGACGCATTCAAGGAGAGCGGCACTATGACCGCCACCTGCACGCTTTTCATCGGGGGCGTCGACAACGAGGAGACGCGGGCGGCGGCTGCAAAGAATTCGTTGCTCGACGCGGAGGACGCCGGGTGGAAGAAAATCAATGCGCGCATCGCAGCGGTGGTGCCGCTGGCCGACCATGCCGACGAAGTGCAAGGGCTTGAAAAGGCGTTCGGCGGTAAGAGGTTCATCCTCCCGGAGGCAACCCGGTTCTCTGAGATCTTCGAGATCTGGGAGAAGTGGACCGAGGCGAAGTGCCACGGGAGCCGCCGCGAGAACTGTGTCTACATCAGCAGTTCCAATTCCGGGGAACTGGAGATCCCGGGGATGTATGGAGATATCCGCCCCGAGGTTCTGGCGCGGATCACGGATCGCATGCTCTCCGGGTTCGGGTTGCATTTCGAATTGATTCCCGACGAGGAGAGCGGGTTCACAAAGATTTTTGCCCGCTACGACCAGATCATCGGCAGCCGACTTGTCGCGCTGGTGGAGACCCGCAGCGTGGCATGTTCGGCCATCGACGCGGACGACCTCGCCACAGCGGTGACCGACGGCGAACAGTTGAGCCTGGAGATCGCCGCCAGCGCCCCGGTATGCCGGGCTGCCTGATCGGGTAGTGCGAGCGCATGGCCTTCATCGCGTTCACCATCTTGTGGAAATCTTCCGACTATGCCTAACCCTGTTGAAGTCATCGAGGCTCAGATCATTCGCGGTTCTACTGCCTCCGAAATTGCCAAGGCCATTGCGGACCTGGCCGAGCAGCATGAGGAGGACGCTGCCGAAATCGGGATGGCGCTTGGCGATCTCCAGGACCTCCTCGCCGAAGCTCTTCGCGGGATGACTCCCGCGCAGCGGCTCAAATGGTTCAAGCGTCCGCTGGTGCAGTCGACACTGAAGGTCGCGGCGGGCCTCGATCCGGAGGAGTGACGGATAGTCGCCCGGACACGGGCCGGACTGGAAACAGTCTGTTGTTTTGCGGAGCGGGAGAGTCCGGCGACGGACTCGCTAAAACCGCACCTCATGTAGGTCTGGGAACCCAGGCACTTCCGCTATCTGGATCACCTCCGGCGGCCGATCGAGACGTAAGTCTCCGCCTTCCTTCCTTCTCCGAATCCCAAGAAGCCCCGCGCCTTCAGGCGTAGGGAGTGTCACGAATCATGCTTCGTGCCGGAAGCGTCCGCAAGGCCGTGTGACTCTTAGCGGCAAGGCTGTTCGCAGGGCCAGCGATGGGGTGGCTCCTCTTCCCGGCTTTCAGGCTTTTGTTCGGGCAGCTTGATTGGATTAACCAGCTTGTCGCACTGATCTAGGAGCCAGCGAACACTTATGACCATCGATCTTCCCCTTCCTCCGAGCTCCCCTGTGGCCGATTCGGCTTTCGTCGATGAATCCGCCATGCGGTTGCTGGGCCTCGCAATGTTCCCTTCCTGTGAGACCTTCCCAGGGGCTAGCTTTGGTGGCGGCGCTCAGAAGATGCCTCCGCGCCGTATCGCGCGCGAGATTTACGATGCTGTGGACCTCAGCGTTGCGGCCTCGCCGGTTCTGCCGCCAGGTACACTGGTCCCGCACGGCGCTGCTCGACAGACGGACGGGCGCTACACGGTGGATGATCTGGTCTCGCTCGGCGGCCGGTGCCCGGACACTTTCAATGTCGAAGCCAAGGAGATCAAGTTGTGGCGAGCACGGTTTCTAGTTGTGCGGGATATGCTGTACCACGCGTTGACGACGAGCGATTATCGGCATGTGAGCGAGATCGGGTTCTTCGAGATCTATCGCCACTCGGTGCGCCAGCAGATCATCGCCGCGTATTTCCCTCACGGGCTAGTTCTGCCGCATCCTGAATCGCCGATTGGGCAGAAGTTGGGCGAAATGCCGCCTCCCTACGTCTTCGGCGATGGCTCCATCGCGGTTGCCGTCTCCGAGCGCAAAGAGGCGTGAATCAGGCCGTTCGACATCCGATTTCTTCCGGGACGTGGAACAATCTGTTCACGGCCGAGGTCTAATTATGACTGGCCGGTGATGGCTTGGTTTTTCGTGTGGCGACCCGAGAGCGGGCTACTTTTTAAGCCTGCATGCCGGACGCCATTCCCTGGTCTAGAGTTGACCGGGCGTGTAGAAAAAGGGCTGCCCGCGGATGCGAAAGTGTCCGCGGGCTTCCTGTTTCTGCGCCATCTTGAGGCACCGATGAAGGACATGACTGGAGTGGAGGTGAGCAAGGTTGTTGATTGGAGTTACCCGTCTTCGCCGAACGCGACGAGATTCGGGTTCAGCAGGACTGGTTGCTGGACTGTCTCGCGTCATTTCGCCCATGAGACCCGCTCCATTCCTCCGGAGCACCTGAGTGGCCATGCGACCAGGCCTGAGGCGCTCGCGGCGGCCGGCCAGATGCCGGAGCCATGGTCGCCGATGTTTGTGCGCCTACATCCGGCGGACGCCGCTCCCGTATCAGATCCGTATGCAGGGGCTTGAACTATGCGGGTGCCGCCTCCCTGCGAACGCCGACCATCTTGTCGACTGGGAACTCCAATGAAACTTCACGTGCTCTCTGTTGAGCACAAGCACGGGACTAACACGTCGATCCACCGGACGGAGGAGAGCGCTCGCGATGCGCTTCACGACTACGTTGCGATGTGGTGGGAGCGGGAGATGGGGGATGAGCCGATGCCTGACGGGAGCGGTCAGGCGATCGAGGCTTACTTCGACCGCGTGCAGACCGAGTTCTGGGAGAGTATTGAGGCTTCTATGCCTGAAGCCGCGGTCATTGCTGAGGATAACCTCTTCTATGTGGTTGTGACTCGCACGAAATCATCCGTGGCGCTTCCTCCCGGAGTGGAGGAGTGGTTCGAGCGCGAGCATAGGACCATCTTGGCTGCATGACGACTCTGCCGATGACCGATCCCAAGGCCCGCGTCTGGGCCACCTTCGCGCGACATGCCGGCGCGCCGGCGTCATGGAACATCGCTCGCCGGATGCCCAAGGCTGATGCCGAGGCGATGGCGGAGAATTCTCGGCAGCAGGCTAGCGCCCGGAGCGTTGCCGTCGAGTTTGGGGTGCATGTCTCGGACCAGGCTCCGCGTTAGACGAGGGCGGCATTCCATCTTGTCTCAATGAACGACACCCTTTTTACCTCCGCTCTTGCTCCTTCCGCTGCCGCGAATTGTGCCGGCTTTGGGGCGGGAGGCTGCATCGATCCTTCTAAATGGGCGGACCAGATGTTCAAGGGTAAGGTGCCGGGCCCGTGGCTGCTGGCCTATATGATCCGGCGCTTCGGCTGGCCCAACACGGGCAGCGACCCGGACAAGAATCTCTGTTCGTGGATGCTGACGACCCCGATTCCCGGCCTCTACCTTGGGGTGACTCCGTATCTTGGGGATGGCTCCAACCTCCACTTTTCCGTCTACTTCAACCGGGCGATCGATCTGCGGCTGCGGAGTGATCCGGGGCGGGCTTTGTTCGCGGCGCGCCGGGAGAAGGCTATCCGCCGGTGGTGGAATCAGAAGGGGCGCCACCTCTACACGCTCGGCGCTGGGATGAAAGAAGGGGACCCGGACGAGCTTATTGAACTTCATTCGGAGAGGGGTGACAAGGTCTACGGGCTCTGGCGGCGGACGCCGGCGCATACGTGGAGCAATGCGTTACCCCGGAAGGATCCCGGGATGTTACTCTGGTGGCTCGGGGAATTCATCATCGAGAAGCACCCCGAAGTCGTGCTGCCGAAGATGTCGAAGAGGGAACAGGCGTGGAGGATGTCGCGCTTCCACATCCAGGCGCGGGTCGCGATCAAGGCGACCCTGCGTGACCTGCTCCGGCCGACGAGCGTGCGGGATATCTCATTCACCGCGTTCGGCGATATCGAGCGCACGCCCGAAGCGGTAGCTCGCTACCGGCAACAGGCGACCGCGTCACGCTTTGAAGGTGCAGGGAATACGCCGGCCGCGTGGATCAACCGCCCGAGGTGCGCTCATTGCGCGAAGGTCACCTGAGCGCCTGGCCGTGGTTTGGCGTGATTAGGCCGAACGCGAGCCCGGACAATGCTTCCATTCTAAGATGGCCACGCCCCGCCCTGTCACACATATACCGCGCATGCGACATTTACGGCCGGCGGCCCGGGCGTTGGCCACGTCCCAGATAGCCCCAGTGGCGTCACCGGTAGTGATCGGCCATCACCCCGGGCGGGGCGACTTCCTCGATATGATCTTCGGTTCGCATGCGCACGCGGCAGTAATGACGATCCTCTTTGGTGTGACCGCCGAAGAGTTCAACCTCTCCGAGATCGCCAGCCGCGCGGGCATGCCAGCGCAAGAGATCGACGATCAGCTGCGAAAACTCACTGCCACGAAATTGCTCTACGCCAGGACCGGTCGAGGCCAAGTGTATTACCGCGCGAACGCGGAAAATCCTGGCTATCGCGCCCTGCGTGATATTGTCCTGAAGACCAGCGGGCTATGCGGCGCGGTTGCCGAGGTGCTTGCCGGCTCCAATGTGGCAATTGCTTTTGTTTTCGGTTCGGTTGTCTGCGCTGAGGCTCGAGATGACAGCGATGTCGACTTGGTGGTGTGCGGCGAAGCGACATTGCGTCAGCTGGCATCGCGGATGGCAGGCCTGTCAGTGCGACTTGGCCGCGAGGTTAATCCCCACTTCTTCAGCCAGAAAGATGTTGGGCGCCGGCTGGCCGAGAATGATCACTTCTTCCGCACTATCCTCGCATCAAAGAAGATCTTCGTTGTGGGGAACGAAGCTACGTTGTCGGTGTTCGTGGCTGCCGCGCATGCTCGTAACTGGGGGAAGAGGAGGGTGAGGCGAGCCCCTCCGCAGA
>Ga0182017_10003095_pt1 | contig 12444 bp, 8 predicted proteins | sample 712E3DmetaG_FD_120492 | JGI IMG/M metagenome (GOLD analysis project Ga0182017, IMG submission 120492) | Permafrost microbial communities from Stordalen Mire, Sweden - 712E3D metaG | ecosystem: Environmental > Terrestrial > Soil > Wetlands > Permafrost | place: Sweden: Stordalen | collected... | reverse complement strand
TGTATCCCGTGCTTTGCGGAATTATTTATTATTTGCGCGGCGAGTTGGCAATGGAGGATTACTTCTTCACGCTCGGATTCACAAACATTCTTTGTGATATTGGCTTCATTCTTTTTCCCGTTGCAAGTCCGATGTATTACATCAAACACTTATACACTGTTCCATTAGATGGTTGGGTTTGGACATTTCTTGGTGAGTGCATGCGGAAGTACCTGCACTTTGCCGGCGGATCGATTCCCAGCCCGCACACAGCCGCCGCGACAATTATGTGGGTGATGGCATATCGGTATCATCGCCCATCGTTTTGGGTTCTATCACCAATTGTACTCTCACTGTACATTTCTACTTTCTATTGCCGCTATCATTATGTGACTGATGCAGCGGTAGGCATTACCGTTGCATTCCTTGCGCTTGCTATTACTCCATTGTTGATAAAGTTGTGGGATAGAATGGCAGAACAGAAATCTATACCTATAAAATAAATACTATAGAAAGATGCATTTACCTTTTTGAATTCCATCTTATTAACTCATGGTATCCGTTAACTATGAACGAAAGGAGTTCGTTATGAAAAGCTTCTTTTACTCGTTGTTCGCTGTCGTTTGTGTGTTGATGAGCGGTTGGTGCAAAACATCCGCACAGCCTACCATACCGGCAAGCACCCGCCAATCGGTCGACCTCACTATCTATAATGTTAATCTTGCTCTCGTTCGTGAGGAACGCACAATCGACTTGGTGAAAGGATTGAACCATGTCGTTATTCCGGATATTCCTGCCACTATCGACGGCACGTCACTGCACTTTTCAAGTCTCACCGATCCGGAAGCAGTGAAAGTTCTTGAACAAAACTACCAGTATGACCTTGTACACCAAGCCAAGTTATTAGAAAAATATATCGGCAAGGAAGTAGAGTTTATCAGAACAGACAATGAGTCGAAAAAGGATTACACCGTCAAAGGAAAACTTCTTGCTACCGGTTGGCAGCCGCAACCCGGTTACAATCCCTACGGCGGTGGTGTGCCTTACTTTGCAACCGGACAAATGATCGCGGAAATCAACGGGAAAGTCGAAATCGGTCCTGCTGGCCGGCTTGTTCTTCCAAGTTTGCCGGAAGGATTGATTCTCAAACCGCAGCTTGAGTGGCTTGTCAATACAATAAAAGCAGGTCAGCACAAGACAGAAATCAGCTACCTTGCCAATCAATTGACGTGGAGTTGCAATTATGTTGCTCTCTTGAGTTCAAAAGATACAGAAATCGATCTCACGGCTTGGGTCACTGTGACAAATAATTCCGGAACAACATTTAAAAATGCTGGACTGAAATTGGTTGCAGGCGATGTGAATCTTGTAAAGGAACCTCAGGCAGGGTACGCATTGGGTAAATCCATGCGGATGATGGACGAAGCGCAAGCCGCTCCACAATTTCAACAAAAAGAACTTTTTGAGTACAAGCTCTATTCGCTCCAGCGCAAAACAGATCTCGGGAATAACGAAACAAAACAGATTGAGTTGACATCCGCAAAGAATGTTCTTTCAAAAAAAGTTTTTATCTATGACGGACTTTCTGATCAATGGCGGTATTGGTACAATAACTACTCATATCGTGCACAGGGAAGTTTTGGCCAGGAATCGAACAAAAAGGTTGGCGTATTTGTGACATTCAAGAACGAAGAGAAAGCCGGACTCGGCATCGCATTACCGAAGGGCAAAGTGCGCGTCTATAAACAAGATGACGATGGCAAGGAGCAATTCATTGGTGAGGATGAAATCGACCACACACCAAAGGATGAAGAAATTAAACTGTACCTCGGCAACGCGTTTGACATTGTTGGCGAAAGAGCACAAAAAGATTTTCGTGTCGTTGTTTCCGGACACGTAGTCGATGAGACATTTGAGATAAAAGTACGAAACCACAAATCAGAGCCGGTCGAAATCCTCATCTATGAACACCCGTGGCGATGGAATGAATGGGATATTACAAAAAGCAGCGCTTCTTGGGAAAAGGTCGACCAGTCAACCATCAAATTTCCTATAAAACTCAAAAAAGATGAAGAGAAAATAATTACGTACACCATACGATATAACTGGTAGGTAAGCATTGAACACATAGCAATTACGTAGTCGCATAGAAAAACTCAAAAGCCGTCTTGAGGTACCAAGACGGCTTTTTCATAATCAGCGTAGGAACACCCCCACTAGACTCTTCGTTTACTCAATACTCGCGTCCAGTGCACAAGTTGTTTCTTCACTTCTTGCGGGCTTGTGCTGCCTGCTGATTGCTTGCGCACAACGCTTGTTTGAGGTAAAATAAAATCAAAGATATCCGGCTCGAACTTTGGCGAGAATTCCCTCAGCGTGCCAAGATCCAGGTTGCCGAAATACATCTTGTGTGTCACGCAAAATTGAACGACCTCACCGGTGATCGTATGCGCTTCACGGAAAGGAATACCTTTTGTGACAAGATAGTCAGCCATATCCGTTGCCGTGAGAAAATCCGTGCGGAGTTCTTCTTCCAGACGATATTTATCAAATGTTGTGTGAACCAAGACATGTGCGAGGATAAAAAGGGACTCACGCGCTGTCTTAACGACATCGAACATCGGCTGTTTGTCTTCCTGCATATCGCGGTTGTATGCGAGCGGTAATCCTTTCATTGTCGTCAGAAGATTCATCAATGCCCCATACACACGCCCTGTTTTCCCGCGGACAAGTTCCACCATATCAGGATTCTTTTTCTGCGGCATAATACTACTGCCAGTCGTGTAAGAATCGCTGATTTGAGCGAAAGAAAATTCTTTTGTGGTCCAAAGCACAAGCTCTTCAGCACAACGGCTCAGGTGCATCATCATCAAACTGCATGCAGAGATGAATTCAAGAATGAAATCTCTATCACTCACGGCATCGATACTGTTTTCCACGATACCATCAAAGCCCAATTTTTTTGCTACCAGTGCACGGTTGATCGGAAACGGTGTTCCGGCAAATGCCGCAGCACCAAGCGGAGATTTATTCAGACGCCTGCTGCAATCCTGCAAGCGCTCGAAGTCTCGTTCCAACATGCTGATATACGCCAGCAGGTGATGCGACAACATAATGGCTTGCGCCCGCTGTGTGTGTGTATAACCCGGCATTAAAACGCCGAAATTCTTTTCCGCTTTATAGAGCAGCACGCGCTGAAGATTGATAACGAGTTTGCTGATTTCACGGATAGCGATGCGGAGAAATAATCGTTCATCAAGTGCAATCTGATCGTTGCGGCTGCGGGCAGTGTGGAGTTTTCCGCCAAGCGCACCGATTTTCTGCGTCAGTCGTTGTTCAATTGCCGAGTGCACATCTTCATACTCGGACGTTAACTTGAATTTTCCAGTTTCAATTTCTTTCTGGATTGCTTTCAGGGCTGTTCGAATGCGCCGCCCTTCTGAGGCAGTAAGAATCTTACATGCAGAAAGCATTTCGACGTGAGCGATACTTCCAGCAATATCTTCTTCATATAAAAGTTTATCGAATTCAATGGAAGAAGAAAACTTCAGTGCAATTTCGGCGAGGGGTTCTTTGAACCGTCCGCCCCAGAGTGTCTGCGATGCCATAGTCTATATCCGGTGTGATAATGAATAGATTTTTCTTGTCTCAATTTAATCATATTTAGGGAAGGGAGCAACGGGGCATGTATAAATAGTGAGCAAGAAAAGACCGATGAAAAACTAGATAACTTTCTTTTATTTCTTTTCAGTGATTTTCTTTCACTCCTGAATTATTTCCAACAAACTCATTTAATCCTGCAGCAATTTGCTCCGCCACCTTCTTCCGGAATTCATTATCCAATAAGAGCATTTCATCTTCGGGATTGGAAAGAAAAGCCGTTTCTACGAGGACGTTAGGCATTTGTGTGAGCGAGTTGAGCATAAAATTAAAACTCCCAACAACGCCGAACTGTTGCAGTCCAAGAGCAAGCATCTTTGTATAGACGATATCGGCAAGAGGCTTAAAACCGATAGACCGAAAGTACGTACTGACGCCACAAATGGCAAGCGGATCTGAAGCTTCACCTGCAGAGTTGCAGTGAATGCTCACGAGAAGTTGAGCCCCTGAATGCGTTATTTTATCGATCCGATCTGACATGGATGGCCCTTCGTTCTCTCTTCTCGTCAGTACTACCTTTGCACCTTTTGACCTCAGAAGAGATTCAAGTTGACGTACTATTGAGATCGTTACATCTTTCTCAAGTGCTCCGGTAGCACCAACCGCTCCTTTCATCTCGCCGCCATGTCCGGCATCAAGTGCGATGGTAAGCCCTGCTAAAACGGAATCGCGGGAAAGAATAAGCGGCGGTCGACGGATTTTAATTCGCAAGGAATTTCCAACATAATCGATATCGTATCCCCAATGCGGATGTTGAAGAGTGATGGTCATTCGGTATTGATTCGTTGTAACCTGATTCCAAGTAATGCTTTCAATTCCTCGTTCAGGCGTATTCTGTGAGATCCAATTTGTATTGGATGTTGCCCCATAGACATCAATGACAATTGCATTGGGATTTATCAATTGCTCGCTTGTGTAAGGCAACTTTTCAGAGAGCACAAGCGTGATAATATCTTCCGAATTATATCCTGTCACAGAGATAGCTCCCGCAAGAGAACGGGGTAGGGGTGTATCAGGCGGTAAGAGTTTTGCAAATTCTTCTGGCAGCCATGCATCCATTGTCTCTGACAAGCGAATACGATACTGAGAACCAATTTTTCCTGTTACGGTTAATCGTACACCGGCTTGAAGAAAGCCAAGTTTTGATCCACCAAGACGGTCTCCCCCAAGGCCGTTATTGAGATATGGACGACTTCCTATAACTTCGGCAACACGAAGTGCTTCACCAAGAAGAAATGATATTTTTACTTTGGAGAGAACTTTTTCTTTACTCCAGAAGCTTTTTTTCAATCTGAAGACAATTTGTACTTCATGGACTTCATCGTCAGGTTTGACTGTGTAATGACCGACATAGACTCCGGAAAATCCATCAGCTTCTCTCGGAGACTGCTCTTGCATATAGATACCAGATTTGATTCCGGGAATATCACACGAAGCTTCCCATCCGGGGCTTCCCTTAAATCTCATTTCCAACACATCACCCGTCTTTAGCCACATGTCCTGCGATGGTTCCATCATGGCTTCTTCGATAACGAGTGTATCATGCGATGAATTCTTCATCGGTTCTGGACGAAGAATGACGAACTCCTTCCAGAGTGAATCGCCTTTTGCTGATATTATTGTAAATCGAAGATTAGTAATACCGATACTCACGTTCACAAGCCCGACAAATGCGCCACTGGGATAAACTTTCGTTTGCTTGCCATTGATAAACGCTATTGCCTCCGGCCGTGTGCAAGCGGCAATTCGTAAGTGCGATGAAAATGTCCGGATCGTATCTTTATCAGGAATTTGTACATGCAGAAATAACGAGTCCCCGCCAGACAACTGGCGAGCAGGCGGCATTTTCGGCTGAAGAGAGTCGATGGTGGATTGTGCCGCAGCGCTTGATGCAAAAAGAAGAAGAATGATGATTGAACGAAGCATGGGACTTCCTAATTTTTGAGCTAACAACCAGTATCAATCAATCAAGAAATGAGATGAAATTCAAGTCCCACTGTCGTTGCGATCCCGACGACCCGTCCGCCATCTGTTTGGCGGAAATCGGGAGAAGCAATCTCGTTTGTAGCGCTAGTATCTCGCTCCCAAGCGTAGCTTGGGAGCGAAACTTGAAAGCTCTACTTTCTTAATGTTCACTATTCCATTTCTATCGCTTTGAAGCAGAGCTTCATGTCTTCTCATTCCCAAACAGAGTTTGGAAACATTTTAAGATCGTTTAAATTTGAATTATTCTGCTTGACATTATTCCGAATAATTTGTACGTTTGAACCGTCATTACTACACAAGTTCAACTTTAAAAGGTCTCACACACGACTTCATTTGTTAATGATTAGCTAATTCACTAAATAAGCTATTCACACAAACAATGGAGAAACTATGAGACCGATCCATCGGATTTCAATCTCGCGATTCATTGCCTGCATATGTATTATAACGGCAATGGGCACGAATACTACTACCGCTCAAACTGTGCTCGGTGATTTACAAAGCACAGAACACCAAGCTACGTATCTCATTATTACACCGCCACAATATGTGACAGCGATACAACCACTTGCTGTTTATCGGGCAACTCATGATAGTTATTCCGTTGGAATTGCTGTCACGGATTCTATTTATGCCTCGTTTGGAGCAAGCACATCCCCTGATACTGCAATAAGACGATTCGTTCGATACGCACTTGAGTCGTGGCAGAAACCGGCTCCTGAGTACATTCTGTTAGCCGGCACTGTCAACACTGTACCGTCTCATAAAGAGCAAGGTATGTATTATCCCCCCGACATAATAGAAGATTCCATTTGTGTTGATCAATGGCTGATTGAATCGGCACCGGATTCAAGTCATGTAGTTTGGCCATTGGCAGCAATAGGTCGTTTTCCTGCATGGGATGTTCAGCAATTGCAGGTTATGGTGAATAAGACCATCACATATGAAGAATTAACAAATTGTTATTGGGCTCGAAGGGTAATCTCCGTTGCAGATTGGTATGAACCAGATAATAGTCTCTGGGAGGATATGGCAAGGCATTTCAATTTTGTGCAGTACCCATTATTTACCGATACAATCACGGTCTGCTTAAATCCATCATATCCATTTCGAACATCTCGAGAAGAGTTTCGTGATTTGTGGAACCAGGGAGCCGGGATAATTAACTTTTTCGGCCATTCCAATTATCGGCAATTTTCCCACGATAGCTTTTTTACAACGTTTGATGTCGATTCGCTCTCGAACGGAACGAAATTGCCGTTCATTACATGGCTTCTCTCACAAAGAATTGAAAAATCAGATACATTGCCAATCGCAGTCAATCTTCTTCAAAGTCAGGATCGAGGTGCTGTAGGTGCGCTCGTATGTCCTGGAATGACATATGCAACACCATACAATATATATATGCAGAATTTTATTACCCGACTAAAACAAAACCCGCATGAATCTGTAGGCAGAGCTATGCTTTGGGCAAAGAATATAAATTTTGATATAGAAAACAGAAAATATTCTCTGCTTGCTGATCCAGCGCTCAAAATCAAGAATGCTTATACTGTTGCCAGTATTGGCTATTCCGGAAATGTTATTCGCACGTGTGTTTTGAATCAAAATTATCCTAATCCATTCAATCCCGAAACGATTATCTCGTTTGACTTATCGCAAAGCACTCATGTGCAACTCCGGGTGTACAATATGTTAGGACAGGAAGTTGCCACCTTGGTGAATAATGAGTTATCATCTGGATCACACACGGTGCGTTTTGATGCCGGCAATCTCAGACTTGCGAGCGGGATATATATTTATCGGATTAATGCCGGTAGTTTTATGCAAGCGAAAAAGATGATTTATATTCGATAGTACTAATGTAAGGGGAAACTATGGAAAAAAAGCCGATGAGCTACTACCATCGGCTTTTTTCTAATAATCATTTTCTCAAACTACTTCTTTTTCTTCTTGAGCAATTGTTTGTTCACCGAATAAAACGTCTTCACCGGTAAACCATAGATTTTGATAAAGCCGACGCTCGCTTTGTGATCGAACGAATCTTCTTCTGTATATGTTGCTAATTTTGTGTCATACAGCGAAGAGGGCGATGTACGTCCGGCTATGTCGATGTTGCCTTTGTAAAGTTTTACTTTCACAAAACCGGAAACGACTTTCTGCGTCTCATTCACAAATGCATCCATAGCAACACGCAAAGGTGTGAACCACAGGCCATTATAAATCATATCGGCATAATCGGCGGCAAGCTTCGCTTTGAAGTGCGAGGTATCTTTGTCGAGTACAAGACGTTCAAGTTCACGATGTGCAAAATGGAGAATGGTTGCGGCCGGAGCTTCGTACACCTCGCGCGATTTAATGCCGACCAATCGGTTTTCGACAAGATCAAGTCTGCCAATGCCGTTTGCACCGCCAATATCATTGAGACGGTCGATCAACTGAACACCAGACATTATTTTGCCATTCAATCCAATCGGAACACCATTTTTAAACTCAATCATCACACTCGTCGGTTCGTCCGGCGCGAGATTGGGCGGTACGGTACGTTGATATGCATCGGCAGGAGGTTCGACCATCGGATCTTCCAACACACCGCACTCGATGGCTGTGCCCCAAAGATTTTCATCAATGGAGTATGGATTCTTCTTCGTTGCAGAGACTGGAATGCCATGCTTTTCACAATAGGCAATCTCTTCTTCTCGCGATTTGAATTCCCACTCGCGCACAGGAGCCAGCACTTTCAACTCCGGAGCAAGCGCCGCCACGGCGACTTCAAAGCGGACTTGATCATTTCCTTTTCCAGTACAACCATGTGCAACTGCTGTGCATCCCTCTTTCAATGCAATTTCTACCAAAGATTTCGCAAGCAGGGGGCGCCCTATCGCTGTTGCCATTGGATAGTTGTATTCATACAATGCACCGGCTTTGAGTGCAGGATAGATATACTCTTCCACAAATTCCTTGCGAAGATCCTGGACGTATGCTTTCTTCGCACCGGTCTTCAGTGCTTTCTCTTTCACGCCGATCAGTTCTTTTTTCTGTCCTAGATTTCCTGTAACCGTGATAATATCTGCGTTGTATTTTTCCTGCAGCCATTTCACAATAACTGAGGTATCGAGACCGCCGGAATATGCGACGGCAATACGTTCCTTCTTCACATTCATTCTCCTAAGATTTATTTTTGCTGTTCCAAGTGCTAATATTTTTCTAAAGGCTTTTCAACTCAACTGCACATCAATTCTGCGCCATAGTCGCATCCGTTTCCGCCAAAAAGACGGCGAAAACTACTCAAATACTTATTTTATCCAAATCATCGTAATACCAGGATTGCTCGCGCCGAGATCGGAATCGAACATCTGTCCGCATACCTTCCGCATTTCGATCGTCTTCGCATCAAACATGTGATACTCTTCTCCGGGAATAACTGCCAACAGCTTTGTACGGTTTCGATATGTCCAGTTGCGAACGACTTCCTTTAACACACCTGGTCGTTCATGACTTCCATAGCCATGAATCACTTTCAACACATATCGTTCTTTTGACACGCGAGCGCTTCGCAATTCACTTTCCAACAATTGTTCAACATCATCAGACTTCAGTGGTGGATGCGCAATGTCAAGAGTACGAACAACCATGAAAATATTTTCCTCTGAAACCGGCATGGCAAAGATGGTTACTGTTGTTTTGTCTTTGCGAGCACATCGCGCAGCGCTTGAATCGTTGCATTGATCTTCTTGATTGAACGCGGCAAAATGAACACGGTATTATCACCGGCAAGCGTGCCAAGCACAGACGGCAGCCGAAGATGGTCAATAATTTCTGCAACACCCTGTGCACGACCAGGAAGCGTCTTGACAACTACCACGGTCTCATTCGCTTCAATGTGCTCGACTTCCATGCCAATGAGCGTTGTCAACCGTTCTTCTTCCTGCTCCGGATTGAGCATGTACTTTGCACCGCTTGGTGTGTACACCCATGCAATACCAAGTTCCTTCATATCACGCGAGAGTGTCGCTTGAGTTGTTTTAAATCCTTCTTTCCGCATGGCTGATGCCAATTCTCTCTGTGTGTTAATGGTACGGTTAGCAATGATTTGTTTGATTGCCAGATGACGTCGTTGTTTTTCCATATATGTCTCCCTTATGATTCGTGTATCATTTGGGTTCCAATTCCTTCATCAGTGAAAATTTCAAGCAGCAATGAATGCTTGATCCGCCCGTCGATGATGTGAACCTTGCGAACACCTCGATTAAGAGTTGCGAACGCCGATCGTACTTTTGGAATCATTCCGCCGTGAATAGCGCCGCGTTCGACAAGCGATTCCGCTTCTGAATGCGTAAGCGATGAAACAAGCTTCTGATCAACGAGCACACCTTCAATATCACTCAGGTACACGAGTTTTTCCGCTTTCAACTCTGCTGCAATGGCACCGGCTGCGAGATCAGCATTAATGTTAAGAATTTTGCCGTCATCTCCTACAGCAAGCGGGGCGATCACCGGCATCATTCCATTATTAAGAAGTAAGTTGAGAAGAGATATGTTAACAAAATTTACTTCTCCCACTAAACCAAGATCTTTTTCTGAGTTCCGCTTTGCCTTGAGCAATCCATTATCAACACCACATAAACCAATCGCATTCCCACCGTTCGAATTAATAAGATTCACTATTTCTTTATTCAGCTTTCCTGCGAGCACCATCAGTACTACATTCACCATTTGTTCATCGGTATAACGTTGACCATCAACAAAACGCGATTCAATTTTCAAAGCAGCCGCAAGATCGGTTATATCTTTTCCGCCGCCATGCACGATGATGATATTGATGCCTATCTTTCGTAGAATGGTTACATCCTGAGCGAATGTTACCTTCAGACGATCATCCCTCATTGCCGCGCCGCCGTACTTGATAACGAATGTTTTGCCTTCGTACGTTTGGATGTACGGCAACGCCTTTATGAGGACTTCTTCTTTTGTTTGAGTGTCAATCATACGATTTTTCAATTATCAGTTAAGAGTCATATGCTTTTAGCACAATCAATTAATTTAAGGTTCTATTATCCATTTTCTAAATTCTGCATCTTTATGATCTATAACTCGCATTAATATTCACATATTCTTTTGTCAAGTCGCAAGTCCAGAAGCGGGCTTCAGCGGAACCTTGATACAGATTGATCAGAACAATAATATCTTTTTGGGACAACGCCTCTTTTGCTTTCACTTCATCGAGGACAATTTCATAATTTGGTTTGAAGATTGGCAAGCCGTTAAAACTGATCGATACATTCGCCGGATTAAATTCAATACCGGAGTACCCGACAGCGGCAAGAATACGTCCCCAATTTGCATCCGCACCGTGAAGTGCAGTTTTTACCAAATTAGAATTTGCCACTGAGCGTGCCGCTTGCACCGCTTCTTCTTCGCTTCGCGCACCGTGAACAATAATCTCCACAAATTTTGTTGCACCTTCGCCGTCACGTACAATCATTTGGGCAAGTTTGATAAGAACATATTCCAAAGCATGTAAAAATTGCTGGAATACAGGAGTATTTTGTTGAATCTCTTCGTTCTGTGCCAAACCATTTGCCAGCACGAGCACCATATCATTCGTGCTCATATCACCATCGACAGAAATACAGTTAAAAGAGTGACTGTTTGCAGCATTCAGAGCCGCCTGCAGAGCCGAAGGTGCAATGGCAGCATCAGTCGTAACAAACGCCAGCATTGTAGCCATGTTCGGCGCAATCATTCCGGACCCTTTCGCCATCCCGCCCACCGTAATAACAGATGAACCGCATGTGAAACGAACGGCACACTCTTTCGAAAAAAGATCTGTTGTCATGATCGCTTCAGCGGCATCTTTGTTTCCATCTGTTGAAAGTTTAGTGGAAAGCTCACGAATTCCTTCTATGACTTTTTCTATCGGAAGATATTGTCCGATCACTCCGGTGGAAGAGACAAGCACTTGCTCTCGAGGTAGATGAAGAGCGTTCGCCGTCATATCGACCATCGTCCATGCGTCCTTCATTCCTTGTTCGCCCGTGCATGCGTTGGCGTTGCCGCTATTGACGACAATGGCGGAACACAGGTTTGACTTCTGCAACTGCAACTTATCCACCAGCAACGGCGCAGCCACAACTTTATTCAGCGTGAACACACCGGCGGTTCGTGCAGGTTTTGTCGATTGAACAAGTGCAATATCTTTTTTTGCTTTTCGTATACCACAGTACAATCCGCCGGCAATGAATCCTTGTGCAGCAGTCACACCACCGTCACATTCCTGAATTGTTTCAAGTCCCATCACTTCAACCCTTCTGTTTCCTCAAGTCCAAACATGATATTCATATTTTGTACTGCCTGTCCCGCTGCACCTTTGATCAGGTTATCAATAGCGGAAAGAACGACGATCTGTCCATCCTCCTGATTAACACGGAATCCGATATCGATAAAATTTGTATAATTAACATTTTTCATTTCTGGAATTGCTAATGCCGAGCAGCGAACGAACGGTGCTTTTCCATAATACTTTTCATAGATGGCAAGTATCGCTTGGTCATCAAGCTGTTTCGACAACATCGCATAGATGGTTGTGTAGATACCGCGCGTTATCGGAAGAAGGTGTGGCACAAACGAGAGTGAAAGCGGCACGCCCGAGAGCATCTTTAAAACTGTACGAATTTCCGGAAGATGTTGATGTACACCAACTTTATATGCTCGAACCGATTCGTTCACTTCTGCGAACGACATATCGATAGATGCGCTTTTTCCGGCGCCGGAGACACCTGAGAGCGAACTCACAGCAATTCCTTTCGGTTCAATAAC
>Ga0182017_10003094_pt1 | contig 12447 bp, 14 predicted proteins | sample 712E3DmetaG_FD_120492 | JGI IMG/M metagenome (GOLD analysis project Ga0182017, IMG submission 120492) | Permafrost microbial communities from Stordalen Mire, Sweden - 712E3D metaG | ecosystem: Environmental > Terrestrial > Soil > Wetlands > Permafrost | place: Sweden: Stordalen | collected... | reverse complement strand
TGCTCGTAGATCCTGGCGACATATTGGCCGAGCACGCCCACAAAGATCAGCAGCGCGCCGCCGATGAGACTGGTCACCGCCATCAGGGAGGTCCAGCCGGGCACCGTGTACCAACCCAGAAAGTGGGCGAACTCCGCTCGTATGGCTTCTTCCATGCCGAACAGGCAGATCACTCCGCCGATTAGAAAACTGAGGTTCAGCGGCAGAGTGGAAAACGAAGTGGCCGCCGTCCAGGCGAACTTCAGCATTTTCCAGAAGGTGTACTTGGTGCGGCCGGCGCTGCGCGGATGGCGGTCGTATCGGACCGCGGTCTGCGAGTACCCGATCCAGGTGACCATGCCGCGCAGGAAGCGGTGGCATTCCCGCATGCGCAGGAGATCGTTCAGGCATGGCCGGGAGATCAGCCGGAAGTCCCCCGCGTCCGGCGGCAGCTCGGCGTGAACCAGGAGGCGCATCAGGCGGTAAAACAGCCACGCCGAGAGACGTTTGAACAGGCTCTCGCCGCTGCGCCGGGCGCGCTGGCCGTAGACGACGTCGTAGCCCTGGCAGTAGCGCTCGATCATGGCGTGGATCACCGGAAGAGGGTCCTGAAGATCGGCGTCGATGAGCACCACCGCATCGCCGGTGGCCCGATCGAGCCCGGCCGAGGCCGCGAGTTGATGGCCGAAATTCCGCGACAGGCGCAGCACCGTGACCCGCGCATCCGCGCGCGCCCATTCGACCAGACGTACCAGGGTGGCATCGCGGCTGCCGTCATCGACGGCCACGACTTCGGCCTGGCAGGGGACTCCCTCGAGAAACGCGGAGATTCCCTCGCGCAGCGCAGGGATCGCCTGTTCCTCGTTGAAGCAGGGGACGACAATCGACAGGCACTCCGGGTAAAATCGCGGCTCCAGCAGGCGATTTGTGGATTCCGGCATCGCTGGACCGCTCCTTCCACAGGCAACCGGTCGTGCCCTTTCGGGATGCGGGCGTTCCCCCCGCGCACGGCGCCGACCCTTTCTGTTCTTATCGCGCATGGCGCGCATGGTTGTCAACATCGGACCTCCGGCAATCCGGCATCTATAGGCGGCGAGCGGCCGGGCGTCCCCTCAAGTCGGAGACCGGCGCCGCCCGGCCCCGCGCGCGGAAGGGAGCGGCGCCGGAGTTCCCCGCGACGGGAGCTCCCCGCGAGCCCATCGCTCCCGACCCGCCGTGATACCATGGATTCTTCTCGGATGATGACCGGCAACGTCCCCGACATTCTCGCGCGTATCGTGGACTACAAGAAGGCGGAGCTTGCCGCCTCCGTCATGACACGCGCCGACCTGGAGTCCCTGGCGGGCGAGAATCGCTCCTTCCGCCGCGATTTCCGCGCTGCGCTGGCCGCGCACAGCCCCGCCATCATCGCCGAAATCAAAAAGGCGTCGCCCAGCAAGGGCGTCCTCGTCTCCCACGACTTCGACCCCGGCGCCATCGCTCTGGACTACCAGTCCGGCGGCGCCGCCGCGCTCTCCGTCGTCACCGACGAGCAGTTCTTTCAGGGCAGCTTCGACGATCTCGACATCGCCCGCGGCGCCGTACGCCTCCCCGTCCTGCGCAAGGATTTCATCTTCGACGAGCATCACGTGGCCGAGTCCGCCGCCCGTTGCGCGGATGCCATACTGCTGCTCGCCGCCATCCTCCCCGCGCGGCGCCTGCGCGAACTGCGCGAGTATGCCGCCCGCCTCGGCCTCGCCTCCCTGGTCGAAGTCCACGACGAGATCGAACTCGCCGCGGCGCTCGACTCCGGCGCTCAACTGATCGGCGTGAACAACCGCAACCTGCGCACCTTCGAGGTCACGCTCGATACTTCTCTCCGCCTGGCCCCGCATATTCCCGCCGGCGTCATGAAGGTCAGCGAGAGTGGAATCCGCTCGGCGGACGACATCGGCCGTCTCCAGGAGGCCGGCTTCCACGCGTTCCTGGTGGGTGAGCATCTCATGCGCTCCAAGGACCGCCGGCACGCTCTCGAAATGCTGTTCCCGGGCGCCAACGCCCGGCCAAAACCGCTCCCGTCTGCCAAGCAATGATGGTCAAGATCTGCGGCATCACAAACCGCGGCGACGCACTGGCCGCCGCCCAAGGCGGAGCTTCCGCTCTCGGATTCAACTTCTACCCACCCAGCCCGCGCTACATCGCTCCGCAGTGCGCCCGCAAGATTCTCGAAGCGTTGCCGCCGGGCGTTTTGAAGGTCGGCGTATTCGCGAACGAGCCCGCCGCCAGGGTCGCGGCTTTGGCCGGCGAGATCGGCCTGGATATCGTGCAGCTTCACGGCGAGTCGCCCGAGTTCCCCGCGGGCCTGCGGGTGTGGCGCGCCCTCCCGGTCGCTCCCGGCTTCGACGCCGCGTGCCTCGATCGAATTCCCGGAGAGGCCTTTCTGCTCGATGCGCCGTCCGGCGCGCTCCACGGCGGTACCGGCCGCAGCTTCGATTGGGCGCTCGCACGCGGCGCGCGCCGCCCCGTGATCCTGGCCGGCGGCCTCGATGAGATGAACGTCCGCCGCGCCATCGAGGAAGCCCGGCCCTGGGGCGTGGACGCCTGTTCGCGCCTGGAATCCGCCCCCGGCCGAAAGGACCACTTCCGTATGGCGAAGTTCCTCAAGGCGGCCCAGCCATGAGCCACCCCGTCCCCGATTCCGGCGGCCATTTCGGCCCTTACGGCGGCCGCTACGTACCCGAGACTCTCATGGCGCCGCTCGACGAACTCGAGCGGGCGTACCAGGCCGCGCGTTCCGATCCGGCCTTCGAAACCGAGCTCCAGGATCTGCTCAGAAACTACGCCGGCCGGCCGACGCCGCTGTACTTCGCCCGCCGCCTGAGCGAGACTCTGGGCGGCGCGCGCATCTACATCAAGCGCGAAGATCTTCTGCACACCGGCGCGCACAAGATCAACAATTGCCTCGGCCAGGTCCTGCTGGCGCGCCGCATGGGTAAACGGCGCGTCATCGCCGAAACCGGGGCCGGCCAGCACGGCGTCGCCACCGCCACGGTCTGCGCCCTGTTCGGACTCGACTGTACGGTCTACATGGGCCTCGAAGACATGCGCCGCCAGCGCCTGAACGTCTTCCGCATGAGGCTGCTGGGCGCGCGCGTCGAAGGAGTCGCCTCCGGCAGCCGGACCCTCAAAGACGCCATCAGCGAGGCCATGCGCGACTGGGTCACCAATGTCGGCACCACTTATTATCTGCTCGGCTCGGCCCTGGGCGCCCATCCCTACCCGCTGATGGTTCGGGACTTCCAGTCGGTCATCGGCGAGGAAGCCCGCGCGCAGATTCTGGAGGCCGAGGGGCGGCTTCCGGACACCATCTTCGCCTGCGTCGGCGGCGGTTCGAACGCCATCGGCATCTTCCATCGCTTCATCGAAGACGCGGGCGTCCATCTGGTCGGAGTCGAGGCCGGCGGATCGGGCACGGCGCTGGGCCAGCACGCCGCGCGCTTTTCGGGCGGCGCGCCGGGCGTCCTCCAGGGCGCCTACAGCTACCTGCTCCAGGACCAGGACGGCCAGGTCGCGCTCACTCACTCGGTTTCGGCCGGCCTCGACTACGCGCTGGTGGGTCCGGAGCACGCCTGGCTGCATGACCGGGGCCGCGCCGAGTACACCTCGGTCACCGACGCCCAGGCGCTCGAAGCCGCTCGTCTGCTTTCGCATACCGAGGGTCTCATTCCCGCGCTAGAATCGTCCCATGCCGTGGCGGAAGCGGTGCGCCGCGCGGTCGAAGCCAAGGGACGGATTTTCCTGGTCAACCTGTCGGGCCGTGGAGACAAGGACATTGACATTTACCGCGAAAACTTTTCCGAGCTCGATTGATCGCCCCGTGGCGCAGGCTTCAGCCTGCGTGGTTGGCCGCCGTCCCATGCCTGGCCGCCGTGGCGCGTGCCCCGTGGCGCAGGCTTCAGCCTGCGTGGCCGGCCGCCGCCCCATGCCTGGCCGCCGTGGCGCGTGTCCCGTGGCGCAGGCTTCAGCCTGCGTGGTTGGCCGCCGTCCCATGCCTGGCCGCCGTGGCGCGTGCCCCGTGGCGCAGGCTTCAGCCTTCGTGGTCTCCCATGCCGACTAGGATCACGCGCCTGTTCGACCGCCTGCGCCCGGCTGGCCGGAAGGCGCTCATCGGCTACCTCACCGCCGGCGATCCCTCGCTCGATCGCACACCTTCGCTCGTGGCCGCCCTGGAGCGCGGCGGCGTAGACCTGGTCGAACTGGGCGTTCCGTTCTCCGATCCCGTCGCCGACGGCCCCGTCATCCAGCGCGCCTCCGAGCGCGCGCTCCGCGCCGGCGCCTCGCTCCGTGGCGTTCTCGAGATCGCCCGCCAGATCCGCCGCGCTTCCGACGTGCCGCTTTTGCTGTTCACATACCTGAATCCCGTCCTGCGCTATGGTCCGGAGGCTCTGGCCGCGGACGCCGCCCGAGCCGGGATAGACGGCGTCCTCCTCACCGATCTCAGCGTCGAGGAGGCCGCCGGAATCGTCGCCACCATGCGTGCCCACAATCTCGACACCGTTTTCCTGGCCGCTCCCACCAGCACCGAAGCCCGCCTGCGGCTGATCGCGCAGTACTCGTCGGGCTTCGCCTATCTGGTCTCGCGCATCGGAGTCACGGGCGAACAGGATTCGTTCGCCTCCTCCGCCACCCCGCTGGTTGAAGCCATGCGCCGCGTCACCGACCTGCCCCTGGCCATCGGCTTCGGCATCTCCCGCCCCGAGCACGTCGCCGCCGCCGGCGCCCTCTGCGACGGTGTGGTGGTGGGCAGCGCCCTGGTCCACCTGATCGAGCGGTACGCCGGGGCCCCCGAGCTCGAAGCGCAACTCGAAGAATTCGCCCGCGTCCTTAAAGGCGGCTTCGACCTCCGGAGGCCATCGTGACCCCCGAAGACGGGCTCCAGTTGCTGGCTGGCTTCCGCGAGCGCATCGACGATCTGGACCGGCGCATTCTCGATTTGCTCAGCGAGCGCACCCGCATCGTCGAGGAGATCGGCCGCGTCAAGCGGCATCTCAACCTCCCCATCTACGAGCCTCGCCGCGAGGACGAGGTTTTCGAGAACGTCACCCGCCACAACCCCGGCCCTCTGGCGGCCGATAGCGTCAAACGCGTTTTCGAGCGTATCATCGACGAGATGCGCACCATCCAACGCCTGCGCATGTTGGAGAAGGACGGCAAGCCGTGAGCCGTGGCGCAGGCTTCAGCCTGCGGCGGCGAACTTCAGTTCGCCGTGCCGCCGCGCAACCGCACACCCCGGCAGGCGGCCGCGGCACTCGAAGTCCAAAACCTGGCCGGCTCGAAGCCGCCTTTTCACGCAGCGCCTCAGCGGACGCCGCACCCGAGAGGATTCTCCCATGTTGATCGTCATGCAGGAAGGCGCCACCGAGCCGCAGATTGAAGCCGTCATCGACCGCATGGTCACGCTCGGCTTCACCGTGCACCGCTCGACCGGCGCGGTCCACACGGTCCTGGGCGGCGTCGGCCCCATCGGCCAGTTCGAGCCCGCCGATTTCGAAGTTCTCGACGGCGTCAAAGAGGCGCACCGCATCATGTCGCCGTACAAACTCGCCAGCCGCAACTTCCGCCCCGAAGGGACCGTCGTCAAGGTGGGAGCGGTCGAAATCGGCGGGCGGTCCGTGGTGGTGATGGCCGGACCATCGAGCGTCGAAGACCGCGACCAGATTCTCGCCGCCGCCGAGGCCGTCGCTCGCGCCGGCGCCGTCATCCTTCGCGGAGGCGGTTTCAAACCCAGCAGTTCGCCCTACGGTTTCCAGGGACTGGGGGAAGAGAGCCTCACGCTGGTCCGCGAAGCCGCCGACAGCTTCGGCCTTCTGGTGGTGAGCGAGGTCATGGACCTCACCCAGATCCCGCTGGTCGCCGCCCACGCCGACATCCTTCAGGTCGGCGCGCGCAACATGCAGAACTACAACCTGCTGCGCGAGCTGGGCAGGCAGCCCAAGCCCATCCTGGTCAAACGCGGCATCTCCGCCACCATCGAGGAGCTTCTGCTTTCCGCCGAGTACATCCTGGCCGCGGGCAACCCCAACATCATTCTGTGCGAGCGCGGCATCCGCACCTTCGAGAGCTACACCCGCAACACCCTGGACATCTCCGCGATTCCGGTGGTGAAGAAGCTATCCCACCTGCCCATCATCGCCGACCCATCGCACGGCACCGGCCGCCGCGACAAGGTGCTTCCCATGGCCCGCGCGGCCGTCGCCGCCGGCGCCGACGGCCTCCTCATCGACGTCCACCCCGATCCGGACCGCGCCCTTGCCGACGGAGCGCAGTCCCTCTCGCCGGCTCAGTTCGCCGAGCTGATGTCCCAGCTCCGCACGATCGCCCCCGCCGTCAACCGCACCATCGCCCCGGCTCGCCCCTGATGGAAACCGTCGTCATCGTCGGGACCGGTCTCATTGGCGCGTCGCTCGGCCTGGCGCTGAAAGCCGCGGGCTTCGATGGCCGCGTGGTGGGCGTGAGTTCCGCGCCCGCCATCAGGGACGCGCTCGATCGCGGCGCCATCGACGAAGCTCGCCCGCTGGTACAGGCCGTTGCCCGCGCCGATCTGGTCTTCCTCTCTCAGACCATCGGCCGCATCCTCGATACGCTTCGCGTCATCGGCCCCTGCCTTCGCCCCGAAACGCTCGTCACCGACGCCGGCAGCACCAAAAGCCGCATTGTCGATCAGGCCCGCAGCTCGCTTCGCGGCGCGCAGTTCCTGGGCGGCCATCCCATGGCCGGCAAGGAGAAGCGTGGCGCCTCCGAAGCCGACCCGGCTCTGTTTGCCGGCCGCACCTGGATTCTGACCCCCACGAATCCAGCCCACCTCGAGGCGCCGCCAGCCCGCGAGCTTCTCTTCTGGATCCGCAAGATAGGCGCACTTCCCCTCGTGATGGCCCCGGAAGAGCACGACCGCGTGGTGGCGCTAACTTCCCACCTGCCCCAGTTGCTCTCGACCGCGCTGGCCGCGACCCTCTCCCTCCGCCTCACCGCCCCCGAGCATCTGAAAGCCGCCGGCCCCGGCCTCGCCGACATGACCCGCCTAGCCTCCAGTTCCTACGACCTTTGGAAGGATATCCTCGAAACCAACCGCACGGCCGTGGAGGGGGCCCTGGCGGCGTCCATCGAGGAACTCCAGCGTCTCCGTGCCGGCCTGACTTCGGACCAAACGCGAATCGCTTTTGAGACCGCGGCTGCCTTTGCCGCCCGCCTCAGGAAGTAGAACAGGCCGCCGGCCCGCCAGCGCCACCACGCCGCATCACGACTGTTGGGAGCCGCCAGCAGCCGGAAACGGAAGCCGCCCGTGATGGGAAATGGCAGCCGGCCGCCAGCGGAAACGGCAGCCGCCCGCGATCGGAAATGGAAGCCGGCCGCCGCCGGAAACGGCAGGCCTATTTCTTCCTCGAGAACGTGATCGCCGTGACATCCTTGATGTCGTTCTGCCCGATGCCGTTCCGGCCCAGACCGTACTGCCCGATGTAGGGCCGTTGGATTTTCACCCAGTGCCTGGAGGTCATCAGGTTCGGTGCATCGTCGAGGATGAAGAAGGCGTCGCGAAGTTCCTGGCCGTTCGGCAGTTTCCGTACCCGGCTGCCGATCGCTTTGTATTCTTTGCCGTCTTTTTGGTAAAACCCGTAGACTTTGTCGAAGCCGTCGTTCGTGATGTAGACAGCCACCTCGATGTCCGCCTGCGCCGCCGGTGCGTTCTTCGCCTGGTCTGTCGCGACCTTATCGATTCTGGCCCCGGGGTAGAGCCGGGTCCCCGGTTGACCCGCCGCGGCTATCACCACACAAAAACACGTGACTACCCGCCGAACGTTCATAGGCACCAACAAAAGAATACGCCAAAACGCAAATAAATTCAATGTTTTGTTTAGCGTACCGGTACTCTCAAAAAAGAGTAATCTAGTACCTAACTACCCTCTTTTGCGGGTGATGCAATCTTGTGTAACCCGCCCCTGTCTTGCGGTCGGCGGGCGTACATCCGTCATCGCTGGCACGGGACCGCGCGCGCCGGAAAGCCGTCCGCGGGGGCGCACCTGGGAGGCCGCCCTGGTCGCGCCGCCGGCTCCTCGTTCGGTCCCGGCTCTACCTTGTGCAGGAACTTCCCCCTGGCAACCTCAGCCGAAAACCCGATTCCATTACCCATTCGCGCACGGTTGAATCGGGTTAGGTGTGTTTTCCGAAAATAGAATCTCGCAAGACGCCGGCCCCGGCCAGCCGGCCGTCGTAAGCGCCAGCCGCCCGTTTCAGCGGCGCGGACGCCGCGCCCGCGGAAGCATCATTGTCGAGTGCGCCCTAACCCTGATACCGCTGCTAGCCCTGATCTTTGCCTTTGCGGACCTCAGCCTGCTCCTGTTCCGCTGGAGCACGCTCGAAAACGCCGTCCGGGAGGGGTGCCGCTATGCCATCACCTTCCAGACATCCGGCTCACTCGGCCAGGACGCCTCGATTGAGCAGGTCGTCCAAACCTATGCCATGGGTATAGTCACTACCAGCGACCAGACCAAGCACATATTCGTGGATTATTACGCGCCCACCAATCTGAACACGTCCATCGCCACCGGCGGGAACATCCCCGGCAACATTGTGCAGGTCTCGGTGCAGAACGTCTCCTGGGCGTGGATCGCGCCGCTCAGCGGCACCCTCGGCGCGGGCAACCTTTACTCGACTACACCGTTGGTCTTCAGCGCGTATTCTTCCGACATACTGGGCGGCTACCCCGCCGGCGTGAATTCGGTAACGCGCTGAGCGCACGGATTTGGGGAGGAGAACCGAAGATGGCGGCAACACGGCGCAACGGCGGCGAACGGGGCCAGGAACTCATCGAGTTCGCCATCACAGCCATCCTGCTCGTCAGCCTTCTGGTGGGCGCGTTCGTCGCCGGCATGAACCTGATTCGCAGCATTCAGGTCAACCAGGTGTGCCGCGATTTGGACAACATGTACATCCACGGCGCCGATTTTTCGACCTATCCCATGCAGCAGTTGGCCCAGCGCCTGGCGCAGGGCCTGGGCCTGCAAATCGGGGCCTCCTTTTCCGGCAACAGCGCCACCAACACCGGCAACGGCGGAAACGTTCTGCTCACGTTGTCGCGGATTATGTACGTCGGCGCGACGACCGATCCTAATTGCTCCGCCGTGGGCGCTTCCAAGTGCACCAATGCCAATAGCTTCGTGTTCACCCAACAGATTCAGTTCGGGAACGGAAGCCTGGCCAACACGAAACCCCCTTCGTTTGGCAGCCCCACCAGCAGCTCGATTTCATCGGCCGGAGTGATTGCCAGTCCTGTCACCGACGCCGGGGCCAAGCTCTCCGCAGGCGCCCAGAGCAGCATGAACAGCCTGTGGCGAACCGCATTACAGGACGGCCAGGTTTGCTATGTAGCCGAGTTCTACTCCCAGTCCCCGGATTTGACCCTGGGAAGCTTCGCGGGGGGGGGGGTCTACGCGCGTTCGTTTTTTTGAGAAGCCCGATGCCGAATCAGCAACGCAGTTCCCGCGAGAAAGGGATCAGCCTGATAGTGGCTGGGCTCGCGCTCTTCTTCATCGTCCCCGCCGTGGGACTGGTGATCGACGTGGGCGTCCTCTATTCGGTCAAAGCCAGGTTCCAGGGCGCAGTCGACGGCGCCGCCCTCGCTGCCGCCCGAGCCCTGAATCTGGGCCAGACCACCGCAGCCCAGGCCACCTCCGCCCAGAACAACGCGGTCGATTGGTTCTACGCCAACTTCCCCACCGGCTCCTGGGGCACCACGAACACCCTGATGAGCCAGTCAACGGTCAACGTCTTCGACGATCCCAACAACGCGCACGTCCGCAACGTCACCGTCACCGCCACCACGACCGTGCCCACGTATTTCATGGGCTGGTTCAGCGCCTACTCCACCACCATCTCCGCCACCGGGAACGCTTCCCGCCGGGACGTGGTGGTGATGATGGTGCTGGACCGCTCCGGCTCGATGGGCGGAGCCTGCTCTACGATGGTCACGGCCGCCAAGCTCTTCACCGGCCAGTTCGCCGCCGGGCGCGATCAGATCGGCCTGGTATCCTTCTCGGACAACGTGTACATCCACTCCTCCCCCACGACCAGCTTTCAGACCGTTCTGGGCTACACAAACAATCTGGGAAGCGGGACCGGCGCGATCGATACCGTCACCTGCTCCGGCGGCACCTCGACCGCCCAGGCCATCGCGGTCGCCTACAACGAGCTCTACAAAGTCAACCAGCCGGGCGCACTCAACGTCATCATGTTCGAGACCGACGGCCTGCCCAACACCCTCACCCTGAACTTCTGGGACTCTGCGGCCAGCAAAACCGGCCTCACCAACACCAGCACTTGCACGGACAAGAACGGCAAGAAGCTGAGCCAAGGTGGTTTCGCAAGCGCCGCCGTGCTGCCGAACTGGACCGCAGGCCAATCCGTCGGATCCGGCAGCTACTACGCGAATATCCCAGCCGGCATGGTCGGCGCGGTCTATTCCGACGACCCCAATAACGGCAATCAGTTCTACCTCATGATGAAGTACTGGAGCACCTCGACAAGCAACAACTTCGGCAGCACCAGCTACCTGTCGAGTTCCACCGCCCCCGGCTGCGCGTTCGACAGCTCGCATACCGTCAATCCGCCGCCGAGCGACCTGGCCTGGTTTCCGGCCACCGACGTCTGGGGCAACCAGTTGAACCCATCTTACGGTTATCTCCCCGTCACCCTTTCGAACGGGAGGCTCGTCGCTAACAGTTGGACCGCGTACCACAACGCCGCTTTGAACGCCACCGACTACGCCGCCTACCAGGCTCGCACCAACGCGACAAACCCGGCCTATTTCTTCGTGATCGGCCTGGGCGGCACCTCCACGAATCCGCCCGACTACGTCCTGATGCAGCGCATCGCCAACGACCCCAACGGCGACAACTACAACTCGCCGGCCCTGTACTCGGCGTGTTCGTCGGAGGCCAACTGCGCAACGAATACCAGCCAGCCTCAGGGCACCTTCATTTTCTCCACCAGCCCCGCCTCACTCTCCCAGGCCTTCCTGTCGATCTCTTCGGAGGTGCTTCGCTTGAGCAAGTAGGATGTCCGGTCCGCGGCGGGTGCGCGCCCCCCCCGGCGCACATCGTCCACACTCCCGGGGATCTCAAGCCCTCGCCCGGCTGCCCTGCCAAACACGTCCACTCGCGACGGAATCCGGCCTGAAGCCGGATGGTGCGGAGCGAGCTCGTAGCCGCCGCCGGTTCGCTTCCGGCGGCCCAGCCGCCCGAGGCCAGCCGCTCACGCGTGCGCCGCGAGGCTAGGCCCCGAACGCCCGGCGGGACTCGAGGACGCTCTCAACGGCCGCCAGCAGCTCCTGCGGCAAGAAGGGCTTGGCGAGGAAGCGGACGCCGCCGGAGAACTGGCGCTCCTGCGGGGCACCTGAGGTCAACACTGCGGCGGTCGAAGGCGAAAGGCGCCTGATCTCGTCCACGAGCCCCGCCCCCCGAAGTTCGGGCATGCTGACATCCGACACGACGGCGCTAATGTGCGCTCCGGTTTTGACGATCTCGATCGCCTGCGACGGTCCCGGAGCGGTCAGCACGTCATAGCCGGCCCTCTTGAGCACGCCAGCGATGAAATGCAATACCGAGGGCTCGTCATCGACCACCAGGATGCGTGTCGTTTCCATGATCTTCTCCGGGCGCCCGAAGTCGTGGCCGGGACGCGCTACGAACCTCAACTGGTCTCATGCTTCGAGTGCCCAGGCCCGCCTGGCCATCCCTCGCGCGGGCCCGGCGGACCCATCCGGCAGTCCGCGCTACAACTCGCCCTCCCGGCGTTCGGGCAGTGACTGCGCCCGCGCTCCGGCTGACTGCCGCAAGGCCCTTTCCACGGCCGCCAGCAAGTCCTGTATCGAAAAGGGCTTTCCGAGGAAGGGCACGCCTTTGGGAAGGTCGCCGGCGGGCACGCAGCCTGAGATGAACATCACAGCGGTTGAAGGAGCCAGGACCTTGATTTCGTTCGCGAGCCGCGGCCCGCACATTTCGGGCATGACCACGTCGGTCACCACCAGGTCCAGCGGTGTTGGCGCCTTGACGATTTCGAGCGCCTGGGGCGGGCCCTGAGCGGCCAGGACCTCGTAACCGGCGCGCGCAAGCACACCGGAGACGAGTTGCAGCACTACAGGTTCGTCGTCCACGACCAGAATCCTTGCCGTTGCCAACTTGCCGCCCCTCGGGATGCCAACGAGCTCGGCGGACGCACTGCGTAACACCCCTTTGTCTGTTGGATTCAGCGGCCCTGGCCTCGCACTATGAATATTTGCGGCGCGGGGAGCGGGCGGCGCGGAGCGGGGAGCGGACGGTCCGGGGCGCGGGCGGTGCGGGGCGGCGCGGGCGGCGGGCGGCGCGGGGCGGCCCCTCTGGCGCGGGCGGCGCGGGGAGCGGGCGGCGTGGCGCGGACGGCGCGGGGCGCGGACGGTCC
>Ga0182017_10003093_pt1 | contig 12451 bp, 8 predicted proteins | sample 712E3DmetaG_FD_120492 | JGI IMG/M metagenome (GOLD analysis project Ga0182017, IMG submission 120492) | Permafrost microbial communities from Stordalen Mire, Sweden - 712E3D metaG | ecosystem: Environmental > Terrestrial > Soil > Wetlands > Permafrost | place: Sweden: Stordalen | collected... | reverse complement strand
TCGAAGGGCATGCCCGCGGCTTCCAGCACGCGCCGGATGGCGGCCTCAGCCCGGTCCCAAGTCGCCTTTTCGCCCATGAAATTCTCCGGCCGAGTGGCCAAGAAGGCTTTCACGTCGGCAAAAGCAAAGACCCTGAGAATGTCCAGGCCGAAGCGCACACAGCCCGCCAGTTCCTCTTCGATCTGGTCTTCGCGCAGGAACAGGTGGGCGTCGTCTTGGGTGAACCCGCGCACGCGCAGCAGGCCGTGCAGCACGCCCGAGCGCTCGTAGCGGTACACGCTGCCCAACTCGGCATAGCGGATGGGCAACTCGCGGTGCGAGCGAAGCTGCGAGCGGTAGATGGCGATGTGGAAGGGGCAGTTCATCGGCCTGACCAGATAGCGCTGGCCTTCCAGTTCCATGCCGCCGAACAGGTTCTCTTTGTAGTGCTCCATGTGGCCGGACTTCACCAACAACTGCTCACGCGCCACATGCGGGGTGAACACGGCCTGGTAGCCACGGCGCACCAGCTCGCGGCGAATCATGTCCTCGAGCACGGTGCGCACGATGGCGCCCTTGGGGTGCCAGAGCACAAAGCCCGGACCCACCAGCTCGTCGACGGAGAACAAGTCGAGCTGCTTGCCCAGCACGCGGTGGTCGCGGCGCTTGGCTTCCTCCAGGCGTGCCAGGTGGGCCTTCAGATCGTCCTTTGACGCGAAGGCGGTGCCGTACACGCGTTGGAGCTGGGGGTTGCGCTCGTCGCCCCGCCAGTAGGCGCCCGCGAACGACAGCACCTTGAAAGCCTTGATCTGTCCGGTGCGTTCGATGTGCGGCCCAGCGCACAGGTCCACGAAGTCGCCGTGCTGGTAGAGCGAGATCTCTTCGCCCTCGGGAATCGATTGGATGATCTCGACCTTATAGGTCTCACCCTTCTCGGCAAACAGGCGCAGGGCCTCGGGCCGTGAAACCACCTTGCGCACAAAGGGCAAGTCCTGCGCGACGATCTTGGCCATCTCGGCCTCGATCTTCTCGATGTCCTCGGGCGCGAACGGCTCGGTGTCAAAATCGTAGTAGAAACCGTTCTCGATGGCCGGGCCGATGGTCACCTTTGCCTCGGGGCGCAGGCGCTGAACCGCATCGGCCATCACGTGCGACGCTGAATGGCGCAGACAGGACAGCGGATCGTCAGGCACATCCCCCTTGTCGCGGGGGCGGATCACCGGGCGTTCACTCACGTTCTATGGTCTCCGAACGCGAACATCCGGGGGGATAGGCGCGCGACCAGGCTGGTGAAGGCCGGTCTACGCGAACTGCGTGGGCAAGGGTTAAGGGGTGCAACCGCGGAAGAATAGCACCGTCGACGCCCGGCGCTGCAGCCTGAGGACAAATGGTAGGCACGGGCGGGATTGAACCGCCGACCCCTACCGTGTCAAGGTAGTGCTCTCCCACTGAGCTACGTGCCTGTAAGTCTGTTTGGTTCAGGCGGGCTACGTTAGCGACGGCGACGGTAGAGTCAAGAACAGAGTTATGCAACGCGGGCCAACGCCATGACTTGCACGTCGGCTGCCCCGGCCTTGAGCAAGACGCGCGTGCACTCGGCCAGCGTGGCGCCCGTGGTCATGACATCGTCCACCAGCAAGATCCGCCGACCTGTGGCCCACTCCGGCCTGTGCACGGCAAAGGCCCCGGCCACGATTCGCCGCCGGGATGCGGGCGACTCCCAACCCAGCGCCGGTGTATCGCGGATTCGGCGCAAGCCGTCGGAAAACACAAGCGGCCGGGCCGCTGGCCGGCGGGCAAGTCTTTCGGCCACACGCAGGAGTTCCAATGCCTGGTTGAATCCTCGCTGGCGCAGACGGCGGGGGTGCAAAGGGACCGGGCAAAGCGCGTCCACACCGCTGTCGATCGCGGCGGCAAGGGCGGGCGCAAGCAAGGCGCCCAAGGGCCGCGCCAGATGGCGACGCCTTCCGTGCTTCAGGTGAAGAACCGCCTCGGTCGTGGCGCCGCCGTAGGCGAGCACGGGCCAGACGCGCGAGAAGGGCAGCGGCCTCGCTTGGCAGCCGTGACAGCGAACGCTCTCTTGGTGGCCATCATCCGTGTCGGAGAGGGGCAAGCCGCAGCCGGGGCAAGCGTCTTCCACCGCCGCCACGGAAAGCGCACAACTCTCGCAGAAGGCCATGTCTTCATGGACAAAGGCGTTGCAGGCAGCGCAACGGGCGGGCCAAAGAAGCTGGGTAGCAAGCTGAAGCAGCATGCAGGCTTATCGGCAACCGCGGGACGAGGTTGCGTGCGGTCAGGCGCATGGCCAAGGCAACCCCTGCCGGCCCAAACTGTGCGAGCATGCTAGAATGCAGTCGATGACGCTATCGAATGCCACCACCGCCAAGGACGTTCGGCTGGGTATCGATGTCGAGCGTCTCTTCGCAGATGATCCCGACATTTTCCGCGCGGTGGCGGAAGTTGATCGCTCGCTCATTCAGCTCGCGCTTGCACGATCGCTGCGCGAAAGGCTCCGTGCCGGCGTCGCAATGGCTCGTTTGGCAAGCAGGTTCCGTGCGTGAAGCACCCGACCGTCGCTGATCCGGAAGAGCTACTCGCCGAGCTGCTGGCCGATCGAGTGGAATTCATCGTCGTAGGCGGAACCGCAGCCGTGCTGCATGGCGCGCCCATTGCGACACAAGATCTCGATATTGTTCATCGCCGAACCGAGGAGAACGTAGCCAGGCTCATGAACGTGCTGGTACGGCTCGACGCGATCATGCGCAACGATCTTGCCAACCGCGGGCTTCGGCCGACCGCCGCCATGCTTCTCGGCAGCGACCAGATCAATCTGTCAACCAGCCTCGGTCCGCTCGACCCGCTTTGTGAGCTTGGCAAGGGGCAGGGATACGACGAGCTTCTTCCACACACGGAGATCCTGTCGGACGGCGGTCTTACGATCAAGGTGCTCGATCTGCCGACCCTGATCGAGGTCAAGGCCAAGACGGGACGTGCGAAAGATCGCGCCGTGCTCCCGGTGCTCATCGCCACGCTGGAGGAACGCAAGCTTCGTTGAAGGCGATGAGCAAGAATCCGACACCGAGCCAACGCACTTCTGAGGTCGAAGGCACCCATTCAGCAGTCGAGCTGCACTCGAGCATCCTGGCAGAAGCTATAGATTGGTCCTGGCGCAACGCGCTCCGATGTTGCTGCCGTGGTCCCCGGGGCCGGCGGCGCTGCGGAAGGCCGACCGGAGGACCGAGGCGTCGACACTGAAGTCGCCGCTCCGGATCGCCCGGCTCGAGTTGGCTGTCAGCTCGGCGCAATCATTGCATGGAGTTGGGTATAAGACCCAGTACCAGTCCAGCGTCCACTCCCTTACGTTCCCGGCCAGGTCGGACTGGCCCCACCTTCCGTCGCCTGTCGGAGACTTCGACCCGACGTTCTGTACGCCGCTGCATGGGAAGTTCGGGCAGTAGACTGCGTAGCTGTCATCAATTGTCGTAGATGTTGCCGGGCTCGACCACGGGTAGTACCGCTGCTCGCTCCCCCCGGCGGCCGCGTAGTTCCACTCCGCCTCGGTCGCCAGCCGTCCCCCGTCCCACGCGCAAAAGGCGAATGCCGTGTACCAGTTCAGGCAATTCACCGGCCTGCTCTCGTTGCTCCCCGCGGTGTCGGTCCAGGTCAGATAGGTCGGATGGCACTTCAGGGCGGTTGTCAGCGCGGCCGAGTTCGCGGGCAGATTCGTGTTCCACGCCGAGTCCCAGCCAGAGCCCGCGATCAGCGGGTGTGCGCCGGCGCCAGACGCTGGCGGGCTCGCCTGCGTTCCCATGCCCTCGTTCACAAACTGCCGGAACCGGCCCACCGTGATCTCGTACTTGTCGAGGTAGAAGTCATCCACCGTCGCCGGGTAGTTCGGGTCCGTATAGGGCGCCACGCCGTCGTAGCTCCGATCGAATGTTCCGCCGGGGACCAGCAAGCTCTTGCAGCAGTCATCGTTCCCCGATGGCCCGCAGATCGCGGCCAGACCGCTACAGCTTGGTGGCGGTGTTCCGCCGTCCACCGAAGTGCCGCCACTACCGCTGACACCGCCGCTGCCGCTGCTGCCACCACCTCCTGTCGCTCCGCCGGTTGTCGTAGTTCCACCGGCGCTGGTCGTTCCGCCGCTCGCGATCGTCCCGCCTGCTCTCGTGGTCCCACCGGCACTGGTCGTTCCGCCGCTCGTCGTCGTTCCGCCTGCTGTCGTAGTTCCACCGGCACGGGTCGTTCCGCTGCCGGTGCTCGTCCCACCAGTCGCCGCGCCACCAGTTCCCGTGCCGCCGGCGCTGATCGTGCCCCCATGTCCCCCCGTGCCGCCCGCGCCGCCCGCGTAGCCTCCACTCTGGCTGGGATTGCTGCCGCCAGCGCCGCCGGCAGCGTTCCCGCCCGCGCTACCGGGCCCGCAGGTTCCGGCAGCGCACTGTGGCTTGCTGGGGGGGGCGCCTATGTTGCCGGTGCCGGTGCTGACGCTGTGACACGCAGAAGTGTCGATGACCTTCATTGTGCCGTCGGCACATGTGTACGTGTAAATGTGTTCGTTGGCACCGGCGTCACTGTTCTGGACCAACACGGAATAGACCGTCGCACCCGAGCCGTTCTGATATAGCGTCGCTCCGTCAGGTCCGGTGGCCGTGGTCGCACAGGTTGTCCCCGCAGGATTCTGATAGGTGTCACCATTGATGACCTTGAAACCATTGGAGTAGCACTCGTTGTTGCCCTGGACGCAGGAGGTCCCCCCTGGGCTCCCGCCGCAACTCTTGCTAACGAAAGAGGCGTGGTCGGCGCAAGCCGGAATCTGGCAATCGATACACTGTCGCATCGTGGCGGAGCACGTGAGCCCCGTTGCGCAAGCGTCTGGACTCGCACACGCTTCGCCAAGCGCACCGATTTTCACGCAATATCCGGTCGTCGTGTCGCATTGCAGAGTCGAAGGGTGGCACACGACGTGGCACGTGGCTCCCGCCGTGCATTGCATGTAGGCCGGCTTGGGGCCTTCGTCGAGTGGGGACACGCAGCTTTGACCGACAGCTCGTTGCCCCAAGGTGTTCACGCATTGTCCCTGAAAGCAGGCATAGTTGAGCTTGCAGTTGGTGTCGTCGCCGCACACATGTGACTCGCCACCGCAGTAGAGAGTGCTGCACTGAGGGGGAGTCGCCCCCATGTTGCAGGACTGACCAGCTGGGCAGATTGTACCCGGGGCGCAAGGAGTGGTTCCAAGACAATCGGTCGCCGCGGGCGGCTGTGTTGTGGTGCCGCCGGTGTCCGTCCCACCGCCGCCTCCAGCGGCCGCGGTGCCTCCGCTCCCTCCGTTGCTTCCAGGTGACTTGCTTGACGAGCATCCGGACGCAGAAAACCAAAGAACGCCAACAACCAGAATGGCAAATCCCATCGTCTTCATGCCACGCCTCATTTTGTGAGAACCGTGGAGCCAACTCGGACCACGGGTCGAACAAATGCGTATCTCTCCATACATCAGCAACCCTCAGAGTGTCCGCCAACGCCTAGTCTGTCAAGTGTCCCCGCTCCTGAGCACTGGACCCACAAGCTGCGACCGGTCCCGTCTCCGGCCGCCGGTTTCGGTTTCGGTCGCGGCACCCGCCACCGGCCTTCGGCCCCCGGCCAGCAATCCCCCGCTCAGGACTGCGTCTTCTCGTACAGCGCATCGACGATATGCCCGTACCGGCTCTTCACCACCTCGCGCTTGACCTTGAGGCTGGGGGTCGGCTCGCCTGCGGCTTCGGAAAAATCGACGGCAGGATGGCGAAGTTCTTGATGGTCTGGTAGGGAGCCAGGGTGCGGTTGATGGCGGCCACCGCGTCTTGTACGGCGGCGCGCAGTTCAGGCTGTGGAGCGCCCGTGATTCCCGTCCGAAGGTACTTTCCCGCGCAACTTTCTTCTCCCATTTCCGAAAACCGATGCATGACCTTCCCTCGCCAAGTCGTGCCCGGCCGTGACTGCAATCGAGGCCATGGAGGAGATCAAGGGCATGCTCGCCAGCGCGCCAGCAGCGTGAAGACCATCCGGGCACGGGGAAGAGACCCGCGTGGGTCAGGGCACGGCGACGGCTACGATGCGATCCTGTCGGACATCGTCCGGCTGCTCGACGAAGGGCGGCGCACGACAGCCCGAGCCGTGAACCGGGTCATGACGGCCACGTACTGGGCAGTGGGCCGCCGCATCGTCGAGCACGAACAGGGCGGGCTTGCACGCGCGGACTACGGCGACACCGTGCTGGAGCGACTCGCCGTCGATCTGACTGCCAGGCTCGACCGTGGCTTCTCCCGACAGAACCTGCAGCGATTCCGCCAGTTCTATCTGACCTTCCCCCTGCGCCAGATTCGCCCGACAGTGTCGAGCAAATCACCACGAAGACCGCCAGGCAGGATTCGCTCGACAGTGTCGAGCAAATTCATCGGGCCAGCCGCGCTCCCCGAACTGGCCCGTACATTTCCCCTGGCATCATCCTGTGCACCGCCAAGGGTGAGGCCCTGGTCCGTTACGCGACCGACAACCTGCCGACCAAGCTGCTGGTGCGCAACTACCTGACAGCCCTACCGGACGAAGAGGTCATCGCCGCCGAGATCGCCAGGACGCGGCGGAGTATCGAAGGGCGTATCGGCGAGTCCAGGCACCGGGGCGCGCGGTGAGCGCGACGTGGCCTGAGGTCCGGTTGGAGGGCATCGGTGGTCAGCGTGGTGCCATCTCCGCCGGTGTCGATGTTCGCGCTGAGCCTCACCGCCGCACGACCTCGTTGGTGGAGAGCCCGAATCCTGTCAAGCAGGGGGGGAACTGACCGTCCATGCTCCGCCGCCATTCAGGACTGCGGCTTCTCGTACAGCGCATCGACGATATGCCCGTACCGGCTCCGCACCACCTCGCGCTTGACCTTGAGGCTGGGGGTCAGCTCGCCTGCGGCTTCGGAAAAATCGGCAGGCAGGATGGCGAAGTTCTTGATGGTCTCGTAGGAAGCCAGGGTTCGGTTGATCGCGGCCACTGCATCCTGTACGGCGGCACGCAGTTCAGGCTGTGAAGCGGCTTGGGCAAGGCTGCCGCCACCGAACTGGCGCGCGGCGAATTCCGAGGGGGTGATGATGGCCACGCAGTGGGGTCTACCGTCGCCGAACACCACCACCTGACTGACCAGCGGGCAGTGGGCCTGCAGCGTGGCCTCGATCATCTGGGGAGCCACCTTCTTCCCACCTGCGGTCACGATGATGTCTTTCTTCCGGTCCACAATACTGAGGAATCCGTCCTCGACGTGGCCGATGTCGCCCGAGTGAAACCATCCCTCGCTGTCAATCGCTTCAGCGGTGGCGGTGGGGTTGTTGTGGTAGCGAGTGAAGACCGACGGCCCGCGCATCAGGATCTCGCCATCCTCAGCGATGCGATACTGGAGGACGTCGATGGCCGGGCCCACGGTGCCGAAGCGGTAGCGGTTCCAGCGATTGACGAACGCGGCAGCCGTAGTCTCGGTCAGGCCGTAGCCTTCCAGAACCAGCAGGCCGAGACCATGGAAAAACTCCGCAATCTCGGCCGACAGGGGCGCGCCACCTGAGATGAAGAAGCGGCAACGGTCAAAACCCAGGCGGGCGCGCAGCTTGCACATGACCAGCCGGTCGGCCAAGGCGTGCTCAATGCGCAGGCCGAGCGAAGGCGGTGCGCCCCGGCGTAGGGCGGCCGCGCGCCGTGCACCCACCCTGAACGCCCACTTGACTAGCGCCCGCTTGGGCCAGCTCCCCTGCCCCGCCGCAGTGGTGATCGCCGCGTGCAGTTTTTCGAAGACGCGCGGCACCCCGGTCATGAACGTGGGCCGCACGTCCACAAGGTCGAACTTGATCCGTGACGATCCGGCGGAAAACACGATCGACGAGCCCGCCAGGATGGGTGCCCATTCCACTTCGCGACCCAGCACATGGGCGAGAGGCAAGAAGAGATACTGCAGGTCCGTGTCGCGCAGATCGAAGGCGCGGATGACGCTGGCAAAGGACTCGACCATGTTCCGGTGGGTCAACACCACCCCCTTGGGTCGTCCGGTGGTGCCCGAGGTGTACACGATGGTGAACACATGGTCGGGCCCCACCTCGGCTGCGCGGCGGTCCAGCTCCCCCGCATGGCCAGCCAGCCACGCCTGACCCGCCTGGCGCAAGTCCGCCAGGGACAGAGGCGCGGTGCCACCCGCGCTCCGTACCGCCGAAAGCGCGTCCTGCAACCGCGGGGTCTGGACCTCGGCTTGGCCGAGGGCAGAGTCGCCATCGAAATAGATGAGACGCAGCTTCGGAATCTGCGCCAGCAGCGGCACCAGCTTGTGTAGCTGGGCGGCGTTCTCGGTGATCACGGTCCGGGCGCCGCTGTCTTTGATGATGAATGCACACTGCTCGGGCGTGCTCGACGGGTAGATGGGCACCGACACCGCGCCCGCCAGCGCCAGCCCGACATCGCAAAGAACCCATTCCAGCCGCGTCTGGGCCAGGATGCAAACGCACTCGCCCGCGCCGACGCCCAAGCTCACCAGCCCGCCGGCAATCTCGCGCGCTGCCATGTCTGCCTGCTGCCAAGTGAGGCTGCGCCAGTCGTCCCCCTCACGAAAGCGAAAGGCGACGGTGTTTCCGGCCCGGGTGGAGCGGCCGCGCCAGATGTCGCCAGCAGTCCGCGCGGATGATGAATTCTCGCCCATGAATCGGCAGATAGTCATCTCGGCCAGCCTCGGCGTCAACCCAAGCCTTGTCAGACTGGGATTCGGGGTAGGAGGTGACGGTGACGGTGCAGTGGCGGTGGCGGTGGCAGTGACCGTGGCGGTGACGGTCATCACAACGCTACGAGTTAAGTTGTTGTATACGTGGCCTTCGTCTCGTAGTATCCACCCCCTAGCCTAGTCCTACTGGCCTTGTCGTCGTGTGGTGACTATGGTTCCCAACCCCCTGCCATCGCGATATCGAATCATCGAAGAAGTCGGCCAGGGCGGCATGGCAGTCGTCTATCGTGCGCAGGACGAGACCCTGCGGCGCGAAGTTGCGGTCAAGGTGCTGCACCCACACCTGCTTGCCGAAGCCGAATCGAGGGCACGCCTGCAGCGCGAGGCGCGGGCGGTCGCCAAGCTGAACCACGACGGAATCTTGCAGATTTTCGACTACTCGGGAGACGACGCAGAATCGTCCTTCATCGTAACTGAGTTCATCGATGGTCAGACTTTGAAGCAGTTCCTGACCAACCGAAAGTTGCCCGTGCCCGAGCTGGCTGCGCTCATCGTGCTGGAGGTCGGCGACGCCTTGGCCCACGCGCACTCATTTGGCATCATCCACCGCGACGTCAAGCCCGAGAACGTGATGGTCCGCAAGGACGGGGCCGTCAAGCTGATGGACTTTGGCGTGGCGCAGGTGGTGGACCTGGAACGGATGACCGTGACCGGGCAAATCTTGGGCTCGCCGGCCTACATGGCGCCCGAGGTGCTCGATGGCAAGACCCTCGATTTCCGCAGCGACATCTTTTCGCTGGGGGTCATGTTGTACCAGATGGCGACCGGCGTGTTGCCTTTCGCAGGAAAGAACCCACACGAGGTGCTGAAGCGCATCGGTGAAGGCCGTTTCGCTGACCCGCGCACCGTGAGCTCGCGGGTATCCGACCAGCTGGCCAAGGTGATCGCACGCTCGCTGGCACGGAATCCGGATGACCGCTATCCGCGCCTCGCCCTCATGCTGGACGACCTCTGTACCTATGTGGTGGACGCGGGTCTGGAAAACCCGCGCGAGGAGCTACGCCGCTTTTTCACCGCCCCGGAAGACTACGAAAAGGGCTTGGACCACCGGCTCGCCACCGCCCTGGTGGCCTCTGGCCAGCGAGAGCAGGCGACTCGCCGGATGGCTCGCGCGCTGGAACTGTGGAACCGCGCCTTGGCCCTGGAACCGGAGAACCCCACGGTTCTGGCCGAGCTGCGCCGGCTGGAGCGAGGCGAGCGCCTCCGACGCTGGGTGACCTTGGCGGTCGGGCTGGCGCTGCTGGTTGGGATCGGGTCCGGGACGTTCGCCATCTGGCGCCACGCCATGAGGGCACGGCAGGGCGGAAATGCCGAGCGGATCGTCGCCACCCTGCAACCGCCGGGGGCAACCGGCCCGATCGTCGCGGGAGGGCCCAAGGCACCGGCGCCCCGTCCCAAGTTGGCAGCCCGCCCGCAAAATGTTCCTGTTCCATCGAGCCACGCACCCCGAGAGCCGAGAAGAGTCGCGGCTCCGGCTGAACGGGCCGAGCCGCGCGAGGAGGCCGCACGTGAGTCGCTCGCGGCCGCGGCCAGCCCGCAAAGGGTGGAGCTGACCTTGGGCCCCCATCCCCCCAAGGTCGAGGTCTGGATGGACGGCCAAAAGCGCTTCGATTTCGGACCCCGGCAGGACCGCATCGTGGTCCCCTGGGACGGGCCTCACACCTTGGAATTCCGCAACGACTCCTGCTGCAATCGCAAGGAGGTGACGGTCGGGCCCCAGGCCTACCGGCCGCCTGGAGATCATCTCTACGTAAATCTTGACCCCAAACCAGCCCGCCTGTCGGTAACCTTGCAGCCGGCGCGAGCTGATGCCAGCATCCTGCTGCGCGAGGTGGGCGATAGCAGGCCCAACCCCTGGCGCACTACCGTCCGCCCGGGTGAAAGAGTGCCGGTTCCGTTTGACGCCGGCGATGAGATGCGAAAGAGTCTGGATGTCGTGGTCTTTCTTGGCGACAAGACGCTCACCGAGCGAGTCAACATCACCGCGGGGGAATCGCGGCAAGTAACCGTGCGGTTGGACCAGTAACGTGTGCGTGGGAATCGTTGTTCTCCTGCTCTTCCAGGCAGCGCCCCAAGCCGTTCCGTCGCCGACGGCCGACGAGCTTCGGCGCGGCAAGATCTCCTTCGACCGTGGCGAGTACGGCCGGGCCATCGAGATCCTGCGGCCCCTGCTCTACCCAGATATCCGACTGGAATCAGAGGGCCAGATAGTCCAAGCCCACCGCATGCTTGGGGTCGCCGAGCTTTTTCAGGGGCACAACGGCGCCGCCGCCCAGGAGTTCCGCAAGCTCCTGCAAGTGAGGCCCACTTACCGCTTCGATCCCTTGCTCGATCCGCCCCAGGTGGTGGACCTTTTCAATGGGGTTCTGCGCGCTCACGAAGCCGAGGTTGCGACCCTGGAGGCAAAGCAGCGGGAGGCAGCGCTGGCACGGCAGCGCGACCGCGAACAGTGCGAAAAGCTGCGGGCCGGGCCAACCGTGGTCGAGAAGCGCTTTGGCCGCAACTCGTTCGCGGTCAACCTGGTCCCGTTTGGTGCGGGGCAGTTCCAGAATGGCCACCGGATCAAGGGTTGGACCTTTCTGACGGTGGAGGCCCTGCTGGCCGCGGTCTCAGTGGCGGCGTTCTCGACCAACTTCGCGCTCTACGGGTCGAGCCCCACACGAAAGTGTAGTCGTGACACCGGGGCTGCCCCCTGCCCGCCCGAGTACATCGACCATACCGACGAAAACCGGTCGCGTTGGTTGCTGCGTACCCAGGTGGCGAGCGGCGCGGCGTTTTTCGTCGCCGTGGCCTGCGGCATCGCGGATGCCCTGTACTACTACCGGCCGGAAACCCCTCTGGCGCAAGCGCCCGCGGACCAGGCGATGGCAAAGTCAAGCATGCCACAATTCTCGCCGGTCTTGCTGGGCAATGCGCTTGGCCCAGGTCTGTACTTCCGTTTCTGACCAGAAACGGAGAAACTGCGCCCATGGCTACCCTACGCATCCACATGCCGGGAGCGGGCGTCAAGGTGTACCACATCTACAAGAAGCTCACTTCGCTGGGCAAGGGCGAAGGGGTCGACATCCTTCTGCCTGATCCCCTGTTGGCGGACACGCACGCGCACATCCACTTCGACGGCCGCGACTTCAACATCTCGGTCACCGACAAAGACGCGGACCTGCACGTCAACGGACGCCGGCGCAGCAAGCACCGTCTGGCGCAAGAGGATCGCATCCGGGTGGGCAGTGTCGAGCTGGAGTTCTCCCTCTACGACGAGCCGGTCACTGACGACGTCGCCGCCAAGACCATGGCCGAGCTGAACTCGTACAAGCGCCTGTTCGAGTTCTCGCAGAAGCTGATGGCGAGCTATGAGATTCCGACCCTGTTCGATCAGTTGCTCGACGTGGTGATCCAGGTCACCAACGCCGACAAGGGTTTCATCGTGCTGCTCGAGTCGGGCGAGGCGGTGGTCAAGGTGGCGCGCAACCTGCGCCACGAAACCATCTCGGACGCGGTTCGCCATCTGTCCGACGCGATCCTGGCCCGGGTGATGGCGACCAAGAAGCCGCTCATCATTTCCGACGCGCTCAACGACACCGACTTCAAGGATTCGCTCTCGGTGATGAACCTGCGCCTGACCTCGGTGATGTGCGTGCCCTTGCTCGAGCGCGGCAACTTGATCGGGATCATCTATGTGGGCAACGACAACGTGGCCCAACT
>Ga0182017_10003092_pt1 | contig 12455 bp, 9 predicted proteins | sample 712E3DmetaG_FD_120492 | JGI IMG/M metagenome (GOLD analysis project Ga0182017, IMG submission 120492) | Permafrost microbial communities from Stordalen Mire, Sweden - 712E3D metaG | ecosystem: Environmental > Terrestrial > Soil > Wetlands > Permafrost | place: Sweden: Stordalen | collected... | reverse complement strand
TCCTCAATATCAGGATTTAACATTTAAAATTGATGTTCCCTTAAACGGTAATGATAAACTATCGGCCTTTGGAATAGGGGGGATCAGCCGCCTCGACGATTTAGAAAGCCGTCTCGATAAAAATTACTGGTTGTATAAAAATCACGGACAGGATTTAGTAACAAAATCTAAAATAGGTGTGGCAGCCTTGTCATATTTACATTTTCTAAATAATAAAACAAGGATTATAACAAGTGCATCCGTGAATTTCCACGAAAACACTAATGAAATTGACACATTTGCAAACGTAAACAACAAGGCTAATTGGTATGGGGCAGATTACATTGAAAATAAATATTCGTTTTCGACAAAGATTATTACTAAACTCGATGCCAAAAATACGACCAATGTGGGTGTGATTTTTGATTATTATGATGTTAATTATAACGATAGTGTATCGGTTAATGACAGATACATAGAACTTACCAATTCAAGCGCCAATATGCTTATGCCCCGGGTTTATACCCAATGGCTTCATATATTTAATGAAAAGTGGATAATAACTTCAGGATTATATTCGCAGTATCTGATATTTAATAATAGTTTTTCCATAGAACCACGTTTTGGCTTAAAGTGGAAGGTTTCGGCCAATAAATCAGTTAGTTTAGGGTATGGGCTACACAGCCAGATAAATCCCAAGCTTTTTTATTTTACTAAAACACAAAATCCTGACACTGCTTCGTGGGGTACCAGCAACGAAAATTTTACCACAAACAAGAATTTGGGTTTTATGAAAAGTCATCATTTTGTTGTTGGTTACGACCAGTTGATTGCTGAAAACCTCAGAATAAAGTTTGAAGGATATTATCAATACCTGTTCAATATTCCTGTAAAGAAGACGTTACCAGCATACTCCGTTATTAATTCAGGCGACGATTACTACATAAGCCCTTATGATAGCCTCGTGAACAAAGGATCCGGACGAAATTATGGGTTAGAGCTTACCTTCGAAAAGTTTTTTGCCCGCAACTACTACTTTTTAGTTACTACCTCTTTATTTGAATCTAAGTACAGAGGGTATGATAAAATTGAGCGCAATACAGCTTTTAATGGAAACTATGTTATCAACCTTTTGGGTGGTTATGAATTTAAGGTGGGGGCTAAATCATCGCTATATTGCAATGTTAAGTCAACCTTTGCGGGTGGTAAACGGGTATTACCTTTTGACGTTCCTTCGACCATTGCTAATGGTATTGAAAAATATGACTGGAATAATGCTTATGAACACCGAAACAGCGATTATAAATGTATCGATTTAAGTTTGGGGCTTCGTAAAAATTTCCCGAAATTTTCCATGGAATATACTTTAATGATTCAAAATCTTACCAATCAGCACAATGTTATTGGGGAAGGAACCATCAACGTAAAAACCGGTAAAATAAAAAGAACTTACCAGGTGGGATTTTTACCAATAATAAACTGGAAAGTAATGTTTAAGTAGTTTGTCTTTAGAACAAATAAATACGATGATCAGGTTAAGGGTATTACCTTTTGCGGTTTTAAGTTTGACAGTGTACGGTTGTTCTCCATTTTTCAATTCTATGTATTTTAAAATCAGTTATAAACCCTCGAAAATAAAACCCATTGATCAGGTAAACTTTCCAGAGGAATACCATATAAGCAACGTACCTTGTATTTCATATAAAACAGCTTACTGTGCAACAGCGAGTTACCAAATGGCTTGTTATCAGAAAGGGTTACATAATGACATTGATTTTTACAATTGGGTTATGGGATTTACATACGGCGCAATGTTTAATAAAAAAAATAATTCATTTATCCCTTATAACGACCCGGAAACTGGTTTTGTTGCCGCCAGAAATTATACTGCCATTAAGAGACATTATTTAACCACTAACGATTCTGTATTATTTATAAATTCAGTAAAGTATTATATATCGAGGGGTGAACCCCTCAGGGTAGGATTAAACCCTGCAATACTTAGGCACAAAAAGGGTTTTTCCCCTCATAGCGAGTTAATTATTGGTTATACTAAGGATAGCTTGTTTTATTACGAAACCGGGGTTTATAATAGGTATATCAGTAATTACCGTGGAGAAGCTTGCTCCTGGGCCGATTTTGTCAAATCTGTTAGTTCTTTTTGCATAACAATGGGATATCCCTGGAAATATAATATTTCGGTATTTGAGAAAATAAAACCAGATACTTTGGGATTACTAAAATGTTCGAAACGCAATGGAGAATTGCTAATAGGAAGAAAAAACGGGCCCTATTTCAGAACGGGTTCTTGTGCTTTAAAAGAATATGGGGATTACATTAAGAAATGCAATAACGAATTAAACTGGGCAAATATTTCCCAATGGATTGAGCAAGCCAGGGTTATTCGGAGAGATAATGCGGGTTTTATTAAGCGAAAATTCAGTAATAATGCAGATGCGATAATAGTAGCAGAAATGCTATTAGCATCGGGTGAGAAATATGCTGAAATATGGGGCCTCATAAATACCAAAAATTATAATAAAGAAACAATAGGTAATTATCTTATACAATGTGGTAAATTAGAAAATCAAGCAGGACAATTATTACTGAAAATTTCTAAAGAATGACAAGTCCGTTTACTTTAAATTCATTATATTAAAAATATTAACTGTCTCATATACTTTAACTTATAATGCAATTATGGGTAAATCTATAAATACAAAAAAACAGTAGGACGGGTATAAAATAAAATTTTTATTATGAAATTTGCATATGTAAAATGTTTTTATAATTTTGTCAAATAAAATTTCGTTTAATTTAATTATTTAACCCTTAAAATTTAAGTAAAATGAAAATTACCAGATTAACTTCGGAAGATTTAAGCAGCCGCTTTGTTGTTGCATCGGGTTGCTGTTCATGCTGCTGCACCTGTTGTTGTTGTTGGGACGGCGGAAGCTACAATGGTAGCGGTACTGAAGCCGATAAGACAACTGCCGGCGGCGGTAGCGGTAGCGGTGGATGATTTTGTATTACTTAAGTCTGCTCCATTTTTTGGGGCAGGCTTTTTTTAATGACTTTTTAACATATATATATGTTCCCCGACAAAAATATGGTCTAAATAAGTGTTTTATTTTTTTTATTAATTAATTATTACCCTTTAACAATTAAAAATTATGAAAATTACCAGATTAACTTCGGAAGATGTAAGCAGTCGCTTTATTGTTGCTGCAAGTTGTTGTTCATGCTGCTGTTCATGCTGTTGTTCCTGGAACGGAACCGATGCTGCAAACGGTACTGAAGCCGATAAGACAGCTGCCGGCGGCGGTAGCGGTAGCGGTAGCGGTGGATGATTTTGTATAACTTAAAATCTGCCCCGAAAAACGGGGCAGATTTTAAGTTGTTATATTTCTGGCGCGTAATGGTTTTTCGTATATAATTACCGGGTAGAGAGTTAATCTGTTATATTGAATGATTGAATTTAGGGATTAGTTTTTGTTTTGTAGTTTTTCAATAAAAAAATTGGGATAGGTTTATAATGTATAAGTTAGAAACCTAAAAAGGGTGAATAGTCTTGTCGAAACCTCGTGAAAGGTTTTAGAAGTTAGCGAGCCATGGTTCGTTGATATAATTGATGTACATGCTGGAAGTTAAACAATAGATTTTATGTGTTTGATCCGTAGGGTCAAGTTCTGACATATTTTGTAGGAATTGACTTTTACACAAAATGTACAATAAATATAAGAAAAACTTCTCATAAATTTGCCATAGATTTTCCAATCACAAATTACGATAACTTATTCGGTAAATATCAAATCACGTAAAACTACTACCTGATGGGAGCTAGATTTGTTTGCAACGCTGATTTGCAGAACTGATTTCAAAAATTGAAATACTAATTTATGAAAAAATATATTTATTTTGTTTATTGTTTGCTTAGTTCTGTTTTACTGTGTCTCCCTTGGTATGACTATATTCCGGGCATATTGTTATGGATAGCTTTGCTTCCGGTTCTGATAGCAGAAGATGAACTTACTAAGTTAAAAGTTAAGAACATATCAGTTTATTTTTTTTTATGTTTTTTTACATGGGGGGTATTAAGTGTTTGGTGGGTTGCTAAATCCTCATTTTTAGGGGCGTTATTTTCAATAATCATTATGAGTACTCAGATGGTCATTATATTTTATATTTATCATTTGACAAAGAAGAAAATTAATGCCACAACGGGTTACATTGTATTAATATCCTCCTGGTTAACTATGGAGTATCTTAGTTTCAACTTTGAGCTCTCGTTTCCATGGATAATATTGGGAAATGGCTTAGCCAAAGATGTAAAACTAATTCAATGGTATGAATATACCGGAGTACTTGGAGGGTCGCTTTGGATATTAATTATTAATGTTTTGCTATTTATAACCTATAAATCACATCTTAATAAGCAAAAACAGAAAAGAAATATATTGATAGTAATTGTAACATGTATAATTCTTACTCCTTCCCTGATATCATATTTCCAATTTAAATCGTACGACGAACATGCAAACCCATGCCGGATTTTATTGTTACAACCAAACATCGATCCATATTCCGAGAAATTTTATGCATTAAACAACAACGACCAGTTAAATATAATACTATCACTGGCAGGATCGAACATTCAAAATAACACAAATTATATAATAGCACCCGAAACATCTATTGTAAACTTGGTGTATGAAAATGAAATCAAGAAAGACTCAAGTATCATTAAAGTTAGCGATTTCATACATAAACACCCTGGCATTCATTTTATTATGGGATTATTTTCTTACAAAACATACGAAACAAATGATATATTGCCCCCAACTGCAAAAAAATTACTTGGCGAATCGGTGTACTATGATAATTTTAATTCTTCGATGCAAATCGATTCGTCACCGAATATACAGTTATACCATAAATCAAAGTTAGTACCAGGAGTTGAAGTAATTCCATTTTCTGACAAATTCCCCTTTTTAGATAATTTGGCAATAAATTTGGGAGGCATTACCGGAACACTTGGCTATCAAAAAGAAAGGACTATATTTAGATCAAACGATTCTAAATTTTGCATTGGAACGGTAATATGTTACGAATCTGTTTATGGAGAATATTATTCGGAATTTATAAAAAAAGGCGCAAATTTAATGGTTATGATTACAAACGACGGATGGTTTCAATACCCGGGCCATAAACAGCTCTTGTATTTTTCGAGTATCCGGGCCATAGAAACAAGACGGAGCATAGCACGTTGTGCAAATACAGGAATTTCTGCGTTTATCAATCAGAAAGGAGAAATTTTACTTCATACAGATTGGTGGAAAAGGGAAATTTTAATGGGTACAATAAATGCCAATAACAATGTAACATTTTATACAAAACATGGTGATTATATTGGACGTTTTTCTGTTTTTATTTTACTGATTATAATTTTGGGACTAATAATTCGTTTTCTTTACATGAAATTTATTAAGAAAAAAATTTGATTTATTTTATACAATATTTATAGTATTATCTATATAAAAAGAACCAATTAATTTTAATCATAATTAAATATCAATTATATGCTGGAAAATTATGACATATTCGAAGACAATATTAATAATGTATTTCAAATAAGGACTAAAGATGAAATATTTATAGTTGAGTTTACAAATGATCTGAAAAAAGAAGTTTTTAAAAAAGTTTCTGATATTTTAAAAGAAGATTCTGATATAAGCTACAATAATCTTATAAAAAAGTTAAAAAACTACGATAAAAGTATTGTTTTAGATATTTTACAAGAACTAAAACAATACGATTTATTATCAAGTACAGTAAAAGATGAATTACCTGAGCTTGATAAACCGGGTGCCTCCGATAGTTATTATTCAGAATACGCATTTACAAACACAAAAGGAGCGGTTAACATAGAAGAAATTAATATAGGCATTATCGGTAGTAATACTGTTATGATGGATTTTCTTTCTGAAAAAGCAAAAAATTTTGGTTATAAACATATTCAAAAGCTACATTTAAAATCAGTTAAAGAAGAAGACGTTTTAAAATTTATAAAAGAAAGCGATTTTTTTATTGTTGATGCTGACGATTGGAACCCATATTATTTGGAATTTATTAATAAAGAGGCAATAAAGAACGAAAAATCATGGTTGTTAATAAGAGGGATAACAGGGAACAGCGCAAGTATCGGACCTATTTTTAGTGGTAGGGATACAGGGTGTTATTGTTGTTTGAATTCGCGAATTAAAAGTAATTTGCAATTTTTATCCTATTTTGAACCTTATGAAGATTATTTGAAAAAAAATAAACTGTCGTCTAAAAGTTTTAAACCATCACCATTAATTTATGATATTATATCTTCTATTGCCATTTTAGAAATTAGCAAATTTATTAATAATTGGGCAGTACCCGAAACATGGAGACATTTAATAAACTTCAATATTTTTACGTACGAAACGCAAAAGCACTTTCTATTAAAACAGCCATTTTGTCCTGTTTGTAAGCCAGAGATAGAGTACAATCCTTCTCCCTGGTTAGAATCAGTAACTTTAAAATAAAATTAATAATGGTAAATAATAATCTTACAAGTCTACTAAACGGGAAAAGGTTGCTTTCACCGGAAATTGGTATATTACATCATATTTCGAAATTGCCCCGCGTTTCGGGAGATCCTTTTCAGGTAGGTTATGGGGTATGGCCCTGTAATAACCTGCCGTTAGGTGGCGAAAAATATGGTGGACAAAGTAGTGGAGTGGGCTATGGATGGGAAAATGCTTTACTTGGAACAATGGGTGAAACAGTTGAAAGATATAGTTCCACTTTTATCAATACGGATAATTTGATTAAAAGCAGTTATAAAAACTTAAAGGAACCTGCAATACATCCATCCGAATTTGCATTATTTCATGAAAAACAATATAAATTATATCGCGAGAAAAAAATATCGTTTGTTCCCTTTAATGAAGATACAGAAGTATATTGGGATAAAAGCTATGATCTTACTTCCGGCAAAACAGTATTGTGTCCCTGCGAACATATTTATATGCCTTTCGAAGGTAGGACAAACTATCGTATCTCTGCAACAAGTACAACAGGCCTGTCGTCGCACACAAACTTTTACAAAGCCATATTAACCTCCATTTATGAAATAATTGAAAGAGATTCTTTCGTATTAACCTGGATGCAAAATATCCCGGCTCCTAAAATTACTATTACAAGTGAAATTCAGGAGTACTTAAACAAGTTTTATCCTAAACATTACGAATGGCATTTTATCGATATTACATACGATTTAAATATACCTACGGTGTTCGGGATTTGTATCGGTGAGGCCGAATTTGGCAAATTTATAGCCATTGGAGCTTCTTCGCGCGGTACATATTCCGAAGCATTAAAGAAAACAATATCAGAAATTGGACAGGCAGTGCCCTATTTCAGATATATGCTTGATGGTAAAAAGAAATCTAAACCAATTGCCAATTTTTATGAAATAAACAGTTTTGATGAACATGCCATTTTTTATACAACACGACCAGATTTAATACATGTATTTGATATTTGGAGAAAAAAAGAGCCGCAAAAAATTATTGATTTTAATGAGAATTTAAGCAGATCGGATAGGGAACAAATTTTATATATGGCCAAAATATTAAAAGATAAAGGATATAATTTTCTCGTAAACGATTTGACAACTCCGGATGTAAATCAAGCCAAATTTTATGTTTTAAGAGTAGTAGTGCCACAATTATTATTATTAAGTGGTGCTTACGGATTGTATTTTTCAGGTGGGAAGCGATTGTACGAAGTACCTGAAAAATTTGGATATAAAACTTTTGATTTTGATAATTTGAATTCGTTTCCGCACCCTTTCCCTTAAAATATAAAATTAATTCAACAATAAAACTATTTTGTACAATACACTATGGATATAAAAAAAGTAAAACTCGAATTCGAAAAAGTTGACGGGGCATTATTTAAACCCAGTAAATTTAAAGATTCACCTGCCCTTTTGTACCAGGAGAACTCGAAACTAACACAGAAGGATTTTAGATTATTAGGCTACAGTGTTTCCGGGTTTAATAATCCGTTTATACATGAAAGGGCCAGCCAGCCATATAAAGTATATAACGGTTCGAAGATATTTTCATTAGATGAATATAAAAAATATCCCCCACCTGAAATAAATTTTTTCAAATGTATTGGCAATAGAAGAAGTGTGAGGGATTATAAAGATTATAAAATATCATTGAATGAATTATTTTTAATTTTACATTATTCATATGGCATATCGGGATGGGCAAAAATATCCAATGCTGATGGACATTGGTCGTATCGCAATGTCCCATCAGGAGGGGGTTTATATCCGTTAGAGATATATATTGTTATATACAATGCACAAATTCCATCCGGGATTTATCATTATCGCCCGGATATTAACGCTCTTGAATACATTAAAGAAGGTGATTTTTTACCAGAATTACGTATAACAGCATCTGCAGAACCTATAGTAAATATTAAGAAATCGTCTTGTACAATTATTGTTACAAGCATATTCGGCCGTACCATGATAAAATATGGAGAAAGGGGATATCGTTTTATAATGCTCGAAATAGGTTTTGTATCGGAAAATATAAGTTTAATATGTGATGGATTAGGATTAGGTTCTTGTATGGCAGGAGGTTATTTAGATAATGAAATAAATGATATGCTGGAAATCGACGGTACATTTGAAACTGTACAAAATGTAATTATTGTTGGAAAAAAATAACTATTCTATGGATTGCATTGTATCTGAAAATATAACATATAAGGTTAAAGAAAAAGTTATATTAAATAACATAAGTTTTAAAATTGGAAATGGAGAAGTATTTGCATTATTAGGATATAATGGTGCTGGTAAATCTACTTTTATTGATATACTCACTCATTCGTTTCATGCCGATAAAGGGAGTGTCAAAATTTACGGGGAAGATTTCCCCGCAGTTAAAACAAAGGTAGGTGTTCTTTACGATAGTATTTCTTTAATTCCTTTATTAAGAGTCAGGGAATTAATTCACTTTTTTTGTACTATCTATAAAATAGATCAACAAGAACTCACCCCTTTAATAAAGATTTTAGACTTAAACAGAATTAGCAATAGTATGTTTTCGTCCCTTTCTAAGGGAGAACGAAAAAAATTAGGAATTTTGCTAACTTTAATTAATGACCCTTCATTATTGGTTTTAGATGAACCAACATCCGATCTAGACCCTTTAATCAGGGAAGTTTGCTGGTTGAAAATTTTTCGTGCTAAAGGAAGGACTGTTTTTTTTACCACTCATATTTGGGAAGAAGCTGAAAAATATGCTGACAAAATTGCCTTTATTCATAAAGGTAAATTACTCACAGAGCCCGACAGCCCTGTTTCTTTTTTATCTGAAAAATATATTAAAGGGAACAAAAAAATTGGTTTGCCTAAAAGTGAAGGTCTGTTAAAGTTAATTTCAACCTATGAATATTTAGAAGATGACGATTCATATTATGTTTTTACTTCTGAAACTGAAAAATTAATTTCGGAAATACAGAAACATACGATAAACTATTCTTTGATAGTGAAAGATTTAAAAGATGTTTACCAATATTTAGTGAATAAATACCATGCTTAAAATATTTTTAGTTTCGACCTATTATCAATTTGTTATTTTTGCCAGAATCAAAGAGGCATTATTTTTTTCAATTGTATTTCCACTTTTCCTATTTATTTTGTTTTGCAGCATTTGGGGCGGAGTAGGAGATACTGAATATATAACATTTTTATTATCAGGTGTAATTTGTATGACTGTTAGCAGTGAGGGTATGTTTGCTATTGCTAATGTGATTAAACAATACTATTCCAATAATTTCATAAAGGTCATCAGAAATTTGCCATATAATATTACCGTTCATATTTTAAGTCTGTGTTTAAGCAGGCTAATTGTTTTATTTAGTGTTTTAATATTATTAATATTATGTTCGTTCTATTTATTTCATGTTAAAATTTCATTTGAACTGATTTTACTTTATTTGAGCGGTATAGTATTAGGACTTACTATTTTTACGTTTTTTGGATTGTGTATATCATTTTCAAGCAACACCGGAGGAGGCAGGGGCGCAATTAGTTTTATTTATTATATTATGTTATTTTTAAGTAATGCTCTTTTTTCAATTGGGAAGGTAAACCCTGTTTTAAATATTATTTCACATATTTTTCCTTTAACCCCATTAACTGCTTATATGCGTGGCGAATACACCCAATTGCCTGTCATTTTAATATGGTTGGCCGGATTAATTATTATTTTTAATATTATTTATTCAAAAAAGCAGATTAAAAGATAATCAGTATGTTTTTAGTTTTAACAACTGTGGTTTTTTTTGTGCTTATTTTTTTTCATGAGTTGTCGCATATTGTTACAGCTAAAAGTTTGAAAATAAAAGTCTATAAAGTTGGTTTTGATTTCAAACCATATCCACATTTTTACGTATGGCCAAGCTTAGAACATTTTGATTATCGAAAAAAAAACAATATTTATTATTTCATATTTTCCGGAACATTCAGTACAATTTTGTTTTTTATTTTTTTATTAATATTCTCTTTTTTTCATTTAAAATTTCTCTACTATGGCATTTGTATTCAACTTACTATTGAAACAAATCCTTTTTTTTCTGATTTCACCATAGCCATAACATCCATGTTTTATGGTAAAAGTGATTTTAAAAATATATCGAAAAATCAAAATTACCTTAACAATCAATACATTTTTACCAAATATTGGTATATACATTTTTTTTTATGGATGGTTTTAATAGTCGTATTTTTTTCCAAAAATATGCTAATTAGGGTGGTACTATAAATTATATTATAAATAATTATATATGAAACACCCATGATTTGCAATCACAAACACGAAAAAATAATATTCGTAATGGATGTTCCATTATACCTTAACCTTAAAACATTATATGATGAAAAAAAATATTGCTCTTTTTTTACTCTTAGTTTCAGTAATTTGTAAAGGATATGCTCCCGATCCTGCGAATGTTTTTTTAAAAAATATTCAGGATAAAATTAACAATACTTTTGTTAAGTGTTGTATCGATAAAAATATTGATAAATTAAGTGAAATTGAAAGTAAATTAGACAAGATAAAAAACAATAATATTGTTCTTTACTGGAAGGCTTATACAATTTATTACAAAGCGATATATCATTACATATACAAAGATAAGGATAAAAGTAAACTGGAGATTGAAAGGGGGTTATTGGTATTTGAAGCTATTAAAATGAAATCATCCGAGGATTATGCTTTACTATCCTATATGCAAAGTTTTTCTATTCAATATTCATCTGGAATAAGGGCTGGGTTTCTATCTACCAATGCTAAAAAGAATGCGCAAAAAGCTATTGACATGGACAATAAGAATTTAAGAGCTTTTTTAGTAATGGGAGCTATTGATTTTTATACACCAAAGCAATATGGAGGGGGAAACGAAACTGAAAAATTCCTTAAAAAGGCAATAACCATGAAATCACAGGAGGTAAAAAATGATTATCTGCCAAGTTGGGGTCAAGAAGAATCATATGAAATGTTAATTAAATATTATATTCAATCTAAAAAATTTAATTTGGCAAAGCAATGTTTTAAGGAAGCTATTAAAAAATATCCCGATAGCTATATTATTGAAAAACAAGGCAGATATTTAATTGATAAATAGATGAAATTAATCGTATTTATATTAATCGTATTTTTTAATTATATAGATTTTGTATGCAATGGGCAAACATTTGTTAATGGGAAAGTTACTAATGAAAATGGAGAAGGCATTTTTGCAGCTAATGTTTATTTTAAAAAAAATATTACTTCAGCAGTACCAACTGATTTTGATGGCAATTTTCAAATTAATGTTAAAGATAAGAGTTTATTAGAAGATACATTAGTTATATCGTTTATTGGGTATAATACCAAGTATATCGATTTAAAAAAAGTTACAAAATATCCAATTAATATCGTATTAAAGAATAGTACACTGTCAATGCAAGAGGTCTATATATCGTCTAAACGCCCTATTGCCGAAAATTTTTCTGTAACTAAATTAAACAAAATAGATATTTATTTAGACCCTTCTTCTTCTGGAGATCCACTTAAAGCATTAACATCGTTCCCTTTTTCAACTAATACAGATGAATCAGCCAATCCTTCATTAAGGGGTAGTAGCCCAAATCGAAGCAAAGTAGTTTTTAACGGAGTACCAATTTATAATCCAGTTAGAAATTCACAAATTAATGGAATGGGTAATTTTAGTTTATTTAATACAGAAATTATTGAAAACATGCTTGTGTTTCCTAGTAATCCTCCTTTAACTATTGGTAATACAAGCGCTGGCTTAGTTGAAATTGAAACCGAAAATAGTATTGAAAAAGATAAAATAAGTTTTTCAGATGCATT
>Ga0182017_10003091_pt1 | contig 12465 bp, 12 predicted proteins | sample 712E3DmetaG_FD_120492 | JGI IMG/M metagenome (GOLD analysis project Ga0182017, IMG submission 120492) | Permafrost microbial communities from Stordalen Mire, Sweden - 712E3D metaG | ecosystem: Environmental > Terrestrial > Soil > Wetlands > Permafrost | place: Sweden: Stordalen | collected... | reverse complement strand
TGGGCGGGCCGCAGGCAGGCATCATAGTGGGCGGCGCCCGGTACGTCGAGGCACTGAGGTCGCATCCGCTGGCCAGGGCGCTGCGGGTGGACAAGATGACGCTGGCGGCGCTCGAGGCCACGCTCATCGACTACCTCGACGAGGAGAGGGTCATCGCCAGGCTGCCCTCCTTGAAGATGCTCACCGAGTCTGAAGACGACGTGAGGCAGAAGGCGGCCAAGCTGGGCAGGTCGCTCGCCAGGAGGAAGCTGGAAGGGCTCTCATGGTCCATGGTCCGCGACATGTCGATGGCGGGAGGGGGCTCGCTTCCTGCGACGGGCATCCCGACCTACTGCCTGGTGCTCGAGCACGACTTTCTAGACGCGGAAGCGTTGCAGTCCGCGCTCAGGCACCACGAGCCGCCCGTGATATCGCGCGTGAAGGACGAGGCGCTCCTGCTCGACATGCGCACCGTCGAGGCCGGCGAGGTCGGTGAGCTCGCCGAAGCCGTCGCGGCCGTCGTCTCAGGCAGTGAGAACCTCTGACGGATCCAATGGCTGGCGCACGCCGGACGCGGCATTAAAGAGTACGTATGCCTGACAGAAACTTTGTAATCGGTACCGCCGGCCACATCGACCATGGCAAGACCGTGCTGGTGCGCGCCCTCACCGGCCGCGACACAGACCGCCTGGCCGAGGAAAAGCTGCGCGGGATATCGATCGACCTCGGGTTCGCTCCCTTCGAGCTCGATGACGGGACCATCGCCGGCATCGTCGACGTCCCCGGCCACGAGAACTTCATCCGCAACATGATGGCGGGCGCGACCGGTGTCGACCTCGCGCTGCTCGTCGTCGCGGCCGACGACTCCGTGATGCCTCAGACCAGGGAACACCTTGCGATACTCGACCTCCTGGGCGTCTCCCGTGGCGTCGTTGCCATCACCAAGTCGGACCTCGTCGACGAGGACATGCTGGAGCTCGTCGAGGACGAAGTCACCGAGCTGCTGAGAGGCACGCGCCTGGAGAGCTCGCCCGTCGTCGCCGTGTCCGCAGTGACCGGCGCCGGTATCGATGACCTGAAGAAGTTGCTGAACGAGTCGGCGGCTCACGTCGGCCTGAAGGACGAGGGACTTCCCGCCCGGATGCCGATTGACCGCGTGTTCACTCTCAAGGGGATCGGCACCGTGGTCACCGGCACCATGTGGAGCGGTTCTCTCGAGGACGGCGACCGCCTGGAGCTGCTTCCCCAGGGACGCGATGTCAGGGTCCGCAGCATCGAGGTCCACGACGTCGAGAGAGAGACGGCGTCCGCGGGCGAGCGCGTCGCGCTGAACCTCGCGGGCGTCGCGAAGTCGGAGGTGTCGCGCGGTGACGTGCTTGCCGCGCCCGGCTACCTGCGGCCGACGTATATGCTTGACGCGTCGATATCGCTCCTCGAGGACGCGCCGCGCCCCCTGCGCCGGGGCTCCCGGGTCCGATTCCACCACGGGACGCGCGAGGTGCTCGGCCGGGTCTACCCTATCGGGGCCGACGCGGTCCCGCCCGGCGAGACGGTGCAGTGCCAGATGAGACTCGAGTCCGTTGTGGTCGTCGCCCCGGGGGACCGGTTCGTGATCCGCAGCTATTCGCCGGTGACGACGATCGGGGGCGGGACCGTGATCGACGCCCACCCGACCAAGCACCGGCCGCGCGAATCGGACGCGGTGCTGAGGGAGCTCGACGCACTCGAGCAGTCGGACCCGAGAGACCCCGTGGCAATCGCACTCGAGCGGGCTGGGAGGCCGCTGTCTTCCCGCGGGCTGGTGCTGCAGACAGGGATGCCTCCGGAGTTCGTCAGCGAAGGGCTCGCTTCGCTGGTCTCCGGCGGAGACGTGCTGACGTTCGAAGGACAGGCGACCGAGTACCTCTCGAAGGGGGCGTACGGGCGGCTCGTCTCGCGGGCTACTTCACTGCTCGAGGACTTCCACGAAGAAAATCCGCTTGCGGAAGGCATCGCCAGGGAGACCCTGAAGAAGCAGCTGGCGGGAGAATGGGGGGCACGCGAGGCTGACATGTTGATGGAGAGGCTGCAGGCGGACGGCGTCATCGAGTCGGACGGCAGGAAGGCGAACCTACCCGGCAGGGGCGCTTCCGTGACTTCCGAGCAGGAGAAGATGGTAGCGGACATCCTCGAGAAGATCGGCGCGACGCCCTTCTCGCCCCCGGCGGTAACAGAGCTCGCGGCAGAACTCGGGGCCGGGCGCAAGACGGTCGCCGACCTGCTGGCCCTTGCCGGGCGCGACGGCCGGGTCGTGCGGATATCGCCGGACCTCTACTTCTCGCCCGGCGCCATGAGCGACATCGAATCGGCGCTGAAAGCGAAGCTGGATGCCGACCCGGAGATAACCGTCAGCGAGTTCCGGGACCTGATAGGCACAAGCAGGAAATACGCTTTGCCTCTGCTCGAGTACTTTGACAGGGAGAGACTGACCGTCAGGCAGGGGGACGTGCGGAGGCTGCGATAGCCGCTCTCGTGTATCATTTTTCCTGGAAGTATCAGGAGGTGGATCTGTCCTGGTGGGCGGCGCGGTCTTCAAAACCGTTGCGGCGTCCTGACCGGCGCCGGGTAAGTTCGATTCTTACACACCTCCGCCACTAGCTGGAGGCCTTCGATGGGGTTCGACATTTCACTGCTCGAGACGTTCACGCTCGTCGCCGACCTCGGCAGCTTCAGCGGTGCCGCGAGGCGGCAGGGAATAACGCAACCCGCCGTATCGTCGCAGATCAAAGCCCTCGAGAAGGAGGTCGGAGCGAGGCTGCTGGACCGGACCCGCAACAAGATCGCGCTCACGCCGGAAGGAAGGGCGGCGTACCGGCACGCCCGGCGCATCCTCGACGAGCGCGACGCGATGCTCTCGACGATCCCGCAATCGAGCGGCGCGGTCTCCGGCCTGCTGCTCATAGGCGCGAGCTCGATCCCCGGCGAGTACCTGCTCCCACCGTTGATGGCGAAGTACATCGCGCAATATCCCGGGGTGAACATATCGCTCGATATCAGTGACTCCGGAGTCGTGGCGAGAGACGTCCTCGCCGACCGGGTCGAGCTCGGCTTCGTCGGTGCCGCGCCCTTCGAGAAGGCGCTGCAGAGAAAGCAGTTCGCCGAGGACCGGCTCGTGCTGATCGGGCCGGAGGGCCACCGCCTCGAGGGCAGGTCCGTCATCGAGCCTTCCGAGTTGCTGGCCGAGAGGATCGTCATGCGAAAGGAGACCAGCGGGACCAGGCGCAGGCTCGAGGCAGCGCTCTCCGAGGCCGGCCTCGGGCCGGACTCGATCGACATGGTCGCGGAGATGGGTTCGACCCAGGCTGTCATCTCCGCCGTCCGCTCAGGTATAGGGCTGGGTGTCGTGAGCGACCTCGCGGCTGAGAACGCGAGAAAATGCGGCGGCTGCTTCGTCGCGCAGATACAGGGGATGGACCTGGCCCGCAAGTTCTACGCGATAAACCTCAAGAAGAAGCCGCTCTCACCCGCCGCCGAGAAGTTCCTCGAGATGGCGGTCGGCTGAGGTGCGCGGGAGGGACCCCGCTCCGAAAGTGATCGTCGTGTCTTCATCGTCGAAGAAGGCGGGGAAGAGCACGCTGGCAGCCTACCTGGTCAGGGAGCTCGGCGCGGCTTCGGCCATCAAGGTGAGCGCCGGAGGCACGCACCCGACCGGGGACACGGTGGTGACCGACCCGGGGCGGCTCGCCGCACCCGGCACCGACACGGCGGCGCTTCTTGACGCGGGCGCGAAGAAGGTCGCCTGGGTCAACACTTCGAGAGAACAGGTGGGCGCCGGGCTCGCGAGGGCGATCAAGGGGATGCCGGGCGGGCTGCTCGTCATCGAGGGCAACAGCGCCGTCGAGAACATCCGGCCGGACTTCAACGTCTTCCTGATGGCCGTCCCGTTCGAGGAGTTCAAGCCGAGCGCGACAGTCGCCCTTTCCGAAGCCGACCTGGTCCTCGTGGACAGGAGCGGGGCGGTGGGCGAGCTGGAGTTGAGGGAGCTTAAGAAGAAGATCCGCGCGAAGGCTCCCCGGGCCGAGCAACTGTTCTACCGCGCGCCGCGCGACAGGGAGCTCGCGTTCGAGAAAGCCGCCAGGCACGTGCGCGAATCCCTCGGTCTTTCCTGAAGTCGGTTCCTGCCGGTGCTACGCTGGCTCGAGACCTTCGTGCGCGGCCGCCTTGTCCAGTTCAGCCGTCACGATATCTTCCAGCGCCAGAATCGCGTCATGTCCCGCGTTCTTCAGGTCCACCGTCTTGATGTACCTGTGGCACTCCGGGCAGTACATTATCCTGTGTGAATCGTGCCCGTCCAGGTGAAGAAACTCCAGGTGGCTGTCATCGCCCTGGTCGCAGAACGGGCACCTGGCCCTCCTCACGCTCCACGCCGCGCGGCACAGTGAGCACTCGAGTATCCAGAGGCTGTCTTCCTCCCTGAGCTTCCCCATCAGGGGCGGCGCGCCGCAGACCGGGCAATGGCCCCTGCGCCAGATGCTCCAGTCCATCATCCCCTGGTACTCGTTCGCAAGAACCTCGAAGTAAGGCACCAGCGCCTCGAATATGACCCGCGAGGCAAGGTCATCGTCCTCGCCCTCGAAGATGCCCGGCGTCGAGTTCGACAGGACGGCCTCGATCGGTCCGTAGATGCCCGCTCCCAGCCCTTCCTTTCCCAGCAGTTTCTCGCGAAAGCCCTCCGGCATCCTGGCCTCCAGCGCGTCGCAGATATCGGCGACCAGGCCGAGGAACGACTCCTCCTCGATCCCGACATCGACCGGCACGATCAGAGTCATGCCCTGTCGCAGCCGTGAATCGACCACGCGAGGGTGGAGGATGTCCGGTCTCGGGAGAGTTTCCAGGGCTTCCTGCTGGACTTCGAGTATCCTGCCGTAGATGGCGAGGGTGTCAGCGTAGTCCGGGTAGAGATGGGAGTAGGAGGTAACTGCCCGCCTGACTCCATTCACGCCTGGTCGGGTCTTGTCAACGAACACTCGCCCGCCTTTCCCTAGGCCGACGCCGCTTCCTCGGCCTCGGCCTCGGCTGACTCGCGCTTTCGCTGTCTCCCAACGGTCAGCTTCCCAAGGACTATGCAGAACAGGTAGAGGATCAGCATCGGAATCGCGACCAGGGTCATGGTGACCGGGCTCCAGTCGGGAGTGATTACGGAGGCGACGACGAGGATGATGATGATCGCCCATCGCCACTGTTTCTGGAGCTGCTCGGGAGTGATCACGCGGAGCGCGATAAGGGCCCAGATGAACATAGGGGTCTCAAAAGAGATGCCGAGACCGAGCATGAACCACCCTATGAAGTTCACGTAAGAGGAGGCGGACATGACGGGGTTCATCTGCGTGCCGGCCACTCCCATCAGCCAGCGGATGCCGGGGGGCATGATTATCTTGTAACCGAAGATAACGCCCACCGCGAAGAAAGCGATGATCATCAACATTATCCCGAAGGTGTAACGCCGCTCTTTCCTCTTCAAGGCCGGGGATACGAAGCTCAGGACCTCGAAGAGGATTACGGGCATCGAGAGCAGGATCGCGCCAAAAAGCGCTAGCTTGAACCGGACGAGGAACGGCTCCATCGGGGTCATGTAGTTGAGGACCAGGGTGCCGGCCGGTTTCTTCATGATCGCGAGTATGTCCCACGCGAACAGCCAGCAAACGATCCAGGCGGTGATCAGCGCGATGGCGCTCACGATGATCCGTCGACGAAGTTCTTCCAGGTGCTGGAAGTACGTCATGCGGGCAGAGTCAGACAACGCTTGTACCCTCTAGGTGGCGGGCGGATGGTGTATTTTGATTAGTCCTCGAGGCTCTTCTTGACCTCTTCCTCGACCTTGGACGTAGAGTCCTTGAACGCCTTCAGCGCCTGTCCCACCGACTGGCCTACCTTGGGCAGACGGGAGGGGCCGAAGATCACGAGGGCGATGATGAGGATTATGATGAGCTCCGTAGGCCCGAGTCCAAACATCTTTATTACCCCTTTTCGTTTGATGTGCAAGAGCTATGGTAATGAGGGCGGCGTGGGCTGTCAATTAAGACAATCAATCACGAAACCCCGCGGTAGACGAAATCCGCCAGCTGCTTGAGGTTCCGGACCTCGAACACGCCGTGGCAGTGAGGCTCGTATTTGGAGATGATGCTGTCGCTGGTGTCCCACTTGATCAGCGGCTCAGGGTTGAGCCAGAAAACCTTCCTCGAGACGCGGGACAGCCTCTCCAGCACTTCGCTGCGGGGGTCCTCCCCGTTGTTGCGGGCATCGCTCAGGATGAGCACGGTCGACCGGGGCGTGAGAGATTCGATGGCCGTATCGGCGAAGTGCGACAGCGCCCTGCCGACGTTGCTGTGCCCGTCACCGTCGACGACATCGGCCGTTCGGTATGCCTTGTCGACGGCCTCCCCTACGTCCATCGTCGCGAATATGTCCGTCACCTCGTCCACGCGGTCGATGAAGACGAAACTCCTGACCGAGCGGAACTGCTGATGGAGGCTGTACACCAGCTGGAGCGTGAACGTGCTGAACGTCCGCACCGACCCGCTGATGTCGCATGATATGAAGAGCTCCGGCCGCGACGGCGTCTTCTTCTTGTAGCTCAGGTACATCGGGACGCCGCCCGTCGACATGCTGTGCCTGATAGTCCTGCGGATGTCCACCCTGCCCCTGCGCGCCGCCCCCTGTTTCCTGGCAAGTCTGGCGGCGAGCCTCTTCGCCAGCGCCGGGAGCATCCGCCTCATCTCGGTGACCTGATCCAGTGAAGCGTCGATGAAGTCGACCTCTTCCGGCGAGCGGGCCTGCTTTCGCCACGGGTTGGTCCTGCCCCTGACCTCGATGAGTCTCCGTATCTGCCGCTCTATCTCCGCCCGCAGTCGCTCGGCGCGCTCCAGCACCTGCTCGGCGACCAGGGCCGGCGGAAGTTCGCCCGAGACTTCGCCTTCCATGGCCCTGCGCTGGGCTTCCGCTACGGCCTCCCGGAAATCCAGGTCCTGCATGACGTGGAACATGTAATACCCCGCGCCGGCCATCCTGGCCAGCGGGCTTCGGCCTCCGCCGCCCGACGAACCGGTCCGGGCGCCGGACCCGTCCGCCACCAGGCTGGCGAAGGCGGCGAGCTCGTCCGTCGAGCCGTTCATCAGTAGCGAGGCGAGCATCGACTGGAGTGTTTCCATCGCGAGCACCGGGGGCTCTTCGGTGAGGCCGGGCTCGAGTTCGCCGGGCCCGACCGCGCCGCTTCCCTGGAAGAACGTCTCGAACGCGGAGTCGAACGCCGGTATGTCCTTGTCGCTCTTGACTAAGGTCGTGAGCAGTGCCGATCGCAGCATGGAGGTGCTGGTCAGCGGCGCCACGCAGAGAGCGTTGAGGGCGTCCTCGGTCTCTGAGAGCGACACCTGGATGCCGCTGTCCCTCAGTGAGTCCACGAAAGCGAGAAGTTGCCTGTCGGCTGACATGGGGCACCTACCGGCTGGCTTGTCGGGCCAGCGACTGCGTGCTTGCCATGACCAGCTCGAGGTCCTTCTGCTCTTTGACGAGCAGGCTCAGGGTCGAGACGAGCAGGTCCTCGTCGATGGAATCCCGGCCCAGCACAACGACGGCCCGCGCCCAGTCGACCGTCTCGGCGATCGACGGGACCTTTTTGAGGTCCATCGAGCGTATCTGCCTGACCACCGCCACCAGCTTGCTGGAGAGCTTCTCCGCGACCCCGGGCACGAGCATCGAGATGATCTCGATCTCCCGCTCGGCGTCCGGAAAGTCGAGGTAAAGGTACAGGCAGCGGCGGCGCAGCGCCTCCGAAAGCTCGCGCGTACGGTTTGAGGTGAGGACGACGAAGGGGATGTTGTTGGCCGTGATGGTACCCAGCTCGGGGATAGAGACAGCGAAGTCGCTGAGGATCTCGAGGAGGAAAGCCTCGAACTCTACGTCGGCCTTGTCGACCTCGTCAACCAGCAGGACAACCTTCTCGCTGCTCCTGATGGCCTTCAGCAGCGGGCGCGGCAGCAGGAAGTCCTCCCCGAAGAGGTCGTCCTCTATCTCGTTCCACGAGCGGCCGGCCGAGTCGGCCTGTATGCGCAGTAGCTGCTTCTTGTAATTCCATTCGTAAAGGGCCTTGGCTTCGTCCAGACCCTCGTAGCACTGCAGCCTGACAAGCGGCATTTCGAAGGCGTTCGAGTAGGCCCGCGATAGCTCTGTCTTGCCGACGCCCGCCGGGCCCTCCGCCAGTATCGGCTTGCCGAGCTCTCCTGCGAGCAGCAGGGCCATCGCGATCCTGTCGTCGCAGACGTAGCCGGCGGACCGCATCCGGTCCTTGAGCTGGTCCAGCCTGTCCGTTCCCTCCAATGGAGTTCCTCTCACTCGAGCGTACTCTTATGCCTATTCTAAGGCTTTTCCGCCGCGTTCGAGCCGGCCTCGACCATCCGCGACACCTCGAGCACGCGCGCCGCGAGCGACCGCGCCACGGCCATCCCGATCTGGTCTTCGCGGACCAGGAGCCTGTCGATCCCTCTCCTCTCTCCCTTTCCCTCGATGCTCGAGAAAGCAGCCGCGCCGAGGACGCCGAGGTCCGGCGGGGCTATCAGCATGCTCAGCACCTGGAATGCGGTGTTGATGTTGAGCAGCGCCATCTCGGAGCCGGCGTTCCTGAACCAGGCAACGCTCATCGCGCCGCCCACCTTGTTCCTCATCGCCGACGCGGTGATGTTGCCGTGGACGAAGACGCGCAGCCGGTCGAGGAAGTCGGCCGTCGCACCGGACAGCCGGCCGAAATGTACCGGCGTGGCTATCAGCAGCCCCGAGCACTCCAGCAGCGCGGGATAGACGAGGGACATCGAGTCGTCCTGCGAGCAGTACCTGCCGGGCTCCTGCTTTCTCAGGCACCAGTTGCACTGACGGCAGTGACCGACCTCCATCGAGCAGAGGTCGAAGCGGTCGACCTCGACGTCCGGCTCTTTTTCGTAGACTTCGAGCGCGCCGTTCATGAGCTCCGAGGTGTTGCCGCCGGCGATCAGGCTGCCGTTCACCGCTACTATCCTCAACAGGGTTACCTCGCTTGTTCCGTCAGTATCCCAGCTCTCTCAGGCGCGAGTCCGGGATACCGAAATGGTGCGCGATCTCGTGAAGTACTACGTGCCGTATGACCACGGGGAGCGGCTCGCCGGTCGCCGAGCTGAGGCGATCGATCGGTCCCCGATAGATGGTTATCCGGTCCGGGACGACCAGCGCGTATCCCCATCCCCTGCCGGTCAGGGGTGTCCCCTGGTAGAGGCCGAGCAGTGTGTGCCCACCGGGGACGCCGAGCTCCTGCAGCTGCGAATCGGCCGGCTCCTGCTCGACAATGACCTCAACGTTCTGCATCTTCGCGGCGAAGTCCCCGGGGAGGTCGTCGAGCGCCTCCGCTACTATCTGCTCGAACTGGCTCTCGGACGGTCGGTGCGATCGGTCGGGCATGACAGGTCGCGGCCTCTACAAGTCGGCGAGGAACGGGTTGGTCTTCTTCTCCCACGCCACGTCGGTAGGGCCCATGTGGCCGGGAAAGATCTTCGTTTCGGGCGGGAGCGTGAATATCTTCTCCCTGGCCGAGCTGGCGAGCGCGTCGAAATCGCCGCCGGGAAAGTCGGTCCGGCCTATCGAGCTCCTGAACACGAGGTCGCCGTCGAAGACCGCGTCGTCGATGACGAAGCTCACGCTGCCCGGAGAATGGCCGGGAGTGTGAAGGACTTTGATAGACATCCCCGCGATGTCGAGCACCTGGCCGTCCTCGAGGGGCTTGAGCTCGTCAGGTACGTCCATCTTGTCGATCCCCAGCATGGACAGGAAGCCGGCTGGCATGGACTTCACCATCACGGCGTCGTACTCGTGCAGGTAGACGTCCGCGCCCGTCTCTTCAGCCAGCGCCGCGGCGCCGAGGACGTGGTCCGGGTGCCCGTGGGTGAGCAGTATAGCCTCCAGCTTCAAGCCCTTCGCCTTGAGGGAGTCGTACACCGGCTGGATCGCGGGGCCGGCGTCGATCAGCACGGCGCTCTTCTGTGAGTCCTCCCAGACCAGGTAGTTGTTGGTGCCGAAAGAGTAGTCCGTAAAAGTCTGAACGTTCAAGAAAGACCTCCGAGAAAAAGACGACCAGTAAAGTATAACCGAAGTCAGGCGAGGTCCAGCTCTATGAACCTGGCACCGCGCTCCGCGAGGCCATCGTAGAAGTGCGTGCAGGTCATCAGTATTATCTGCCATTCACGTGAAGCCTCCAGGAGCAGGTCCTGGAGCCGGTCGAGTCGCTCCTCGTCGAAGTGCGAGAAGGCGTCGTCGAAGACGAGCGGCGGCATGCGGCCGCCGGTCAGCAGCCTGGCCAGCTCGAGCCGGGCGGAGAGGTAGAGCTGGCAGGAGGTCCCCTTGCTCAAGGTCGAGAGCACGTCGTCCGCGGGCACCATGCCGCCCTTCTCCTTCGAGTAGACCGAGATGGACAGGTCCTCCGGGGCCACGTTGACCGTGTCGTACCTCCCCATCGTCAGCACCTCGAGCGTCCGTCCGACGCCCTCCGCGAGTACCGGCGCGGCCGAGGAGAGCATCGACTGCCTGGCGAGCTTCATCCCTTCCAGGGCGGTCAGGCATACGCGCATGCGCTTTCGAGCCTTCTGCTCCTCCTCCCAGAGCCAGGATATCTCCTCCTCCACCGCGAGGAGCTCCTCGCCTTCGGCGGCGTGCGCCGACAGCCTCGTGCGAAGCCGCTCCCTCTGCTTCTCCATCTCAGACATCCTGGAGTCGATCTCTTTGATCTCCCTTTCGGCGTGCGCCAGCTCGAAGGGTTTCAGCCTGAACGGCGCCAGCTCCTCCAGCCTGGCCTCGGCCGCCGCGGCGTCGAGGGCCGACTTCTTTCTGGCCTCCTCCGGGTCCGCGGACGACCTGGTGAGCGCCTCCAGCGCGGCCCTGGCCTTGCCCCTCTCGGCACCGAGCTCTTCCGCCCGGACGAGCGTCTCGAAGAATTCGTCGGCGGAGTCGCAACCGGCGTCCTCGAGGATCCGCGCCTGATCAGCCGCCAGTTGCTCGAGCTTCTCGTCAAGCTCCGCGGCCCTGTCCTGCAGGAAGCCCGCCAGCTCGGCGCGGCCGCGAGAAGATTGCAACGTGGACCAGGCGCCTGCAAGCAGCAAAGCCAGGCCTACAGCCAGGATGGAGAAGAGGGCCGCGTTGATGGTGCCGAGCCAAACGCCCAGGCCGACGAGTACCGCCCCGGCGGCCAGCCCGACGAGGCCGATCCTCTTCGGCGGCCTACGCTTCTCGGAGCCGAGCCTCGATTTCAGTCCCGTCCTCTCGGCCTCGATCGCTTCCCGCTCAGAGGCAATGGACCGGAGCCGGCGCCCGTCCTCGGCGGAAGGCTCCCCTTTGGACGATGCCTCCGATATCTCCGCCTCGACGTCCTCCAGCTTCTTCCTGGCATCGCCCGCGGCATTCGCCCACTCGAACGCGTCCGACGCCCGCTCGAGCCTCGACTCCAGGCCGGTCGCTTCGCTGTTCTTCTCAAGGAGTGACATGATCTCGTCGCGCCGCGGGCCGAGGCCGGCCAGCTCCTCTTCCAGGCGACCCAGCTCGCCGGAGTCGGTGTCCACCCTGTCGGCGCGCGATGACAGCTCCCGCTGCTTATCGACCAGCCCGGACCTGCGGTCGACCAGGCCTTTTATGGTGCCGGGATTGGAGGCCGGGCGCTCCAGGCCGCGCTTCAGCTCGTCCACCTGCGACGTCAGCCAGGCGACGGCCGAGTCGACCGAGGCTGTCTCGCCCTTGCCGATGACGACCTCGTCCAGCATCGTGGCCAGCTTGCGGGCGCTGCCGCGGTCGCCCAGCGACGCGAGCTGGTCGTGCGTGACGCACGCCGTCCTCAGGTACTGCGCGCCATCCTCGAGGCCGGTCATCTCGCTTATCGCGGCGTCTATCGCCTTCTGTGACTTGAGCGCTTTGCCTCCCGGGGCCTCGATGACCGCCTGTCTCTTCGAGAAGTCCTTTCTCAGCGCGTAGTGCTCGCCGCCGAACTCCAGGAGCATCTCGACGACCGGCGCCTCGTCCGTGCCCCAGCTCATGAGCGACCTCAGGGACTGGCTCTGCGTGGCCGTCTTGAAGAAGAGCCCGGCCACGATCGCGGAGACAAGCGTGCTCTTGCCTGATTCGTTGGGCCCGCGCACCACGTTCAGCCCGGGGGAAAGCTCTATGTCCAGCTCCTGAAAGCGCCTGAACCTCTCCAGCCTTATCCGCTCAATCCTCATCGGCGGCTCCCCGGTCGAGGAGCGAGACCCCGAGCCTCATCGCCTCGCGCACCTCGTCTTTCTCGGCGTCTGGCGACGACGTGAGGACCGGCGCGAGCGCCTCGAGGAACGCGGCCGCGGCGCCGTCCCGGGGATAGCTCGCCGGGTCTATGGCCGACGGGGCCGGCCACGACCTGTCACTCACGGTGATGAAGAAGTAGGCCGGAGCGTGCTCCTTGACGATGGCGTC
>Ga0182017_10003087_pt1 | contig 12470 bp, 3 predicted proteins | sample 712E3DmetaG_FD_120492 | JGI IMG/M metagenome (GOLD analysis project Ga0182017, IMG submission 120492) | Permafrost microbial communities from Stordalen Mire, Sweden - 712E3D metaG | ecosystem: Environmental > Terrestrial > Soil > Wetlands > Permafrost | place: Sweden: Stordalen | collected... | reverse complement strand
TAATTTAGCACATTGGCTGGATCTGATACTGTCGGATGTTTGCTATTTATATTATTAACACGGATGTATCCGGTATTTGTATTTGCTGTGATAGTTAAAATAGCTGGAGTATATTTGCCTGGCGTTCCGATTGGATATGTAAAAGAAGCTGCACCTATGCCGAATACCTTTTTTATACCTACATTGCTGTAAACCCCGTCTGAAATAATCATATTTGAAGCACTAAAGGCTCCCTGGATAGTACTTGATTGACCAAGGGAAAGCAAATACTGGTTGATGTTGAATATACCTAGAGACAATAACAGATTTTCTTGCAGGGTAACCGGGTTAGTAAGTTGAACACCTGCTGCATTATTTATTTCCAACCTTCCATACGAACCGGTGCCTGAAATTTGTTGAGCTGAAATTCCGCTTAATGTAATACCTTGAGGCGCAATGTTTGATAGAGTAGTATATCCACTATTATTGGTAAGGTTTCCTTTAACTGCAACATTATTTGCGCCGCATTTTAAAATTCCGGAACTAATAGTTAAATTACGGTTTATTGTTGCATTACTACCCAACGTGAGAGAAGTGACGGGGTTTACCAATACATCGTAAAAATTGGTAGCACCTGTTACGCTCTGCGCTCCTAAATAAGGTGCAGCTGCCGTAGCACTAAATGTTGTAAGGTTAGTACCATACAAATATGAAGCTACACCACCATTATTGACCAGATTTCCATTAAATGTAACATTTATATTATTGCTGCCATTGACTGCATTAAATATGCTATTTGCATTGCTTAATGTAAAGTCACCATTGACTACCAATGGGCTAACCATAAGTTGAACAGTAGCAGCATTACCAGCACTTCCATTGACAATAACATTGTTTAGTGGGACATTGGCATCTAATTTATAAGATTGGGCACCAGTTGCTCCTGGTACAAAATTTATTGTACCACCAGTAACTGAGCTATTTTGAGGTCTCAGGTATAAATCACCAAACGTAATACCACCTCCACGAACAATGTTAAGATTACATGTTCCAGACATATTAAACTGGCTACCATTGTTCAATACTTCTAATTTAGCATTATTCGCATTGGAGGGAACAACTGCAATCGAATTACCAAGGATAGTAACAGTGCTTGTTCCTGTTTGGGTGTAACTTAATATACCGGCAGCATTTGAAGCGTTACGGCGAATCTGTCCATTAACAATTAGAGTACCTCCATCTACTTCAATAGTTGAAGTACCTCCACTTGAATATTCAATATCATCATGATAAGCAGTCGTGGCATTCGGTCCAATTAATACAGTACCTGTATTTGATGCATCTAAAGTTAATTTACCACTTAAGCTTAGCGTTGGGGCAACCGTTGTTTGTGCTGTTCCGATAATTACATTATTTGATGAACTAACGTACAACCCTGCTGTGGCAGGAATTACAAATTGGGTTGTCGTAGAAATATTTAAGTTGCTACCTACCCGACTGTAAATAAATGTTCCATTTTGCAAGAACAACCAGTTATCTGGAAGTGCGGTTGTTAAAGTTCCTCCAATGTTACAGGTGAGTGTAGTTGCCTGGGAATTACCTTTGTTTACAGTAACTGTATTGAAAGTAGTTCCCGGCGTTCCAGCCGTGTTTTTTATAAAAGCGCTATTTGAACCAAAAAAAGTAACGGGTATAGCTCCATTGGTATTAAAATCTACAACACTGGGAGTTGTTGTTCCTCCCTGCATTGCATTGTTGGTATTGTTAATTAAACTACCTCCAATTGCCATACTTTGATTACTTGCACTACCCCAATTTAGAATTGTACCCCAGGGGTTTACAACTACATCTCCATATACAATTACATTCTGAGCAACTGCCCCGTATCCATAAAATACCAGACCTCCGCCCTGTATCAACAAATTTCCCATAATGGTAATTGTTTTAGCAACTGGAACAACAGGTGCTGTGGGATAATTACCAGTCCATGCAGGGCAAAACCAAGAGTCTGCATTCTCTCCACGTGTAATTAAATTTCCATAAATTGTGAGGTTATTATTCGCGAATATTACATTAGAACCACCAACCGGAGACAATATTAAATTACCATAAGATGTTACACCTTGCGGCAAATAATATGTACCACCTGCTGCTGCATTTGTTGTATAGAATTCTGTAGTTCCCTTGTTTGCATTGAAATCTGAAAAATCACCTGAAGGAAAAACGTAAGTGGTAGAATTAAAATCGGTGCAAAGTCTGAAATTACCGTTGCCGACACCGTTTGCCAAAGAACTTGAAGAAACAATCGCAAAGTTACAAGCCGGGTTCCAACCTATATCCAAAGCTGCACCGGAAGCTATTTGTAAATTGGCACAGCTTCTTGGATCAAAATTTAAATGTGTATATGGGTTTGATGCTGGTGGAGGAGTAGGTCTATTTAAATAAACAGAATCATTATTACCGATAAGAACTATATCATTAGCTCCGGGAACAGCATTAGTAGGGTTACTATAGACCGTATGACTGGTTAATGACCATGTTGCAGCATTGTCCCAAAGACCACCAGCAGGTGCGGGACAATTGTAACTATAAAATATCTTTTGCGCACCAAAAGGGTTGGTTGGGGCACCTGTTCCTGCTGTATAATCACCATCAATAAAATTAGTACCCGTCAGCCATGCAGGCCCAAAATTGTGGGCAACAGTATTCACGCTGGCAGTAGTGCCATTTGACCAGGTAAAAGCTGTATAATTGAACCTGGCAGGGACATAGTTTGCTTCAACAGAATTTACATCAGTTATTGAATATGTGTAACTTTGATTAACAGTTCCCGCTCCTAGGGTAAAGCCATTCGACTTTACATGCCAGTAATAGGTCAAACTTAAGTTATTAGGATTGGCATTTGGATGTACTATTCCCACAGGAATAACTGTAATGGAACCATACACAGATGGAGCTGTTCCAAAGCCAATTATGGCCGGTGTATAAGCATAGGTTGCCGGCCTCTTTGTAGAATAGGCCCCTACCGGAAATGTAAAAGCTGAAGTTGAGGAATATATTTTTGTAATCCCTCCATCACCTGATTTACCATTTGATTGTATGTAACATGAATTGCTGAATGCAGCAGCAGTGATAGAACCCGAAGGTCCAATAGTAAGGTTATATGAAGCAATAGTTGGGTCATTAGCTAAATTAAATATCTTATTTGAAAGCAGGTTTAGTGTACCACTGACAGTTATTTTGGCAATCAAGGATACAGGTGCAGGATTTGCTGCAGTAGTATTATTTAATTCCAGATTTTGAAAAATACCATTGCCATTACCTCCTATCGTCTGTGCCGAAGTGCCGTTCAATTGAATTTTGCCGGTTCCTGGAGTGCTGATATGGGTACCTGAATTAGTAATATTACCGGCAACATATACTGATTTACCTCCATCATCGAATATTCCATTGGTAAGATCGAATGTTCCCTTTACAATCAAGGATGGTTGTAACCCTGCAATATTCAAAGTACCTGAAGACATATTAATTGCTAGGTTACTGAGTCCGGCAGTACCATTGTTTATAGTTCCATCAATTGTGAAAGTCTGGTTCGCGGCTCCGTTAAATGTTGTAGTTCCAGTAGATTTATATGTGGCTGCACTTGCAATAGAAAAGTTACCGCCAATTGCAATGTTTAGTCCATTCGCATCAAAAGTGCCTGGTTGTGTTGAAGTCAGAAGCGAAAAGTTCTGTAAAACAGTTAATGGGTTTATATTAAGTTGAACTATAGAAGCGCTGCTAACCTGGTTAATTAACAAGTTCCAGAATGGAGCCAACGAGTTTATTAAATAATTAGCATCACCTCCGGTTCCCGTTGTAGGTATTATTTGAACATTGCCACCGGTTACACTTATGTTTGAAGTGGGACAATTCACAGAGAATGCATTTACCGGAATATTATTGCAAACATCGTAAATTTGCATATTGCCACCTGACATTGAGAACCCGCTGGCTGCATTGCTATTAATATTGAAAGAACCGGCTGAGGCATCAGTTCCATTAGCTAATCTTGTTGTATTTAGGTTAGTATTTACAAGGTCGTTAACTGATGAAAATTGAAGATTATGTTGAAAACGACCACGGATCATCACTGCTCCACCCGTTTGTATGTAGGTCAACAGACCGTTATTACCTCCTGCAGCATCATCAATTTGTTTAGTGTCAACGATACCGCCATTCATAATTAACTGTCCTCCTGGAGCAAAATTCCAATAAGTTAGTCCGGCTGATTCCCGGGTAGATAAATATCCGTCGTTCACCTGGAGTTTGCCCAATATTGATAAGGCACTATGTCCGCCAGTTGTATTGATTCCATAGGCTGCATTCGATCCGCCTGCAAGGCCATAAGCCGCGTTAACTTCCCTGTAATCATCAGCAGTTGATAAAACTACTACATCAGGGCCATCAATTACCATTGCTGCATTTGCAGGTATAAAAAAGTCGCTGGTCGGAGGTCCAACAGTTGCTCCTTCAGTAAGTGATGGTATTATTGTAAGACCAGTCAAATCTAATGTTCCTGTTCGGATCCATAGAGCTTTTCTTAGATTGGAATTGGCTGCTTGTGGGTTGTCACCCGCAGTAATATTTGCGCCAAATAATCTGAAATTGGAATAGTCTGAAGAATATATTGTCAGTTTAAATGTCTGGTCAATGCCTTTATCTATGATTAAATTATAAAAGTCGGTAGTTCCATTACATGTCAATGTATTGTCAGATGCACCCTGAAAATATACTGAGGCTGCGCCATTAGCTGGAAAAGCATCATATTGAGGATAAGTTTGGTTAGTAAGTCTTACAGTTCCATTGTTAATAAAATCACCATTTACAACTATTCTATGGGTTTCATGATCATAATAATTTATAAAAGGTGCTACTCCCCCAACCGGAACAGTAGTAGGGGCATCCGGTACAGTTATTGTATTGCCTGTACCAACTGTAATGGAAGCCCCATTATCAACTGTCACATTTCCACTAATAATTAATTGCCGTCTGTTTCCAGAATTATCATTAATCTGGTAAGTTCCTTGTTTTACATACAAGTTGCCGTTTAATGTTAGAGTGTTATTTAACTGTACAACGGTGCCACTGGTATTTATAGTCAAATTATTATAAGTTGCCTGTGCCGGTAAATTTACATTTGCATTATACTCTGTTGTACCTCCTCCGGCAATAATAAATGTATTTGTCGTAACAGGATTTGGAAAATTCAGTGAAGATTTTAATGTACCTTGTCCACGCAATGCTAATAAACCAGCGGTAAACTGAAAAGTTGAAAGATCAAGAAAACCTCCGTTGTTGATAGTAACATCGAGGCCTGATGCTGCTATATTTGCCGGCAAAGTAACTGTTCTGCCAGATAAAATAACTACAATATCGTTTGTTCCCGGTACAGTTGCTCCAACCTGTGTAGTACCGCCTGGATCTGATGTCCAGGTGCTCGATGCATTCCATGGGCCGGATTGGTATGAATAAAATGTACCTGGTGCACCAGCCGTCCATTGTCCCGTAAAAGTCACGCTACCGGTTGATGTTATCGGGTTAACACCTACAGCTGATGGGGTTGGCGCAATCTGCCAACTTCCACTAATATTGGTATAGGGTAAAAGCACGGTTTGGATTCCTATTACTTCTCCTAAATTATACTGAAATGATATTGTTTGTGCTGCATAATTTAATCCTGCAGCAGTAATATCCCAATACTTATTAAGGGTATTGCTATAAACTCCCGGATTTGATGGAACTGCTCTAATTGAAACGCTTCTGGCAGCTGCAACTGCACCAACCAACCCTGAAATTACCACTGGATTATAGTAACCTCCACTTCCAACAGGATATGTACCATTAAAACTCGCATTGGTAGCATTTAGAGAACGAATTAAATGTCCGTTACTGTTGGTTTCGATCATATTTGTTGCACTAAAGGGTGCACCGGCAACAACAGCATTAATGCTGGCTAGGGTTAAATCATTGCCACCAAGTTGCAATGTGCCACCAGAGGCTAGCGAAAGGTTAAGATTGTTATTAACCACAACAGCACCTTGTAGCACTTTTGACCCTCCACCTGAAACAGTCAGGTTATAATAAGTGAAAGCAGAAACATTCTGTGAACCGGCGGCATTATAATTAACGGTACTGGTATTAATAGTGTATATGGTTGGTCCGAAAGTGCCTCCAATATTAATAGTTGATGATGAACCCGTTAAAGTAGCACAGGTTAAATTGCCACCCACAGTTAAAATTGCAGTTACTGCCCCACCAATATTACCACTATTCAGGTTTCCGCTCACTATTACGTTTGAGTTTGCAAATTCTGTAATTACTCCACAGTTTAAATTTCCGGAAACACTTAATAAACCGGCTCCAGAAAATGTAATAGGGTCAGCGGCATTTAATAATAAATCTCCATTGACTGTGAATGTACCTGTTGAAATAGTAATTGCGATAGCATTATTTCTTGTAACAGTTGTTGCAGTAAGACTATTTGCCCCAACTGCCAATGTAGCCGCACCATTCAAGTTTAAGGAAGTGGCAACAGTAGCTCCATTAATAGTCTTAGTATTATTGCCTGATAAAGTCAAAATGTTATAGTTAGTATTTTTAATAGTTTGTACACCGTTAAGATTATAATTAACGATATTAGGATTGGCTGTAACTGTTAAAGTGCCATTGCCGTTAAATGGTTGGTTGGCCCCGCCATAATACAAGCTTGAGTTGGCGCTGTTTACCCAGGTAGAACCGGCTACCGATCCTGTCATATTTCCTGCAACTGTCGCTATATTGGTATTCTGATTTGTTACCGTAAACGCGCCTGTAATTGTATAAGTATTATTGAAATTCAAAGGTGCTGTGCCATTTAAAAGTACATTTGCTGTTGTAGTAAATGCGCCAGTAATTGTTGTTTGTGCCGAATTTGTTATTGTTAATGAATTATTATTCGTAAACGTACCGGCAAAAGTAATTGATGATGAAGTATTGGTAATTATTAAAGGCGCCGAATTTGTAACATTTCCAGTTATGGTCATAGGATTACTTCCAGCATTATTTATTGTCTGGTTGCCGTTTAGTGTAATATTACCCGCAGCTGATTGGTTAAATAATCCGTTACAGGTAATTCCCCCGCTAAATGTATATGGTGAAGTATTTCCAGTAGATAAAGCGCCGTTTGTATTAATGGTAACTGCCCCGGTAAATGTATTCGTGCCTACATTATTATTATCAACAAGCAGTCCATACACATTAACAGTTGTTGTTCCTGTAACTGTAAGATTGTTGCCTGCGGGATTTAAAGAAATAGTGTTTAAAACTGTTCTTCCTGTAATTATTAAATTTCCTTGAATTATAACATTGCCCGATTGAGCCAATGTAACTGCCGCAATTAGAGTGGAGCTTCCATCAATTGTTAAATTACCAAAAGTTTGATTTAGACCACCGGCTAAAGTCGCATTTGTTATCCCGGTTATATTACAATTGGAAGTTGCGTTCCAAGTTGCAGTCGGCAATGTTCCTGCATTCTGATTATGAATATAAGTGCTCCCGGCAGCAAATGATAAATTTCCGGCACCACCATTAACAGTACCTGCATTAGAAATTGATCCATTTACAGTATTTGTACCAGCGTTTGCTGTATAAGTACCAGTTCCGGCAATTGTTAAGGTTTGGGAAGCATTAATAATAACTGAGCTATTTGCTGTATTGACAAGAGTTCCTGCAATGGTCGTAGCTGTAGTAATTGTTTGAAAAGTAAGGTTTACAGCATTAGCCGCTGCCCCTCCTCCTATAGTAAGGGTTCGTGCGTTTACTATATTGAGAGCAACCGTTGCATTGGTATTATTAATAGTAAGTACTACCCCTGCTCCGCCTTGCAAGATAACATTAGCTGTTCCTTGTACGCTTATTGAATTTAAAGATATCGTTGGCACTGCAGTAACTGTTATGTTTGCAGCATTATTAAATATAATATCATCACCGGCTACAGGAATTGCTCCTCCCCAATTTGCCGGAGTTGTCCATGCGCCCCCACCTGCAATTGCCCATGTCTTAACTGCTGCAAATGAGCCATTGCTAATTAACAACAAGAACAAAAACGTCAATACTATTTTCTTTTTTTTAGCTATCAAGTCCAAAATAACAGCAGGCTTGTTTGCACATATTTTATTCTTCATCACACCAGAATTTAATCAACCCAAATATTCAAAATCCAAAACATCAATTTAAATAGTACTTAACAAATTTTCCCAATTTCAGAATATCTCTTTTTAAGCTAAAAAAAGTAAGACATTATGATTACTATTATTAGCCATGACAATTTTTACGTTTCAGTAATTTATATGTTTCATATTAAAGTTAATAAAAAACATTGATTTTACAACATGGAAGATAATACATCATTTATCTAACATTTAAATACGATTACTAATTTAATTACTTTTATATCTATTATTTATTTTAAATTGTTAATAGTACATTGCAAGCATATAGATTTTTAATTAAGTACCTGATTTTATAATCAGTATTTTAAAGTAGATTAAAGTTTATTAATTTTAATATTATTCAAATACACTTGCTGATGTTTAAGTATTTAACATCAATAATTTTAATAGTCACACTGATATTGATTTCTTGTGAAAAACAGGATAATTATTCAAAACTGATTTTAGACTATCGCTATGAAGGTTCATTCTCTTTACCAATTGGCGATACAAGTCTGAATATAGAGAACAATGGAAGAAATCTGCCACCTGACTGGAAAATTGATACTATTCTCCAAGATCTTGACTCAATTGAACTTCAACAAAAAATGACATTTAATTTTCTTAATTCTATAAAGGAAGTGAGCTATGTCAGGAAACTTATTTTAACAGTTGCAGTAACCAATGAATTTCCTGCTGAAGCACATTTAATGTTTTACTTTGCCGACTCATTAAATAACATTATAGATTCCTTATCAGGTAAAAAATTTATTTCGCCTTCCAATATTGATAGTACAGGAAAAGTTATCAGCGCCGGATATACAGTGCAGGATATTGAAATCATACAAAATCATTACGACAAATGGGGTCGTGTACAAAGTATTAATGTTTCCGGTTTTATAATTAAGACTTCCACAAACCTTTATAAATACTATAAAAACTATAAGTTAAAAATAGCGATGGGTTTTAGGGTAGATTTTGACCACACTTTTCATAAAAAAATCTTATGAATTTATCAACTTTCAAAAAATATTTTTTTTCTGCAATTTCATATCTGTTGAATAAACGAATTATTTTATTTATAAACGTTATATCTCACTATTCTATTTCCAATGCACAGGAAAGCAGTACACTCTTTTTTATGCACACGCTTCCCCAAAGCAATCTTACCAATCCTGCTGTTCAAATTCCATGCAACGTATTTGTCGGAATGCCTTTACTGTCATCCATTCATTTTAATTATGCAAACAGCTATTTTTCATACAATGATGTCATTGTTCCTACTGCCAACGATTCATTGAATATCAATGCAGGCCAATTTAATACAAAACCCGGAACCCGGCAGGATATTTCCATAGAGCTGCATATCAGTTTGCTCAATTTCGGCTTTCTTTATAAACAATACTACTTTAATTTCAACCTTTCAGATAAAATTGACGCCGGAGTAGTTTATCCGACCAATTGGGGCAGGCTTATTCTTGGAGGCAACTCAGCTTTTGTTGGACAAAACCTGAATCTTGGAAATGCCGGAGTATATGCCACATACTATCGCGAATGGGCATTTGGCATTTCAAAAATAATAAATGAGAGTCTTACCCTTGGAGCAAAAGTTAAATTACTCTTCGGAAAGGGCAATGTGACTACTTCACGTTTCGATTTAAATTTATACACGGCAAACCCTGTATATTACTTGGCTGCCTCATCTGATGCAACAATTAATGCTTCTCCTTTGATACTAAATCTGGCTCCTAACGGAAGCATCAATTCCATTGACATTCCCAACAGAAATGATCCATTGGCTTTAATACTTAACAACAAGAATAAAGGTTTGGCTTTCGACTTTGGAACAATATATAAATATAGTGACAAGATAACTCTTTCCGGAAGTATCCTTGATCTTGGTTTTATCCGCTGGAAATATTTTCCTGTAGAAGTCAATAATAGAAATACTTTGAATTACAGAGGAGTTACAAATTATTTGTCAATCAGGTCATATGAAAGCGTCAAACAAATGATTGATTCACTACAGACAGTTTTTACATTTCGTTCATCAAACGCTCCATATACTACTTTTCTTTCTCCAAAACTATACGTTGGTGGAACATATGAATTATTCAATTTTCTAAATGCCGGATTATTATCCCGTAGTATTTTATACCACGGAAAATTTCAAAGTTCGATTACTGCCTCATTAAATTCCTGGTACAAAAAATACCTGGCTTTATCAATAAGCTGGTCATATATGAATAACACCATTAATAATATTGGAGGAGGTCTTAGTATGAGAACCCCAAATTTCGGTTTCTATATGATCTCAGATAATGTTTATGGCGCTTTAAAATATAAATCGGCCCGTCTTATCAATGTCCGATTTGGGTTTAATTTCCTGTTTGGATGTGCCTCATGCATCAGAAAAGAAGAAAAATCAGCTATCGGAAAAGGTTGTGCTATATACCGTGATTCTGAAAGCAAGAAACAGCGCTTCATTCTCTGGAAGAAAAAAATGAAAAAGAACGATTAAAAGAAATTTTAGGCAAAAAAATCTTCTCTCTCTTTGAAGAAAAGTTTATATTTTTACGTAATAATTATCCTTACTTATGAAGCAATTTTTATTATTTTCGATCTCGGTCATTTTAGTTTCTTCTTGTGTATATGAAAATGAAGAAGATGCATATTATTCAACTCCAAATAATCATAGTAATTCTCTGGATTCCGGACTACTGGCTCACTTTTGTTTTCAAAACTCATTGGTTGATTCTTCAAAAAATAATGTAAGCGGAACATTTAATGGAACTCCTGTTTATGGAGATTTTAGTCTGGGGAATAGGGCAATCGTGTTAAACGGAACTGACAATTATTTTGAGATACCTGTAGGCAACCACGATACTATAGCTATATCTATGTTTTTCAAAGGTGAAGCAGCTTTGAGTACCCCTCAAAATCCTTATCTGTTGGACTATGGTCAAGGTGCTTTGTCTCTTGATCTTGATGCGGTTTCAGGAGGTACTTATATTGTTGTGAATGGAAACAAACTAAATGATGACCCAGATAATAGCTGGATATGTTCATTCTCTAAATGGAACCATTTATATCTTGAAGCTATACTTTCGAAAAAGCAGGTTAAGGTTCTTTCTACTACATTTGGCGATAATTCCGGATTGATAGAAATACGTTCATTACAACCTAACATTGCTGCTCCAATGACTTTGAAAAACGGTTCTATTTTAATTGGATACAATTCTTCAAATTCATCAAATGAAAATTATTTTAAGGGATTAATTGATGACATCAGAATATACAATAGAAAACTCAGCAATACTGAATTGCATCAAATTTCCAAAGTGCTGCAGTGACAATAAAATATGACAGGAATGAAAAAAAGATACTTAATTTTCTCTCTGACAATTGCATTTTTTTTAAATTCATTTGCCCAGGATGATTTGTCTGCACTAACCGACCAGGCACTTGAAAGTACTACCCAGTATGCATTGGGTTCATTTTTTACAACCAGACTTCTTACAGGGCAATCGACAGAGATTATGCCGAAAGGTGGTCTTGATTTCAGGATTCATCATCGCTTTGATGAATTTAAATCAGGGTTTGGAAAGTTCTATGGACTCGATGGTTCCTTTTCATATTTAAGCCTGGAATATGGATTTACAAAATATATGATGGCCGCTTTTGGAAGGGCAAATGATGGCTTTTTTAATTTTTTCGATAAAATTAAATTATTGCGTCAATCTTCAGGAGAGAAAAATATGCCTGTCACTTTGGATTATTATGTTGAATTGGCGGTTGATGGAAAAACGTATGATAATGCCATAAAAAATAAGGACTTTGATGGTCGGTTAAGCTATACACACCAGTTGATTATATCAAGGATGTTCAATTCAAGACTGTCATTTTTACTGGCCCCGACAAATGTGCACCGGAATATAGTTCCTGCCCCGGGTTATAAAAATGACCTGTTTGCTTTAGGGATAGGTGGTCGTTATAAAATCTTTAATACTTTTTCAATAAATGGAGAATATTATTATGTAAAAGGAATTAAAAATCTGCCAGGAGGGGTTAAATATTATAATCCTGTGTCCATAGGATTCGACATCCAGGTTGCCAGTCATGTATTCCAGATCATGGTAACAAATACTTCACGAATGATTGAACCTTCATTTCTTGGACAAACAAATGGTGAATTTTCAAAGAGTCTAAGATTGGGCTTTAATATTTCGCAGGTTTTTACCATAGGCAATAAGAAAAAAT
>Ga0182017_10003086_pt1 | contig 12471 bp, 13 predicted proteins | sample 712E3DmetaG_FD_120492 | JGI IMG/M metagenome (GOLD analysis project Ga0182017, IMG submission 120492) | Permafrost microbial communities from Stordalen Mire, Sweden - 712E3D metaG | ecosystem: Environmental > Terrestrial > Soil > Wetlands > Permafrost | place: Sweden: Stordalen | collected... | reverse complement strand
GACCACGGGCGGAACCGGCGGGACAGCAACCGGTGGCGCAGGGGGAACTGTCACGGTGGACGCCAAAGCTGACGCGACGCCGTCTGGGGATGGCAAAATCGACGTTCCGTTCTCTGGCGATACCAGTCCGCCGTCGGACCTGGGGGCCGGGGGCTCCGATGGCGGCGGGACAGGCGGAGCAGGCGGAGCCGGGACAGGAGGAATAGCGACAGGCGGAGCAGCGACAGGCGGAGCAGCGACAGGCGGAGCAGCGACAGGCGGAGCAGCGACAGGCGGAACCGCGACGGGCGGAACTGCGACGGGTGGAGCAGCAACAGGTGGAGCAGCAACAGGTGGAGCAGCAACAGGTGGAGCAGCGACAGGTGGAGCGGCGACCGGCGGAGCAGGCGGAACGGGTGGAAGCGGGACAGGCGGTACGACCGGGCCAATGATCATCAGTGTTCGCTTCGTGGGGGGACAAGCGGGCGGCAGTAATGGAACAACCACGATGGGCGCCGCTGAATCCGCTGGATTCAAGCCGGCCACGAATTGGAACAGCGCTGCGAGTGCCACCGGCACGCTTTCACTGCTGTTCGCGGCAGATGGCAGCACCGCGACCGGTGCGTCCGTTCATTGGGACTCGCCAGGCACGTTTACCGTCCCCTTCACCGACACATCGAGCGACGCGCACATGATGAATGGTTTTCTCGAGGCGAGGGACGCGGTTTCAGCGACGATCAGCGTGACCTTGCCCAGCTCGATGAGCGGTGCATACGATGTCTACGTCTACTGCTATGGGAACATCAATCCGTCGACTCGCGCCTACCAATACACGATCGGCTCGACGACACATACCGTGACACAGACGGGACGGTCCCTCACCACCTTCCCTGGACACTCGCCGGCGCCTGCCGCAGGACCCGCGGACGCAAGCACGGGCTCTGGCACCTACGTCCTGTTTCAGAACGTGACCGGAACCAGCTTCACGCTGACCGCAACACCGGCATGGTCGACGTGGGTACCGCCAATCTTGCGCGCACCGGTCAACGGCATTCAGATCGTGTACCCGGCTGGGTCCTAGTTTTCCAGCAGGGCGCCCGGCGTCAAGATAGCCCGATTCCGCCCGCTTCGCCTCGCTATGTTGCGGGACTAGGGAACAAATAGAAGGTTTCCGGGCGTCGCGCCCATTCTATGGCCTGAGATGAACTTGTCTCGCTTCTTCGGCCCTGTCCCGCCGGCAATCGCCGCGACCCTCTTGTTTGCCGCCTGTGTGGACCTCACGTCACCCTTGCAGGGGCGCCAGGATGCCCGTGCCAAGGACGGCCCTGCGTCCGCTGACGTGGCAACCGGGGGCAGCGGCGGATCTGCCGGCCGCGATGCTGCGATCGGTGGTTCGGGAGGCAGTGCCGCGGCAGATGGCGCGGCGACGGGCGGGATTGACGGACAGGCGACGACGGGCGGAACCGGCGGGACCGCGATGGGCGGAGCGGGGGGAAACGTCGCGCTCGACGCGGTGGCCGTGGCCGACGGAACCTCGTCTGAGGATGGCGGTATGGACGTTCCCTTCTCTGCCGACAGCAATCTGCCCTCGGACCAAGGCACGGGCGGAACGGGTGGCGCGACCACGGGCGGCGCCGGCGGAACCGGAACGGGCGGCGCGACCGCGGGTGGCGCGACGACGGGCGGAGCGGGCGGGACAGCAACGGGCGGCGCAGGGGGAACTGTCGCGGTGGACGCAGGGACCAAAGCTGACGCGACGTCGTCTGGGGATGGCGGGATTGACGTTCCGTTCTCCGCCGATACCAGTCTGCCGTTGGACCTCGGAATCGGGCACTTCGATGTCGCCGAGACCGGGGGTCCTGATCGTGCCGAAACCGGCGGCCCCGATGTCGCCGAAACTGGGAGCCTTGATGTCGCCGGGACAGGCGGAGCGGACGGCAACGAAAGAGGCGAAACGGTGACGGACGGTGCGCCCGCGCCAATGATCATCAGTATCGACTTCGTGGGGGGAGGCTCGACCGTCGATTCTGGATCAACCGGAACAGTCGCGATGGCCGCCACTGAATCCGCAGGGTACAAGCCGGCCACCCACTGGAACAGCGCTGCAAACCGCACAGGCACGCTTACATCGCTGGTGTTGGCAGATAGCACCACGAGTTCCGCGTCCGTGACCTGGAACTCGCCTATCGCGGGCGGGGAGACATCAGCCACCTGGAGCCTTCACTTCACCGATGCCCCAGGCGATGTGCGCATGATGAATGGCTATCTCGATCCCAGGGCGACTGCCTCGCCAGCGACGATCAATGTGACTGGCTTGGCCAGCCCGATGAGCAGTGGATACGACGTGTATGTCTATTGCTTCGGGGAAATGACTTGGGCAGACTCGCGCACCGCCCGATACGTGATCGGCTCGACGACACATACCGTGGTACAGGCGGAACCGCCGCCGGTCACCTCCTTCTCGGGATACACGCTGGCGCCCGAAGCAGGCGCGGGCAACTACGTCGTGTTCAAGAACGTGACTGGAACCAGCTTCACCTTGACCGCGACGCCGGCATCATCGACATCCGGGGCGGTGCGCGCGCCGGTCAACGGCATTCAAATCGTGTACCCGGCTGGGTCCTAGTGCTGCCTACAGACTGCGCAGCCGCGCGTCGGCCAGGTCGACCGGGGCGCCGCGCAGGTGCACGCGCCGCCCGTCCACGCTCACGCGGCCCTCGGCGATGGCGCGAATCACGGCAGGATAGAGTCGGTGCTCCTCCGCCAAGATGCGCACGCGGAGCATCTCTTCATCGTCGTCATCGAGCACCGGAACCACGGCCTGGGCGATGATGGGGCCGGTGTCGGTGCCAGCGTCGACGAAGTGGACCGTGCAGCCCGAGACACGCACGCCGTAGTCGAAGGCCTGCTTCTGTGCGTGCACCCCGGGAAAGGAGGGAAGAAGCGCCGGGTGAATGTTGACCACGCGGTGGGGAAAGGCGTCGAGAAAGGCCGGGGTCAGGATGCGCATGAACCCGGCCAAGGCCACCAGACCCACGCCATGCCGGCGCAGCTCGTCCAGCAGCGCGTGATCGAAATCCTCGCGCGTGGCGAAGTCCCTGTGCGAGCGCACGAAGGTCGGGATGCCGGCCTGGGCAGCGCGCTCCAGGGCGCCACAACCAGGCACGTTAGCCCCCACGACCACGACATGCGCGGGGCCCAGCTCGCTGCGTGAGGCGGCGTCGATGAGGGCCTGCAGATTGGTGCCACTCCCCGAGGCGAGGACGCCGACCTTCATGGGATGAACTCCACCGGCGCGTCGGGCCGGTCTGCCACCACGACCTGGCCAATGACGGTGGCCTTCTCGCCCTCGGCTTCCAGGATCGACTGGGCCGCGTCGGCCGCGCCTGCCGGCACCGCCACCACCATGCCGATGCCCAGGTTGAAGGTGCGCCGCATCTCCTCGGGAGCCACCCCGCCCAGCCTTTGCAGCAGTCCGAACACGGGCGGCGGCGTCCAGGCACCCAGATTGATCTGCAGCGCCAGCAGCGCGCCTGGGGGCAGCATACGCGGCGGATTGTCGACCAGGCCTCCGCCGGTGATATGGGCCGCGCCCTTCATCAAGCCGGCCGCAGTCAGCATGCGCAGGGCGCGCACGTAGATGCGGGTCGGCCGCAGCAGGGCCTGGCCCAGCGACTCGTCAAGGCCATCCGGCTTGGCCGCAAGATCGAGCCGAGCGTGATCGAGAAGCACCCGACGCACGAGCGAGTAGCCGTTGGAGTGGAAGCCGGAGGAGGCCAGGCCCAGCAGCACGTCGCCGGCCACGATGGTCTTGCCGTCGATGAGGGAGGCCTTGTCCACCACGCCCACGCAGAAGCCGGCCAGGTCGTACTCGCCCGGCTGGTAGAAACCGGGCAGTTCCGCAGTTTCACCGCCGATGAGGGCGCAGCCCGCCTGTTTGCAGCCATCGGCGATCCCGGAAATGACCTGCTCAGCCACGCCCACTTCCAAGTGGCCGGCCGCAAAGTAGTCGAGGAAGAGCAGCGGCTCGGCCCCGCACACCACCAGATCGTTCACATTCATGGCCACCAGATCGATGCCGACCGTGTCGTGTTTGCCCGTGAGAAAGGCCAGCTTCAGCTTGGTGCCCACGCCGTCCGTGCAGGCGACCAGGAGCGGGTTCTTGTAGTTCTTGGGCAGCGCGCATAGGCCGGCGAAGCCGCCCAGATCGGTCAACACCTCGGGCCGCATGGTGCGCTTCACGTGCGCCTTGATACGTTCAACCAGCGTGTCACCGGCGTCAATGTCGACGCCGGCGTCGCGGTAGGTCAGTCCGGTCTTCGCCTTCTTGCTGTCCGGTGCATCAGCCATGGTCAACCTCCTCGCCGCGGCCAGCGCAGATATTCGCCGGTGAAATGGTCGGCGGTAGTGTCACTTTTGCTCCGGCTTGAGTTCGCCCCACAGCGTCGCACGGACGCATCGGCTTTCGCCGTCTGACCGGTGCTCACCCAGGTAGATGCCCTGCCAGGTGCCGAGTTGCAGGTGTCCATCGGAGACGGGCAAGGTCAGCGTGACCCCAAGCAGACCGGATTTTACGTGGGCTGGCATGTCGTCGGCGCCCTCTTGGGAATGGATGAAGTAGCGAGCTCCATCTGGGATGGCGTGATCGGTCCAATGGGAGAAATCCGCCCGCACGTCAGGATCCGCGTTTTCGTTGAGGAAGAGCGAGGCCGAGGTGTGCTGCAGAAGCAGGTGGAGCAGGCCAACCCGCAACGCGGCCAGCCCGGGGACCTGGGACACGATCTCGTGCGTGACCAGGTGGAAGCCCCGGGGTCGGGCTGCAAGCTGGATGGTTGTTTGATGCCAGTACAAGGCCTGGCCAGCCTTCTGCCGCAGGAGCAGCCTGTTTGTAAAGACTGCAGATCGCGTAGGCGAAGGCGGGCTTAGCCCGCCGTAGCCAGAGCGCGGGAGGGCATGGGAACCCTCCCAGGGTTCCCATCTAGACGGGAAGAAACCCCTCCCGCCAGCGGTTGTTCGCGTAGGATGGTCCGCAGCAGCGCGGGCTGCCCTGACAAACAAGCAAGAAACTGAAGAGGCAGACCATGCGAAGCAGGACCTTGGTTTTTTCGGTGACGTTGGCGACCGCGGCCTTGGCCGCGGGGTTGGGGCTAGGCGCGCGTTTTGCGCCGCACGCCGCCGCGGAGTCGGCCGCGTCGCCTGCGGCCATAACCCCCAAGACCCAGGTGCCCCAGGAGGCGCGCTCGTTGTCGCAAGCCTTTGCGGCCACGGCCCGGGCCTTGCGACCCAGCGTGGTGCGCATCGATGTGGAGATCGAGCGAGCCAAGCCAGCCCGCCGCAACTTCCAGCGCGACGACTTGCCGCCCGACATGGAGCGCTTTTTCGAGCACTTCTTCCAGTTCGGCGACGGCTTTGAAGGCCTGCCCATGCCCGGTCCCGGGCATGGCACCGGTTCAGGCGTGGTTATCGACGGCGCGGGTAACATCATCACCAACAGCCACGTGGCGGAAAAGGCCAGCAAGGTCACGGTGACCTTTGCCGACGGACGCGAGTTCCCCGCCAAGATCGTGGGTGCCGATCCCAAGACCGATGTGGCCGTGATCCGCCTGGAAAATCCGCCGTCAGGGCTGGTCGCTGCCCGCCTGGGCGATTCCAGCGCCATCGAGGTGGGTGAGTGGGTGCTGGCCATCGGCAGCCCGCTGGGCCTCGATCAAAGCGTCACCGCTGGGATCATCAGCGGCAAGGGCAAGGTGACGCGCAACGTGCACATGTCAGGCGAGCGCATGCGCGAGTACATTCAGACCGACGCCAAGATCAACCCAGGCAACTCGGGCGGCCCCTTGGTGAATCTGCAGGGTGAGGTGATCGGCATCAACACCCTGATCAACGTGGGACCAGGTGGCGCCTATGGCTTTGCCATCCCCATCAGCCAGGCCCACCGGGTGGCCCAAATGATCATTCGCGACGGCCGGGTACGCCACGCCTGGCTGGGCGTGGCCATCGGTGACGTCAAGGATGGCATCAAGCTGAGCGCGGAGGGCGAGCCCGAGCAAAAGGGTCAGACGGCAAAGTCCGAGCCCGCGCGCGCTGCCTGGGTCAGCCAGGTGTTGCCGAACAGCCCGGCCAGCCAGGCCGGTGTGCATGTCGGCGATATCGTCACCCAAGTCGACAAGCAGAAGATACAAGGCGCGGCCGACGTGGTGGACTATGTATCAGGGCAAAAGGTGGGCGACAAGGTCAAGCTCGCGCTTTTGCGTGATGGCCGTCCCAGCACGGTGCAGGTCACCCTGGGCGAGTTGCCGGCGCGGCCCGGCGAGGCGCCCGATGCCCAAATCGAGAAGGACAAGGTTGGCGTGCAGTTGCAGACCCTGACGCCCGACATGGCGCGCATGCTGGGCATGGATCCTGCGGCCAAGGGTGCCGTGGTCAGCGGGGTAGATCCAGGCGGCCGGGCTGCCAAGGCAGGTCTGCGGGCCGAGGACGTCATCGTGGAGATCGATCGCAAGCCGGTCACCAGCGCCGAAGAGGCGGTGAACGCCTTGCGCGGGAGCGGCAAGGCGGGGCACCTCTTGCGGGTCCGGCGCGGGGACACCTTCCGCTTCGTCACCATCCCGCCGCAGTGAAGCTCAGCGAGCCAGTGAGCGTTCGATAGCGCGCACGGTTTCGACCATGGCCTTGATCGCGGACGGCACGTCGATGATGGTCAGCGCGCTCAATGCCGTGCCCGGGAATTGCTCTTCGCGCTGCTCGGCAACCGAGATGAGCACGCGCAAGGCCCGCTCTGGCGTGATGCGGTCCATGTCGCGTCCGGGCGGCGCCAAGCCCACCGACTGGATGCCCAGCCCGCGGGAGGCATCAAGGACTGCCCCCAGACTGGCCCGGAAAGCGTCCTCGGAGAAGCTGGTAGTCGGGCCTACGCCGACGGTCAGGATACGGCGCCAAGGCACACGGGTGGTGAAGAAAAGCAGTTTTTCACCGGCCGCGCCTTCCAGGCGGCCTTCGCGCAAGAGCTGCGACAAGCGACCATTGAGTCGCCAGTCGAGGAGACCAGCCGCCCCGCGCAGGGGGCGTACATCGGCCCACAGCGGCACGACGAGTGCGTCCCCGCCTGGGCAGTGATCCCAGCGGCCGAGGTCGACTGGGAGAAAGGCAATTTGGCTGGCGGCCAGCATCTCAGGGTGTGATGCCAAGCAGATCCAAGGCGGAGTCGAGCAGCCCATTGACAAACGCGGGCGCCTCCTCGGAGCCAAAGCGCTTGGCCAGCTCTACCGCTTCGTTGATGGCGACACGCGCAGGAACATCGGCCTGGCAGTGGGCAAGTTCGAAAAGAGCGAGGCGCAGGACGTTGCGGTCCACTCGCGCCAAACGCTCCACGCGCCAGTTCTGGGACAACCGGGCCAGAATCTCATCCAACTCCGCCCGGTGCGCGCACACACCACGGACCAGGGTGGAGGTCAGGTTCTCATCAAAGGCTTGCTTTTCTATCTCGCCTTCATCTTGACCGGCGCCGAATTCGCGCAGGTGGGTCGCCAGGGCCACGCCTGGATCAACATTGTCGACGCTATCCATGGCGTAAAGAACCTGGAGGGCGACCGCGCGGGCTCTGCGCCGCGGGCTCATCTTGGCAATATCCAAGTCATTTGCGACGCCGGGCCTGGACCGAAGCCGGCTCGGCCCGGCCGGCCAGCTTGTCATACAAGTTGGCCATCTCGATGGCGGCCATGGCTGCATCCGCGCCGCGGTTGCCGCCCTTGCTTCCCGCGCGCTCGATGGCCTGCTCGATGGTGTCGCAGGTGAGCACGCCGAAGCCCACCGCGAGCTTGGCCTCGGCCGAGATCTGGGCGATACCGCGCGTGGTCTGGTTGACCACCACATCGAAGTGCGGGGTCGCGCCGCGGATCACCACCCCCAAACATACGATGGCGTCGAACCTCCCCGAATCGGCCACGCGCCGGGCCAGCCCAGGCAGCTCAAAGGCTCCCGGACAACGGTAGATCTCGATATCCTCGTCGCGTGCACCTGTCCTGCCCAGGGCACCGACGGCACCCTCGATCAGCTTGTCGGCCACGAATTCATTCCAACGCGAGACGATGATGGCAAAGCGCTTGCCTTGGGCGGTCCAGTTACCTTGATGGATTTGCGGCATTACTTGGCCTCTCTTTCATTGAACGGCACTACCTCGGCGGGGGGACTGCTGGCAACGCAGTCCACGACTTGTATACCGTATCCCTCCAGGGCGGCGAGGCGGCGTGGATTGTTGGTCAGCAGGCGGATGGCGCGCACCCCCAGCTGGCGCAGCACTTGCGAGCCGAGGCCAATGTCCCGCAAGGGCGCATGGGCCGGCTCGGGTTCGCGACCGCGTGACATAGCGCGCTCTTCCTGGGCGGCGCTCGCGCTCAGGCTGTCCAGCGCGGTTGCGATGTGCCGGCAGCCAAGCGGTAGAATGTAGAGCAAGACGCCTCGTCCTTCCCGCTCAATCGCGCGCAGCCATTCCGTGGGCTGAATCATCTCGCCCGGCTGGGTCACGGTAAACACGTCTCGCAGCAGACTGGCGGTTTGCACCCGCACCAGGACAGGCTCGCCCGAGGCAACGTCGCCCAGCACCAGCGCCAGATACTCGGCGTCGGCCACGTCGGCCTCGTACAGGCAGGCGCGGTAAATCGCGCGTAGCCCAGCCCCGGTGGGGCGCAGGCTGGTCTCCGTCACCAGATGAACGAGCACCTCGCGCGCTAGCCGATACTGGACGAGATCGGAGATGTGCACGATGCCCAACTCGTGCTCGGCCGCGAAGACCTCCAGATCCGGCATGCGCGCCATTTCGCCATCAGGGCGCATGATCTCGCAGATCACGCCCGCGGGCGTGCGGCCAGCCAGGCGCGCCAGGTCGACTGAGGCCTCGGTGTGGCCGGTGCGGACCAGCACGCCACCCCGCTTTGCCCGTAGCGGGAACACATGCCCCGGAGTTACCAAATCATCCGGCGTGGTGTCCGACGCAACCGCGGTGCGGATGGTATGAGCGCGCTCGCGCGCTGAGATTCCGGTGCTGATGCCCTGGCGCGCGTCGATGCTGACCGTGAACGCCGTGTTGAGGGGCGAGCGGTTGTCCTGGGTCATCATGGGGAGGCGCAAGGCGGCCACCTTCTCTTCGGACAGCGCCAGACAGATGAGGCCGCGCCCCTGACTGGCCATGAAGTTGATGGCCTCCGGCGTAGCCAGGTCGGCGGCCATGGTCAGATCGCCTTCGTTCTCGCGGTGCTCGTCGTCGACCACCACGACCTGCCGGCCGGCGCGGATGTCCGCCAGGGCCTTTTCGACGTTGATGTGGGGATCAGAGGACACGGGCTTTATCCACGAAGCGGGCGACTTGCTTGGCAATCATGTCTGCTTCCATGTTGACACGATCGCCGGTGCGAAGCCCGCCCAGCAGAGTGACGGACAGGGTGTGCGGAATCAGCCAGACCTCCAGGCTGCGGCCGTCTACCTCATTGATGGTGAGGCTCACTCCGTCGATCGCGATGGAGCCCTTCCTGACAAGATAGGGCGCGACCGATTCGGGCGCCTCCAGGCGCAGGGCGAGGGTTTCGCCCTGCTTGCGCGCCGATTCCACCTTGCCCGTCCCGTCGACATGTCCGGTGACCAGGTGGCCTCCCAGCATGTCGCCCAGGCGCAAGGGGCGTTCCAGGTGGACGCGATCGCTGGCCTTGAGCGATCCCAAGGTCGTGCATGCCAGAGTTTCGGGCCCAAGGTCGGCTTCGAAGCGCCGCGCGCGCCGGGCCACGATAGTCAGACAGGCACCGTTGACCGCCATACTGGCGCCCAGAGGAAGCGAGGCCACGTCGAGATCAGTGGCGATCGCCAGGCGGCGCGTCCCGCCCGATCCGGCGCGCAGCGATTCCACTTTGCCGATGGCTTCGACGATGCCAGTAAACAATGCTTACTCTCGTGTCCGGTGCAGACGAATCAGCTTCTCATGGACCGCGGATCGAAGTTAGCGATTTCACCATAGAGGGCACAGAGGCCACAGAGCCGGACCGGAAAAGGAAGGGTTGGGTTTTTCGCGGTCCAGAATTCTTCTTCTCATCCGACCTCTGTGTTCTCTTTGCCCTCTGTGGTGGAAAAGCTAGCCAGCATCCCGGTCAGGCTCGTCGGCGCAACTTGGGACCGAGAACGTCGGCCTGAACAAGTACATCCTCGCCTATGGTGCAAACCTCAAACGGCCCGAGCCGCAGGGGAGTGCGCCAATCAAGCCCCGGGCCTTCTGCGATGGGGCGACCGCCACCCACAAGGCGCGGCGCGACAAAGAAGGCAATCGAGTCCACCAGAGCGGCTGAGATGAAGGCCCCGTGGACTCGACTGCCGCCCTCGACGAGAAGCGACTGCACCCCGCATTCGGCGAGGGCACGCAGGAGCGATCGGATGGGGACGCGGCCGGCGCGGTCAGCCGGTAGGAGCAGGACCTCGGCTCCGGCCCGGCGCAAGGCTCGTGCTCGGCCCAGCCGCGCGCTCGCGTCGCTTGCGCCCTCGCGCGACTGCGCGCCAATGATGAGCACCGGGGGCGTGCCGAGTTGCCGGATGAGCCTGGCCGTGGGCGGCGTGCGCAAGTGCCCGTCGAGCACCACCCGCAGAGGGCTGAGCCCGGCAGGCCCGGGCAGGCGTACGGTCAGGCGGGGGTTGTCCACCAACACGGTGCCCACCCCGACCAGAACCGCGTCGTGCTGGGAGCGCAGCAAATGGGCGTGCGCGCGCGCCGCCTTGCCCGAAACAAAGCGCGCGCTGGGGTCGCGCGGATGGGCCTCGCCGCTTCCGATAAATCCGTCGAGCGTGGTCGCGACTTTGAGTGTGACCCAAGGCCGGTGAGCCCGGACCCAGCGAAAGAAGGCGCGGTTTTGTTTTCGGCATTCCTGGTCGAGACAGCCCACGTCGACGCGAATGCCCGCCCGGCGCAGATGCAAAACGCCGCGACCACTGACCAAGGGATTCTCGTCGCAGCACCCGACCACCACGCGGCGGATGCCGGCAGCCAGGATGGCGTCGGTGCAGGGGCCGGTGCGACCCTGGTGGCAGCAGGGTTCCAGCGTGACATACAGGGTCGCGCCCTGGGTGCGGACGCCCTTGCGCGACAGCGCCTCGATCTCGGCGTGGGGCAGACCAGCGCGGCGGTGATAGCCCCGCGCCAACACGCGGCCTCCGCGCACCAGCAGGGCGCCCACCACGGGATTGGGGCGGGTCTGGCCGCGGCCAAGCTCGGCCAGGGCGAGCGCCTCGCGCATGAAGCGTTGATCAGCTTCGGAAGAAACCTTGCTCATGGGTCCTGGCCTTTCCAGCGCAGAAGTCTTTGTACCTCACTTAGCAGTTCGGTCGCGTCTTTGAAATGCATGTACACGGTGGCGAAGCGCAGGTAGGCCACATCGTCGATCTCGCGCAGGCGGCTCAGCACGGCGTCGCCGATCTTCGACGAGGCGATCTCCTTCTCGCTGGTTTCACGCAGCGACCGTTCGATGGAATCGGCCAGTCCCTCTAGCGCGGCCATGGGAACCGGCCGCTTTTCGCAGGCCTTGGTGACGCCCGCCAGCAGCTTGGCCCGGTCAAAAGGCTCGCGCCGCGCATCCTTCTTTACCACTGAGGGAAGCAGCTCCTCGACGCGTTCGTAGGTGGTGAAACGCTTGCCGCACCCCGCGCATTCGCGGCGGCGCCGCACAATTTGCTCGTCCTCGCTGGGACGGGTATCCACAACTTTGTCTTCGGTGGCGGAGCAGAAAGGGCAGCGCATGGTCCGTGGTCCAGGTATTGTCTAGCACCCCACGCGCGAAGTACGAATCACAGTGAACGGAAAGCCGCGCAGGGCTTCCCAACCCATGATCGCTCCGAGGTTGAATCGGCCGAGCCGGCTGGCGTGGACCTCGTGGTTTTCGGTCGTCTGTTCGACACCCGCGCGAAGCGCGTTCTTGGGCCGTGGGCATTGGCGCAGGCGTGTTCCTGCTCAATCCCGGTCATTGCGCTCGGTGGAATCGACAATAGAAACGCCGAGAGCTACGTTCGTATGGGCGCTTACGGAATTGCCGTGATTCATTCTGTGGTGGCCGTCGACGACGCGCGGATTGCCCTGCAAGGGCCGCTCTCTGTGCGTCTTCGAACAACTTTGAACAGAAATGTAGGATCTTGACAGGCCCACGCAGAACCGTACGCTTCTGCTGGTGCGCCCCAGACAATTCCGTTGGGGCGTAGCAATCAGTACAGTTTGAGGAGGCAGTGAATGGCTATGGCAACCGGGAAGGTGAAATGGTTCAGCGATTCCAAGGGGTACGGTTTCATCGCGCGGGATGGTGAGGAGGACGTTTTCGTCCACTACACAGCAATCACGGCAGAGGGGTATCGTTCGTTGGCCCAGGGCCAAACCGTGGAGTTTGACATCACCAAAGGGCCCAAGGGGCTGCAAGCCATGAATGTCAAGCGCCAGGAGGCGGCCGCGCAACAGGCGCAATAGGTCCGCCGGGT
>Ga0182017_10003085_pt1 | contig 12472 bp, 11 predicted proteins | sample 712E3DmetaG_FD_120492 | JGI IMG/M metagenome (GOLD analysis project Ga0182017, IMG submission 120492) | Permafrost microbial communities from Stordalen Mire, Sweden - 712E3D metaG | ecosystem: Environmental > Terrestrial > Soil > Wetlands > Permafrost | place: Sweden: Stordalen | collected... | reverse complement strand
TGATTTCAATGTATAGGGCAGGTTGCTATCGGCCTGGATGAATACGGTCGAGTGACCATCGGTCTTGGTCGCTGCCCGGATATGGTTGATGGTTTCCATATAGTCGTAATCCGCGCCGGCGTCAGGGGGAACGTCCGGCGGGAGAGGCTTGTCGTGCTCCTTGATGTTGGCGAGCACGGCCACCCGCCACGGACGCGCCAGGCGCGGGGATGAACTGGGAGGCTTTTCGTTTTCCTTTTCCTGCATTGGTGCGATCATTTTTTCACCTCATCAAATATTTTTGCGGTGGGGAGTATAGCCCATTCTTGGAAAATGACAAGAGGTGAGTTGGTTTTTGTTAGCGTTTTGTAGTAATGTCCCCTTTGCGATCAAATTAGAATGTCCCCTCTGAAAGGGACAAGAAAGTGGACCTGCTAACGATGAACTCCAAAGAAATGAAGCGATTGGAAGTGATACAAAAGCTGGCCTAACAGCAGGAGACTATTTCAATCACTGCGGAAAGCCGGGCGCCATCTATAGTGACAAAGACGGCAACTTCCAGGTCTAATTAACCTGCCAACGACTCCACGGACGCCCTGACCCATTTTAGCCGGGGAATGCAGGAACTGCACTTTCAGATCATCTGTGCCATCACCCCTCAGGCCAAGGAGCGAGGAGGACGGATCAACCAAACCCTCCAGAATCGCCTCCTCAAATAACTGCGTTTGCCCGATATCTCAGATAAATTCTTGTGCTGGTCAATAAATGCCGTTAGGCTTTTGTTTTTTGTTCTTCTATATATGCAACAATTTTGGGCAAGGTCAGAAGAGATTGGACGCTTGCGGGGCTGATTTCAATGCCAAACTCTGCCTCCAGTGCAAGCAGGATACTGATATGGCCCAGTGAGTCCCATTTCTCATATACGTTGAGTTCGGCATCATCCGGGATTGATGCAGCGTTCACATTCCATTCCCGGGCGAGGATCTCCTTAACTTGGGATAATAATGATCTAGGCATTGTCATTTCATGCCTCCATAGGCTTGATATTCCTTACCGTCGTTTGTCACTAGTTCCACCAGCAATCCTCCAGTCTGAACGGGCGACAGAAAAATAACACGTTGATAGGGCTTTGGTCCATGATAGAACTGACCATCCAGCGGTTCATATCCTCTGTCCTTGAAGAACTGGAGCGCCTCGGCGATATTATCCACTTCAAAGGCAATGTGATGCAATGGTGAAGTGGGATTCCGTTGTAGGTGTTTGTCAACGCGGCTGCCCTCCCGCACCGGATCAACAAACTCGATCGTTACATTTAATCCATCGTAGTACTGGCAGTTGACACCGATTTCTTGCACCAGGCCCTCATAAGCCATCGTGAAGGGTAGGTTGGAAAGAAAGCCGCGAATCCTGTTCGCATAACGCGATACGATAGCGATATGATCAATCCGCTTTACCGGGGATTTTGAATGGGATTGGATTTTCCGGTCCTCCGGAACCAGAAGCGAGAGAGGCTCTGTGGTAAGAAGCGGTTCAATGAACTGCTTGAAATCCCGCAAATTGAATGCCCGCAAGCGGCACATTCCAACAGCCGTCGTTTGCACATTGCCTGTCTGTTCGAACATCTGCCCCAGTGGATCAGCGTCCATCCGCGTGGGGATGTCCTGCCGGCGTGCATACATGAAGAACACCCGATGATGCCTCACGCCATTCAGGCTTACCTCCCCTTCAAATTTTTTCCAGAAGCGGTATGGCACTCCAATCAATTCTTCCAGCCAATGGAAGTGAGCAACACCCTCCTGGTAATCACAGCCGATGAGCAGATGCTTGGCACCAATATCGTGGAGATACTGGAAAACGGAATCGCGGCCGAACGATGTAAGGGACTCGATAGAGCTAATTTCCTTTGCGCGCGGCCCGGCTGCAGCGACGGTATGATAAGGTGGCGACCAGGTGCGTAATGTCCCTGGTAATTTACGGAAAGCTTCGGTCAGCATCCCGACTGTGGAAGGTGATTGTTCCCGATCAAAAGCCTCGCCTTTGCAGAATGAGAAATTGAAAGTGGGCATTACCAAGGTACCCTTGGGACCAACCGCTTCCCGTAAGGCCCATAGGGTGCTTGCTACCGGCTCATCCATCAATCCCAGGGCAATCAGCGAGGAGGCCACATAGACCGTTTCACCGGGCAGTATGCCAACCTGATGAAAACCAGCAAGTAAATCCTCCTTAGTCACTTGCAATCGCTTACGAGTCTCCTGGTTTATCACAGGATCTTCCCCCCATTATTCAGTCGGCCCTTTGCATCGCAGTACGAGACGACAAGCGTCCTCAACTTCTCGGGCCACTGCTGAAGTTCAAGGTCATACTGGGCAAAGATGGCCATACACCAGCGGTCCAGACCAAAGCCCAGGCAGCAACTATGGGCAGTCTCGCCTGATGGAAGGGTGATGCCAAACGCCTTGCCGAAATGATCCTGATGATAGTTGACAGACCCAATAGCCAGCCAAACATCGTCATCTGGCAGGTAAGCCTGTACCTCGTGCTTCAGATCAAAGCTCAATTGGAAGATGCGTTTCTTGTCATAGGTGTCAACAAAAAAAGGATCCGAAGCGGTCTGGATGATGCTCTGTAGTTGGCAGAAATCAAGCATCCTTTTCTGAACATCCAATAGAAGTTGCCTGCGCAGGAGAACCTCTTCAGGGGTTCCAATGAACATAATCTCGCGCATGTTAAACTCGCGCAAACGCCTCAACCCGACCATTGCCTTGCCCTCGTAGCGATAACATGGCGATAGGGCCGTTGCACCAATGATCTTCCCGGGCAGCACCTGTTTCTCATTGCTTTTATAATAATGGTAACACACCGTGGGTGAGAGGGCGTGGGAAGGCCGGGCAAAGGCAGCATCTAGTGACATGGCCGGCAGGCCGTTGGTTTGCTTCGCCTCTGCTTTGAATTTTTCCACAATCTCAGCCTGTTCCGGCAAATGGCAGACAAAGTTGGCATTGTGCGGGAACCCTTCAAGGTAGCCTGAACGGGTAAGCGTATCCAGACTGATCAGCGTGGGGAATTTACACTCCTCAACGTCCATCTGTAGCGCCACCATGCGAAATTGGATATCCAGCGCGTGGTAAAGATCGCTCATGAGGCCCGTGTAGATGTGGCTGCCGTCACTCATTGGTTTCACCCAGCCTCGCCGGACAAGCTCAGAGTAAGGATTACAGCAGCCAGGCACGGTTCGCACAGGACTCTCATACACAGTTTTACTTGGAAAAAGACTCAGGGATCGGGATAGCCGATTGGCGATATCCTTCAAACGAGCTCCTATCGCTTCGGATGTCTCGTGGCCTTGATAGGAATATTGAAGCAGGCGCTCATTACCCGGATCAAACTGGATTTTTGTCAAATCACTGTCAACCCAATATAGATTCTTAAGAATATCGTCCTGATATTTACGAGGAACCGGTAAATCTAATTCAACCTGTTGCATGTAGAACTCCTTCTTTGTCGATCGGTGGAAGATTGGCATCCGCTTTCCTCTTAGCGGACCTCCCGCCGAGGCAAATCATCTCCATAGCCAATCCACCTATTATACAAGAGAATGTCTAAGCTAAATTAAATTCGTCATGGTCTGACTACTCCCCACAGCTAAAGCGGGGGGCGTTACGGCGGTTTCTGGTAAGAGGACAATAAAAAACCTTTTGATGAGGTTAATATTTCCCTTGGAAAGGGACAAGAAAGTGGGTCTGCTAACGATGGGCCCGAAGGAATTAAGTTGCATGGAAATGGTGCAAATATTGACGGAAAAGCCCATGAGCCAAAAAGAAGTAGCTGAGGAACTTGGATTGAGTGAGCAGTATGTGAAATGACTGTGGAAACGCTCTGGGGAAAGAGGAGCCGGAGGGCTGGTTTCGCAACAGCGTGGCAAAGCGAGCCATAACCATCTGTCGGATGAGACGGAAAGGGCAGTGATAGATCTGCTGCACAGCCGCTATGCGGACTTTGGCCCAACCCTGCAAAGGGTCCGTGAGGGTCGCCTGCGCAGTTCGGGTTTGATGTCAGTGAGGCTTGTCGTGACATCCTCGTATGCTATGGCAGGAGAGCTGGTTGACCATCCGGAACCCCCCCGTCTTCAGGCGTGGGGAGTAGTCAGGGAGAGACCTTTTTCCCTTTCTTGAATGCCTGGGCGTTCTGCAGTATCTCGTGGGCTGAACGGATGGTGCCCTCGCTTACTTCGCCCAGCATCTGGGCCAGTTCGAGCGTGCGCGGCTCCCCGGTCAGACGAGCGACCCGGGTCAGGGTACGGTCCTTCTCGATGACCTTCTGCACCTGGAAATGTTGATCACCAAAGGCAGCCAGCTGCGGCAGGTGGGTGATCACCATGACCTGGTGCTGGCGTCCCAGCCCCCACAATTTTTCACCAACCGTCCCCCCCACGCGGCCGCCAATGCCCTGGTCAATTTCGTCAAAGATGAGGGTAGGGATCTGATCGGCGTGCGCCAGGACGTTCTTCAGCGCCAGCATTAGGCGGGATGTCTCTCCCCCGGAGGCGATCCGGGCAAGCGGCTTCAGGCCTTCCCCCGGGTTCGGCGCAATCAGGAATTCGACCCTGTCGAGGCCGTTGCCGTCAAATGCGAGGCGGGAGCCGTCCGGAAGCGGGACCCCCTCGGGGTCTGGCTTCACCTGAAAGTCTACCGCGAAACGGGCTTCAGCCATTTTCAGGTCATCCAGCTCAGTCTCGATCGCCTTGCTCATGCGAGCGGCAGCCTCCTTACGCTTCTCTGAAAGGACCAGACCCTGCCCGGATAATTTCGCCAGGGAAGCGGACTCATCGGATTCCAGTTCGCCGATGCGGTCGGCGGCAGTGGTGATGGTCTCCAGTTGTTTTCGGGCGTCAATGGCAAAGCTGAGAACGGAGGCAAGGCTGCCGCCGTATTTGCGTTCCAGACGGTGGATCAGGTCAAGACGCTCTTCCACTTCCTCCAAGCGCTTGGGGTTGAACTCGATCCCTTCCAGGTAGTTGCGCAGGGTGCGAGCCAGCTCGGCCAGGGTTTCTTCCAACAGGACAGACTGATCTGCCATGGTTTTCTGGGTGGCATCCACTTGAGATAGCTTTACCAGGGATTGAACTGCCTGTCCGATCAGGTCGGTGGCGGTGGGGGATTCTGTGGTGCTTTCATCCAAGGCGTTGAGGGCTTGCTGGGTCAGGCTGGCAAGCAACTCGGCATTGGCCAGACGGTCGCGCTCATTGCGCAGGTCTTCGTCCTCGCCTGATTTGAGCCGGGCAGCCTCGATCTCCCCAACCTGGAAGGTCAGCATCTCGGTCCTGCGCTCGGCGTCGCGCCGGGCTTCGCGCAAACCCGTCAGGTCACGGCGGATGCCGAGCAGGTGCTGGTAGGTTTTACGGTAAGCTGCCAGCTGGGCACCCACCTCCGCATAACGGTCCAGCAGGTTGAGGTGGGCATGGATGTTCAGCAGCGAGAGATGCTCGGACTGCCCGTGAATATCCACCAGGGTTTCGCCCAGTTCCTTGAGCAGGGACAGGCTGACGGTGCGACCATTGATGCGGGGAAGGCTGCGGCCTTCGCGGCGGATCTCACGGGTCAGGGTGACAGTGTTCTCATCATCCAGCAGTTCCTCCCGTTGCAGGATTGCAAGAGCAGCGGGACGTTCCGGTCCAGCCAGCTGAAACGTGGCTTCCACGCGCGCCATGTCTGCATCGCTGCGGATGGCTGTGGCATCCGCCCGTCCGCCCAGCAGCATGTCGAGGGCATCCATGATGATGGACTTGCCCGCGCCGGTTTCGCCGGTAAAAATGACCAATCCCGGCCCGAAGTCCAGTTCGAGCAGGTCAATGATGGCGAAATTCTGGATGGTTAGTTCGCTGAGCATGGTTTAGCGGAAGACCTGGATACCCGAGAGGCGGGTATAGACCACCGGTGTGGCAATGAACAGGTATATGCCCTGGAAGATAAGGGTAATAAAATCCCCCGCCAGCAAATGGAGCAGAATGACCGGCAGGGCGCTCAGGACCACGGCCACTGTGGCCGTGATGAAAAGTGCTCGTGAGCGGTGCCTTCGGGTGACCAGGCGCACCCCTTCGGCGATGACCATTCCAGCGGTGGGGGACCCGATTACGATCAGGATCCAGCCGATAAAGCTCAGGCTGCTGATCAGGCTGGCCAGGAAGCTTGCCACCAGCCCCAATAGGCCAGCCGTCACAAAACCCAGCAGGTAATCGTACCAAACAGCGGTGACGAAAACTTTCTGCTGGCCACGCACGCATTCCTTGCAGCGGTAGCCGGTGGGTGTACGGACCGCACAGCGGGCACAGATCGGTTTCCCGCATTTGTTGCAGCGCAAAGTGGTTTCCACAGCGGGGTGGTTGGCACAATAGACGGGTACAGACGGATCGATCATCGCGGCAATCCAATCGAGGGATTCTGATTCATATGACCGGTCAGGTTGCGGTAAAAGTAGCCTGGATCACCGAAGCGAACGAAGCGGGCGGCATAATCCCCAGCACGGATCTCCACCTGGTCATTATCAGCCAGGCCGACCGGGTTCTGTCCATCCACGCTCAATACCGCGTCGCTGCCATCGCGCACATCAATGCGCACGGAACTGCCTTCGGACAGGACGACCGCCCGGTCCACGGATAGATGCGGGGCGATCGGAACGAGAAGGATGTTACGCAATTCCGGAGGCAGGATGGGGCCCCCGGCAGCCAGGGCGTAGGCAGTGGAACCGGTGGGTGTTGCCGCGATCAGGCCGTCCGCCACGTAGGTGGTCAGCAGCATGCCGTCCACACTGGCTGAAACATGCACCGGATGCACGGATGCGCCGCGGGAGACCACGACCTCGTTAAGGGCGTGCCATGTACCCCGCAATTCGCCCGCCCGTTTATGCTCGGCGCGGATCATCATGCGGTTTTCGATCCAGTATTCGCCTTTCCGCAGCTTATCAAACGCTGCCTGCCATTCATCACGTCCGACCTGGATGAGGAACCCCAGCCGCCCCAGGTTCACCCCCAGGATGGGTAGGCCGATCGGGGCGCACAGGTGAGCCGAGCGCAGCATGGTTCCATCTCCTCCCACGGCCACGAAGAGGTCAAAATCGCCTTTATTAATTCTTTCGAGTAGGGTGGCATCGTCCAGCGTGCCATGTACCGCAGGTATGCCGCGATCCTGCAGCCATCCCGCAATGGCGATGGCACATGCCGCGGCTTCCGGCATTGTGGAATGCATGCCAATGGCAATGCGGCGGGGGATGGAAGGAGTGGTAGACATCAGGGTTAATTATACCGTGTAGGGAAGCAGCAGGCTGCTCCCTTAATCCAATTTTTGATCGCAGACCGTCCGGTACCCGCAATGCAGGCAGCGGTATCCATCTTCATGGGAACGCTCCACCTGGGGACGGCGTTCGTCGCGGCGGATATTTGCCAGCATATCCAGCAGGGTATTTTCAAGTTCCGGGGTGTAGTCCACGGCAAAATCACGGGTGGGGTAATGGATGATGCCATAGGGTGGACGCTTCCGATAGGTCTTCTCGACCAGTAGGCAGTAGACTGCCACCTGAAAGATGTGCGAGTCATAGGCCACTTCCGGCGATCGGCCGGTCTTGACTTCGACTGGGAGGATGGCCTCCTTCTGCCGGACGAGGTAATCCGGTTTGCCGGTGAGGCCCAGGTCCAAATCGTATAGCGGTTTTTCAACCGCTCCCCACGAGCGCGTGTCGGTATAGATGACCCGTCCGCCGGGGAGACCGGCGCGGCGGCGCTGGCACCCCGAGATGAAAAGCAGGGCCAGGGCGAGCAGGAGAAGGGTCAGGCCGAGGTAAAGGAGTGTCATCGTGATCGGTAAGCAGGGGTCAGCATGTGCAAAATAAAGCTGCCGCCCGGAATGGGTCAGAGGGCGGGACGATACGGATAGATCAAATGACCTGTATGGTGAAGTAGGTTACCAACAGCACCAGCGCCGCCAAGAGCAGGACCAGGGCCAGAGCACGGGTGAGGCCAGAAACAAACACCTGCCGCCCATGGACACGATGGAGGTCCGTCCCGGTGGTCATTTCGGCCTGGTTGATGGATTCGATCCCATTGCGGTGATACCACCAGGCTCGGGCGCAAAACAGGTATGAACCAACTTCAGAGGCACGGATGGTTCGCATGGCAAATTCATTCTATCAGACATTTGGCTGATTTATGACGGTAGTGCTGGGGATTCTCCAATGGTGCCTGTTCCTAAACTGGGGCAAGGTTCCCTTCAACCTTCCCGATTGGACCCAAGCCAGCGCTTATTTGAGTTTTCTTCGAGTGGTTTTCCTGACCAACCAGCTGCCCACAGCGGTAAACTATTAATTGAAGAATGACCTGCTCTACTAGAATCAGTAGCCTCCTCTAAACTACTATCCCATATTTGATAAAAGGTTACCCCCAAACTCCTCGGCGAAAATAATCCTTCCATCTGTTGCTATAAACGTTTATACTCACCCTCAGAGTTCCCAACAGGAACGGTGCGTTTATATGCCGAATACAAAGAAAATAGCCCCCTCCTCCCGATTATCTTGGTGCAACTCACCTTATTTGATCTGGGGGATTCTTGCGCTTGCTTTTTTCTTACGGGCCGCTTTGCTCCTGGTTGGAATTGGGCATATCTCGCGTGCATTCCAACCCGATTCTCAGAGTTATATCGATCCGGCAATAAAATTGATCTCCACCGGCTTTTATCCAATCGATAGTGCTATGCGTACCCCGACCTATCCGCTTTTCATAGCAATCATCTACCGGATCACCGGACAATATCCATTGATGATTATTGGCGCTCAGGTAGTTTTGGGAACGCTGACTGTCTATCTTAGTTATCATTTGGGGATGAAAATTCTCTCCAAACCAGCCGCATTGCTGGGGGCGCTCCTTCTGGCAATCAGCGTGGAATCGATCACAAGCGTTTTTTACATATTAACTGAAAATTTGTTCACCTTTCTATTCCTGGCAGGTATGGTCGCTTGGGTTACTGGGTACAGGGAAAAGAGCAAATTGTGGCTTGCTTGTGCAGCCATCTTGATGGGTATGTCAGCCCTTTGCCGGCCGTTAGCGGTTTATTTCCCGCTCTTCCTGGCTCTCGGTCTAGTGATAAATAAGGGGTTAAACTGGAAAAGACGGATAATTCGCGCAGCTGGATTCCTATTTCTATTCCTCCTTAGTTTTGTTCCATGGATTGTTCGTAACATATATGTAGTTGGCTCCCCGACCATCTCGACGATCTCTAATTACAACATGCTTTATTACGAAGCTGCCTCATTAGAAGCAAACCTGCGGCATGTCAGCGAAACCCAGGTCCGGGAAGAATATGCAGGCTTAGTAGATCAGGCACTCGTGGAGCGTGGTTGGATCAACAATGAGGGGAATCGCTCCCGGGTGGAGAGCCTCCTTGCAGATCAAATCATTTTGGCTCATCCGTTCCGTTTCCTTTATGTACATTTGAAAAGCGATCTTAATGGTTTTTTACCGGATGTGACCAGTGTTACTGAAATCCTGGGTGCCACCGTTGGCGGTAAGGGCACTTTAAGCATACTCAATCAATATGGTATCCTTGCCGCTATTCGCAACTACTTTGGAGGGCAAACCTGGCTGTTGGGATTATTGCTGCCCCTTATTATTCAACTCGCCCTGGTGTATATTTTTGCATTAGCTGGTACTATCGAAATCGCACATCATCGTAATTGGTTATCTATATTGTTATTAGTCATCCCAGTGCTGTATTTTTTGATCCTCCCAGGTCCAGCGTCACTTCCCAGGTTTCGTGTCCCTGTTATGCCTTATATTTGTCTTCTGGCTGGTTTTGGTTTGCAGATGGCTTGGGATTATTTCAAAGGGTGGAGAAGGAAAAAAAGAAATGATTTCCTCGGATTGACCGGCCCTCAATGATTGCACCAAGCTAATCCAAACCTCAGTAGCGATAATCTGTTAGCCGAATCGACTAAGCCCTTGCTCGTAGCCTCATCTTAACCTTCTTAATGGGTAAGCTGCCGAACCGCGGGGGATGGGTTTCCAGAGTGGCGCACTTGGAGGAGCAATTAATGTGCCCATAAATCCTGGATTGCTCTTACCAGAAACCGTCGTAACGCCCCCCGCTTTAGCGGTGGGGAGTAGGAAGCTGTGTTGAGCAATTAAAACCACCATTTCCCCCTTGAAGACCGTAGCCTTTTAGCTCATTTTTCCTTGATTGGGGTAAGCGGTGTGCTGCTTGGGATGATGGGGCGGGGAATGAGGATATCGCTGATGAAGAGGAACTTGAAAGGACCATACTAGGATGGGAGACAAAGTAAGCTGTCTCCTTGTCCTGATATGATCAGGATAGTTGGATCATTTTTTAGGCAAGAAGTCTATTTTGACCTATTCTTAATAAACCTCGCGAATTTTACGCAGGGTAGGAGCAGATACAACTTTATGGCAGCTACGAGAGGATCTTTTCTGTCTTCAGCCCGTACAGGCGATGATTTTGAACGGGGGGGATATAATAAATATGTGGCAGATTTATACCCGATCCATTAAGCGAGGTTCACATGTCCAATCCACCCGAAATCAACACACAATCTCTGCTTGACTTTTTGACCCAGTTATTGAACACGCCCAGCCCAACCGGGTTGGCTGAACCGGCCATCGCACTGACCGAGGGTACACTGGCTGCGATCCGCGATCTCAAACTCTCCCGCACCCGTAAAGGGGCACTGGTGGCCAGCTGGAGTGGCGAGCGGGATGACGGCCCGCGAGCGGTAACCGCCCACGTGGATACGCTCGGGGCGATGGTCAGGGAGATCAAGTCCAATGGACGGTTGAAGCTGACCCGCATAGGCGGGTTCGCCTGGAACACGGTGGAGGGGGAAGGGGTCAACGTGTTCAGTTCGAAAGGACGCCAGATCCGTGGCTCGATCCTGCTGACCAAGGCTTCCGGCCATATCTTCGGCGATGAAGTGAATGATTTGAAGCGCGAGGATGGCAATATCGAACTGCGGCTGGATGCCCGCACTTCGTCCGAGAAAGAGACCCGCGACCTGGGCATCGAGGTGGGCGACTTTGTTGCCTTCGATCCGCGAGTGGAGCTGACCGGTGGTTTTGTGCGCTCACGCCATCTGGACGACAAGGCCTGTGTGGCTGCCGTGGTGGCGGCGGTCCAGGCGATCACCGAGGCCGGTCTCAGACCAGCCCGGTCAACCACCCTTTTCATCAGCAACTATGAAGAGGTGGGGCACGGAGCCGCAGCTGGCATCCCGGCGGATGTGGATGAGCTGGTGGTGGTGGACATGGCTGCTGTGGGGGAGGGGCAGAACTCGGATGAATTCCATGCCTCCCTGTGTGTCAAGGACAGCGGCGGGCCGTACCATCACGGTCTGTCCAACAAGCTACGCAAACTGGCCGAGAAGAACCACATCCCTTACAAGGTGGACACCTACCCGTACTACGGTTCAGACGGTGAGGCCTTCTGGACAGCAGGCGGGGATGTAGCCGTGGCGCTCATTGGCCCGGGCGTGGACGCCTCGCACAGCTACGAGCGGACCCACACCGAGGCCCTGGTGGCGACCGCCAGGTGGCTGGTTGCCTATTTACTGGACGAGTGAGATAACCACATGGAGTAAAAGGTACCCAGTAACTATTCACATTCTTATCTTATGAGAGCTAAAGATGGATCTTAACGAATATCAAACCAAATCCCGCAAGACCGCCAAATACCCGTCTATCGGGCACAGCATCATCTATCCTACCTTGGGGCTAAGCAGCGAAACCGGGGAGGTGGCCGGGAAGGTCAAGAAGATCTTCCGCGATAAGGGCGGCCTCATCGGGGAGGCCGAGCGCGAAGCCCTTTGCTCAGAGCTGGGGGATGTTCTCTGGTATCTGGCGCAGGTGTGCACCGAACTGGGACTGTCATTGGATGATGTTGCCCGGGCAAACATCGAAAAACTGTATTCCCGTCTCGAGCGTGGCAAGATCGGCGGGGACGGCGACAACCGCTAGAAGCAGGCAATTTGCCTTCTTTTGATTGGATCCTGCAGGTTTCGTCCTGATCTGTCCTGCTCTTTCTGGTCTTTTCGGTGGTTCCTTTTACCGGATGTGCCCTGCGTGTAGATGAAGACCTGGCGGAGCGGTTTGGTGAGGTTTGGACGGAGTGTAGGAACCGCATCCAATTCCTGATCCCGTTCATTTATTGATATGGTTGCTTTCCAATATCTGCCTTCCAAAGCCCAAACTCTAATTATTCTCATATAATAATCCCCCTGCTTTTTGGTAGAATCATTCCAGACAGTTCCGGTCGAATTCAAAGGGCCGGCTACGATGGGTGGCAAGAAACACATGGGCTAACCCCTTTGGTTGCTTGCGCTATCTGTTTTAAACATTCTCAACCGTCCGATCAGGAGCATTCCTATGGCAAGCATGGAAAAATTCACCCAGCGGGCACGGCGTGTGCTCTCACTGGCTCACCAGGAAGCCGAGCGCGCCCAG
>Ga0182017_10003080_pt1 | contig 12488 bp, 10 predicted proteins | sample 712E3DmetaG_FD_120492 | JGI IMG/M metagenome (GOLD analysis project Ga0182017, IMG submission 120492) | Permafrost microbial communities from Stordalen Mire, Sweden - 712E3D metaG | ecosystem: Environmental > Terrestrial > Soil > Wetlands > Permafrost | place: Sweden: Stordalen | collected... | reverse complement strand
GCGCACCATACAATACCGAGGCGCTGATTGCCAAAATTACTAAAAAGGAAAGAATTTTTTTCATATTTTTATAATTTAAAATTATACGCGTTTTCTTTACACTATATATTACATTTTTTATGCCAAAAAAAACCTTATTTTTTACCGATTTTATGGCAAATTATTCATTTAAAGTGGTATTAATTTCCACACTGGGGATTTCTTGGACACCGGATTTTACCTTAATAATAAAGCCCCGGCATCACTGCCAAGGGCTTCTTAGGAGGAGAACAAAAGAAAAAGAACAATATCTTAAATATTTAATCAATACCTAGCAATTACCATACCACAAAAAGTACTTAAAATTTGAAGAATTTCAATCATCAGAGAAATAATGTGTGGACATTTTCCCTATTAATGTGTAATTTTACCAAATCTTAATAATTTCTTATGGAAAATGACGATATAAAAATTTTAGTTGTCGATGACGAGCCGAATTCCACTCAAATACTCAGAAAAATCCTCGTAAAGAAAGGATATTCGGTAACAGAAGAAAATGACAGCGTAAAAGCCAAAAAACTGATAAACGAAAATTTCTATGAAATCATTATCTCTGACCTGCAGATGCCGGAAGTTGACGGAATGGACCTGCTGAAAATGAAACCGATAGACAGTATTTTTATAATGATTACAGGTTACGGCTCCGTATTATCTGCTGTCGAATCAATGAAGAACGGTGCCTTCGATTACATCAATAAACCTTTCAATCTGGATGAGTTCACATTGAAGGTTGAAAAGGCGGTTGAAAAGATTAAGATGACCAAAAAGATTCTTGACCTAAAAACAATTATCGAAGACAGCTATCCTTTCAAAAATATAATCGGTACAAGCAAAAAAATGCTTGAAGTTTTCGATTTTATAAATAAAATTTCGAAAGTCAATGTAAACGTTTTAATCGAAGGCCAGAGCGGAACAGGCAAGGAGCTTGTTGCAAGAGCTATTCACCAGAGCAGCGACAGAAAAGCACAGCAGTTTATTGCGATTAACTGCAGTGCAATCCCTGAAAACCTGCTTGAGAGTGAGCTTTTCGGACACGTAAAGGGAGCATTCACAGGCGCAACCGAAATCCAAAAAGGCGTTTTTGAACAGGCTGACGGAGGGACTTTGTTCCTGGATGAAATTGCCGAAATGCCTTATAACCTGCAGGCAAAATTACTCAGAGTGATTGAAAACTGGGAAGTAAAATCCCTCGGCAGTGATAAAATAAAAAAAATCGACGTCAGACTGATTTCCGCCACTAACCAGAACCTGAAAGAATTTATCAGGCAAAAAAAATTCAGAGAGGATTTATATTTCAGGCTTTCTACATTTTCTATTTCCCTCCCGCCGCTAAGCGAAAGAATTTCGGACATACCGCTAATAGTAAGCCATTATCTGAAAGTTCTTTCGGCTAAATTCGATAAAAACTTTTCCATTACGGCAGGCGCACTTGATGCACTCCTGAAACATAAATGGTCAGGTAATGTAAGAGAACTGGAAAATGTCCTCGAACAGTCCGCTATTATTACAATGGATGAAACCATTGATATCAAGCATTTTAATTTCCTGAACCTGTCAGATTCAATCGAAGATACAGTGAAAAATACATCGGATATAAGCCTTGACGAACTTGAGAAAAGATACATAATCAGAGTTCTTCAGGATAATGACTGGAATAAAGCTAAAGTATCTCAGATATTAAAAATAGACAGAAAAACTCTTTATAAGAAGATTAAGGTCTATAATATTCTCGAAAACAAAATTTAGTGTGGAAATATTCCACAACCGGATGCATTAATACCATAAAAAACAGTGTTTTTTAATGTTTTCTTTGGTATAGTTATTGCAATATAAATTGCATAACGGAAAATGGAATTTAAAGTACACATATTTTGCGGTACAACAAACCTATGCAGGCTTTTGAGCAAACTTTGCACAAAAGATGCGTTTTCTTTTTGTTGTACAGATATTAAAGAAAAAAATATATCAAATATTTTTAACCGGATTAATTATGCACCTGATTGTATTATTATTGACAAGGATATTGATGAAGATTTAAAGGATGAAATAATAATTAAATATTCTTATATTAAGATAATTTTACTGCCGTCTTTAAACGTAGGTGAGCAAAAAAAATATTCCAAGAACATAATACAAATTTCCGAACCATTTAAACTGAGCGAACTCGAAGAAGTACTAAAAGAAATTTATCATTCAAAGCAAAGTGAAGAATCTGTTATATAAAAAAAGTTCAGGATTAATAATCATTTCGCTGTTACTGCTTGCAGTTTTAATATCGGCTTTATTTACATATCAGAAAATAAAAGCTAAAGGTATTGATGACTGTCTTGTCTGCCATGAGGATAAAGACCTGACAATGGACAAAAACGGTAAAAAAGTCTCCCTTTTTGTAAATGCAGCTGAATTCAAAAAATCCATGCACGGCGGAAATGACTGCACGGATTGCCATCAGAGTTATAATCCGGACCAGATTCCCCACAATCCAAAAAAGACAAATGTTGATTGCAGGATGTGTCACGATAATGTGAAATCAGATCCTGATAATGTTCATAAAAATGTTCAGTGTAATTCATGCCACTCCGCACATAATGTAAAATCCGCTAAAGAATTCGGGAAGAACCAGACGGAGACCTGCCTCGGCTGCCATAAGAATAAAAATGTCCAGATTTTCAAAGGCAGCATACACGACAACAAAAACGTAAAATGCAGTGATTGCCACCAGGGCGGACATACCGTAAAAAAGATATCAAAAAATGATGTGCTTGGTGTATGCGGAAAATGCCACTCTAAAGACAAGGAAGCATTTACAAACAGTATTCATCAGGTAGTATTAAGACAGGGTAACTCAAAAGCTCCGTCCTGCATAGATTGCCACGGTTCGCACCAAATATTGAGAAGTAAGATGGACATCGAATCGCAGGGATGCCTGAAATGCCACCTCGATGAAAAGATGTTTCCCGGCGAAGGAAAAGGCTCGACAAAATTTATATCCGAGTACAGGGTAAGCATTCACGCTACAATTCAAAAAGACGGAAAACAGGCTGCGGGATGCACTGATTGCCACGGTAACCACATGATACAGCAGGGTGACCCGAACAAACCATCAGTTTCAAGAACAAAGATTCTGGAAACATGTTCAAAATGCCACAGCAAGGAAGTCGAAAATTTTAAAAAATCCACTCACGGACAGGAATTGCTTAATGGAAACGAGAAAGCTCCGAGTTGTGCCACCTGCCACGGAGAGCATAACATAAAATCAGTATCCAAGTCTGATGAGTTCTCGAAAATAAACCAGGTAGACCTTTGCCTGAAATGCCACCAGGAGCAAAAGCTTCCGCACAAAAATTATAAAGGCGAAGATGTTCTTATAAGTAATTATAAAGAAAGTTACCATTACATTGCACTTAAAAGCGGGAAGAATGCAGCGACTTGTGCAGACTGCCACGGCAGCCACGAAATGAAAAAAGTAGATGACCCCGATGCAAAAATAAACAGGTATAATATTCCAAAAACCTGCGGTCAGTTGGGATGCCACGTAAAACAACTTAGTGAATATACAGGCAGTGTCCACGAAGTTTCATTAATCCAGAAACACGGTGCCGATGCTCCAAACTGCAGTACCTGCCACGGTAACCATCAGATTGCAAAAAATGATGATGTGAAGAACAGAATGGCAAGCAGTAAAGGACTTGTACAATTATGTTCAGACTGCCACAGTTCTGTTGAAATGGTAAAGAAATATAACCTGCCGATAGGAAGGACAGATTCATATATGAATAGTTTCCACGGACTTGCAATGCGGGGCGGCTCGAAAGTTGCTGCTAACTGTGAAAGCTGCCACGGTTATCATAACATCAGACCTTCATCTGATACTTTGTCTTCCATAAACAAGAAAAATTTACCTGTGACTTGCGGGAAATGCCATCCCGGAGCAAATCAGACGCTGTTCAATACATCGATTCACATTACTGATTCCATTTCCGAGTCCCCTTTGTTATACTGGATTTCCAGATTTTATATATTGATGATACTTGCAGTTATAGGAGGAATGGTAATGCACAATATTTTTGATTTAATTAAAAAAGTCAAAAGCAAAAACAAACACGAAGAAAATAATGGAGAAGATGACAAGTAAACACGAGCAGAAATATTTGAGGATGACACTGAACGAGCGGATACAGCATTTCCTTTTGTTATCCAGTTTCATAATACTTGTTTCAACAGGATTTGCGCTGAAATATCCCGAAGCAGTTTGGGTAATGTGGTTTCGCTGGATATTCGGTGAATATGCATTCGAAATCAGAGGAATTGTTCACCGAGTTGCTGCAGTCGTTATGACAGCAGATTCAATTTATCATATATTATATGTCTCTTTCACAAAACGGGGCAGAAAACTAATCGTCGATCTCTGGTTCTATAAAAAAGATATAGCGGATTTAACAGGCACACTAAAATATTATTTCGGTAAAGAAGATTCCAAACCAAGATACGGAAGATTCAGTTACATTGAAAAATCTGAATACTGGGCTTTAGTTTGGGGCAACTTAGTTATGGGTGCAACAGGTGTAGTACTCTGGTTTAATAACACTTTTCTTCCCGTTATCTCAAGTATCGGTATGGAAGTTGCAACAGCAATTCATTTTTACGAAGCAATACTTGCCTCGCTTGCAATCGTTACCTGGCATTTTTATTTTGTAATTTACAATCCCGATGTATATCCTATAAATAAAGCTTTTATTACGGGATTTCTGACAAGAGAGGAAATGGAGCACGAACATCCTCTTGAACTTGAAGAAATGGAAAAGCCGGATTCCGGCTCAAAAAAACCTGATGATACGAAAGAAGAAGTGAATACTGTTGCGGGAACTGATAACGAAATATCTGAAAACACAGAAAAAGATACGGAAATAAAGTAAATAGCATCATAATTTTTATTACGTCTTTTTAACAATTACTATTATATAAATTGTTAAAAATTATTATTATATTACGAAACACTAACTTAAATTACAGTTATGGATAATCCGGAGCCCGGGAAAAAGAAAAGAAGATTCTTTAAAAATGTTTTTGGATTTAAAAGATTTCTTTTATTTACGGGAATTTATATTGTATTATTTTTAATAGTCTTGACCGGTGCCGCAGAATATACTTCAAGACCAAGTTTCTGCCCGACCTGCCATTATATGGAAACTTTTTATCAGAGCTGGAGGATATCTGCACATAATAAAGTCGATTGTGTCGAATGCCATTTCGAACCCGGTCTTACCGGTGTAATAAAAGGTAAACTCAACGGGCTTGTTCAGATTGTAAGCTATGTTTCATCTTCATACAAGAAAAGAAAACCATGGGCTGAAATACCGGATAATACTTGTGCACGCTCGGGCTGCCATGAAAGACAGGCTATCCAGGATACAACATACGAATTTAAAGGAATTGCATTTAACCATAAACATCACCTTCAGGAACTAAGAAGGGGCAAGACGTTGAAATGTACAAGCTGCCACTCGCAGATTGTTCAGGGTACTCATATCGAAGTGACAGAAACTACATGTTTCAATTGTCACTTTAAAAAATCGACCGACCCGGAACACAAATATGATAAGCTTTCAAACTGCACAACATGTCACGACTGGAAGTCAAAGACAAAAGAGCAGATGGCAAATTTCAGATATGACCATTCTAATGTAGTTCAAAACAGTATTAGTTGTTACAGCTGTCATACAAATACTGTCGCGGGGAACGGAGAAGTCGGAAAAGAAAGATGCTTCCAGTGCCACTTCGAAACTGAAAGACTAGAAAAATATGATGACACTGAATTCATGCATAAAACTCACATTACAAAGCACAGTTTAAGATGTTTTAACTGTCATACAAGCATTCAGCATAAAATTCAGAAGATGGACCCTCAAAGTCCACCTGATTGTGTAAGCTGTCATTCAAATTCACACAGTGCGCAGGTTAATTTATTTACAGGAGAAGGAGGTTTCAATACAGAAAAGACACCAAGCGTTATGTTCTTAAACGGAATAAACTGCAAGGGATGCCATATTTTCCATGAAACAAGTAAAAATGATATCAGTACATCAAAATCCAAAGGCAGTTCCTGTGAAACTTGTCACGGTAAAGGTTATGATAAACTTGTTGACCAGTGGAAAAGCGCTTCGGAAAAAAGATTAAAAGAAATTTATTCGATTTACAATATTGCATCTGCCCAGGTAAAAAATTCAAAAGCAAATAATAAAGCTGATGCGGAAAAATTAATGACTGATGCTTATCACAATATCAGAATAGTGGAAGTCGGTAAGAGTGTACATAACATACAGTTCGCAGATAAACTGCTTTCGGCAGGTTATGACTTAATGAAGCAGGCTTTAAATATTATCGGCTCAAGCTCAAAACTTCCCGTATTTAAATCGAGTGCGGAATTTATTCCGAATGAGTGTTATAACTGTCACTCGGGTATTCAGGAAATTTCAGTGAGAAAATTCGATATGAATTTTTCCCATAATTTACATATTGTTAAGGAAAAAGTACCGTGCGACAAATGCCATTCGAACGCAAATAAACACGGAGAGCTGATTGTAAACAAGCAGAACTGCAATAACTGCCATCATGCTTCCAATAAGACCAACGATGCCTGCGCAAAATGCCACGGATTTCAGACACAGGTATACAACGGAAGTTATTTAAATAAAAACCAGCCCGACTTAATGAAACAGGGCGGAGTAGGTTGCATCGATTGTCATGTTAATGCGGATCTGCTTATAAAACCCGACAATAAAATATGTCTGAAATGCCATGAAAAAGGATACGAACAGCAAATGGAAGACTGGAAAAAAGATGTTAAAACTCTACTGTCTGAAACCAATTCTTTGCTTAATGAGTTAAAAGGTGCAGGGCTGAATACTGACCTGCAAAATGAAGTGAATGAAATCAGAAAAAATGTAAATCAAATAAACTCTTATCCAAGTATATATGTTCATAATTATGACTTACTTAGCACGTATCTAGCAGAAAAGAAGAAAAAATTACAGAGTTTTAGATAAGCTTTAAAAATATGTTTTTTAAAATTATTATTATTATATTTACAAAAAATTAAAAAAATAACTATGAAAAAGAAAGCTCTAATTACAGGAATGGTTCTTGTCCTCGTATCAATGGTCGTGTTTTCTTCTACATCTGTTAGTTCCAAGAATACCGCAAGTTTTAAATATGTCGGTGTAAGCAAGTGCCAGACTTGCCATAAAACAGATGCTCAGGGTAAGCAGTTTGACATTTGGCAAAATTCAAAGCACTCTCAGGCATGGAAAACCCTGCAGACAGATGCAGCGGATAAACTTGCAAAGGATAAAGGGTTTTCGACTAAAGCTGCAGAAACACCGCAGTGCATAAAATGCCACGTGCTCGGCAAGGATATCGTACCTGATGAACTCGCCGATTCTTTTGTTAAGGAAGACGGTGTTCAGTGCGAAACCTGCCACGGACCCGGCTCAGAATACAAAGCAATGTCTGTGATGAAGGACAGGCAAAAAGCAATTGATAACGGGTTAATAATTGCAAGTGATAAAGCTCAGCTTTGCATCACCTGTCATAACCCGGAAAGCCCATCATACAAAGAATTCAAATTCGATGAATATTGGGACAAGATTAAACATTACAAACCGAAAAATTAATTTTTTTGATTTACTCATCCCCGGCCTGCGGGTACGGGGATGAGAATTTGTTTTTTAAATAAATATTTATATCTTTTATTATTCCCGGTTTTTTCTTTCGGAGGAGAATAAAATCTTCCGGGAAAAATAATTTTCATCTCATTTCTTTTTTCTTATTAAAAGATGAAATGATTATAGTCACTATTTTTTTCATTAAGCATAAAACATATTTTTATGAAAAAGTATTTTACCGCTTTTCTTGTAATCTTGTTTCTGCTATCAGCTTCATACATCAGGTCACAGACTATTAATGCCAGGTTCAGCACTTATTTTTATACCTGGAACAGGCTGGATTCTGTAACCGCGAGCGGTTCGGAAACATACACTAATCATTTGCAGGGATACCAGAATTTATTGTTTGACGTTTCGTCAAAGAAATGGTCATTCAATACTTTCCTGCAGACCGACGAAGATGTTGTTAATAAAATCGGCAGAGGTTTTGGTTACCGCTTTTACAATCTTTATGTTAAAGGTTCAAACCTCTTCGACAATCTTCTGGATTTAAGAATCGGAAGGCAATTCGTCGCTGCTGGAGTGTACAAAGGTAATACTGACGGGCTATATATGAAACTGAAACTCGGGAATAACAAGGAGTACCAGGTTATCGCCTACGGCGGTGAACTTACGCCCCTGACTTATGAATTCGGCAAGTATCCCAAACTTCAGGATAACTATACATTCGGAGGACAGTTTCTTTACTACGGTGTGAGGAATCTGATGCTCGGATTAAGTTATTCCATGAAAAACAGAAAACCTGATTCATATTATGCACTAAGGGCTGACAGTCTTTTTAATGCAAACGAAGTTCTGATTGAAACAGATTCAAAAGCTGACCAGCTTGCAGGACTCGATTTTAATTATTCTTTTTTGAATAAGCATAATTTCTACGGTAAAGCTTATTTCGATGTTAACAGACAAAAGTTTTCACTCGGTGAATTCAACACAAGCATTCTGGTAAACAAAAATATAAGATTTTCAGCCGACTTCACATACAGGGAACCCCAGATAAGCTATAATACAATATTCTGGGTATTCACACATTCCACAAATAAGGAATTGGAAGGAGGTTTGGATTACCTGTTCGATTGCGGAATTAATGTCTACGGAAGAGTAGGAAATGTTTTTTACGACGGTGATAATTCATTGAAACTGCAATTCGGGGTTTCACATTCTTCCTATGGAATTTCGTTTATTAAATATTCGGGATATTCCGGAGCGTCTGACGGCGTCAATGCATATCTTTCTCACGAACTGATAAAATCGAAATTAATTCTTTCGAGCAACTTAAATTACTCCCGTTACAGACTCGGAACTTTTTCTACCGAGAAGCTGAATGCTTTCGCGGGCTCACTTGGATTTACGTGGAGACCGGAGCCGAGAATATCTGTCGATGCACAGGGGCAGTTTATTACAAATGAAATTTATAAATACGATACAAGATTTTTAGTGGGATTTAATTATTGGTTATTCAGTAAATTCTAACAGACAAAATTTTAATACATATGAAAAATACAAAGTTTTATATATTCTTTTTGCTCGGAATTTTCTCTTTCCTGTCATTCAGTGCTTATATTACTTTCGATAAGGATATCACAAAAAAATTCAACATATACAAAAAGAATAATACCGCTGATAATAAAAATATTATCAAGTTCGACCACAGCCTTCATATTAAAACTGCAGGATTGCAGTGCAAAGACTGTCACGATAATGCAGCTTCGTCAGTCAAAGCATCGGATAATTTAAATCCTCTGATGAAGAACTGTGAATCCTGCCACGATGTCAAGGATGAAAAGACCTGTACCCTGTGTCATTATGAAAATGTTTATAAAAAACTTGAACCTGCAGGAAGGAATTTAATTTTCTCTCATAAATTCCATATTGATAAAGGCAAACAGTGTACCGATTGCCATTCGGGTCTGGAAAACGTTAAATACGCAAGTGACTCGCCGGCTACATACCCTGTAATGGAAAAATGTGCAGGCTGTCACGACAAAAAAACAGCAACAAATAATTGCGAAGCATGTCATACAAACCTTACAACCCTTACACCCAAAACACATTTGAATTCAAATTTTTTAAATGAACATAAAGTTGTAAGTGAATCGGGTAACAATACAAATAATTGCATGATGTGCCACTCCGATAATTTTTGCCAGGCCTGCCACTCTGTTTCAAATTACAAAGGTGAAAATACACCTAAAAATTTCTATGCACCTTATTATACAAAGGAATCAGGTGTAAGAACAGACAGGGCTTCTCTGCAAAAACTGACAAACATGCATACTCTGAATTATAAATTCACGCACGCGCTCGATGCAAATCAAAGAAGCTTCGAATGCAAGACATGTCACGACCCTGTTGAATTCTGCACTTCCTGTCATCAGAACGGAGGAAACCTGCAAACGGGATTTTTACCTAAAAGCCATACGCAGCCGAATTTCACAACATTCGGTGTAAATTCGGGCGGCGGACTGCACTCTGAACTTGCAAAAAGGGATATTGAATCCTGTGAATCGTGTCATACAATTCAGGGTGGTGACCCTGTATGCGTAAGATGCCACTTTGATAATAATGGTATAAAAGGTACGCATCCAAAAACTCACGAAGCAGGATTTTTGCATGATGAGCATGGAATCTGGCATAATACACACGGAGCAGTTTGTTATGTCTGCCATACAGATGCAAATGCTAAGCCGGGCGGAATACGGGGAACCGGTTTCTGCGGTTATTGTCACGGACCTAAATAATGAAAAATAAATTTCTATAAAAATATGAATAAAAAAATTTATAAAATTTTCACGGTAACGGCATTCCTGATGTTAATGACCGGATTATTTATACAGGGATGCAGCAAAGTGGAGGATAACCTTGTTACAGCACCGGTTCAAAATATCGGAACGCATCCTTCCGGCTGGGGGAATCCTGATTCAGCGGCATTCCACGGTAATTATCTTGCCAATAATCATCTGAATATTTCAACCTGCAAGCAATGCCATGGAAGTGATTTCGCGGGCGGGATTGCAAATGTCAGCTGCTACAGATGTCACAGTATTTCACAGGTACACAATTCCGCATGGTATAATTCTTCCGATACTGTAAATTTCCACGGAAGATTTATTATGAGCAATGGATGGAACATGGATTTTTGCAAGAATTGCCATGGAGCTGATTTTACAGGCGGTCTCTCTCAAAAGACATGTTACAGATGCCACGAAGATGGTCCGATGGCATGTTATGTATGCCACGGTGACCCGGGCTCGCATTACCCATGGCCTCCAAAATCATTATTCTGGCATTTTTCAAACACCGAACAGGGTGTCGGAGCACACGATGTGCATATGAATCCTGATTCGAATTTAAGAGTATCGGCACAAGTTCAATGTACCGAATGTCACAGGCAGGTGAGCAGCTTCAGTGATACAAATCACATTGGAATTAACCCGGGAATTGCCGAAGTAGTATTCGGACCATTGGCAAAAACATCAAGATTTGGTGTCACTCCGAATCCGCAATGGAACAGGACAAACCAGCAATGTTCAAATGTATATTGCCACGGTTATTTTAAAGATGGTAATTTAACCGCAACCCCGACTTTTACAAATCCGGGCAGTGTTGTTTGCGGTTCCTGTCACGGAAACCCGTCGACTGGTAATCCTCTTCCGGGTGGAGATCATCCCCCGGGATATACATTAAATCAATGTTATCTTTGCCATTCGACTGTAATTAATTCAAGCGGGGTTTTCGTTAATAAGAGTCTTCACATAAACGGTGTTATTAATTATACAGGAAAATAGTTGTTTCAGCTATCAGTTAAATTTATATTTTCGTTCCCGGGTTTATATCTCCGGGAACGATTTTTTTTAATTTTATTTTCAATTTCTTTTATTACTATTTATATAATATTTTGAATCTTTTTATAATTTCATTATGTTATATTTAGTAAAAGTTAAAATTTTTTATTATATTATAATCACATATTTAAACAAAAACCTATGAGAATTACGCTTATATTATTTTTTGCGGCAGTGCTGTTAGCCGGTTGCTCTAAAATGGAAGAGAAGAAACAAAATCAGCCTGAAACTAAACAGGCTCCCGGCGATATGCAAAATCCACACGGGAATATGCAGAACGGCTCACAAAACCAGGCAGGTGATAAGACTGATATGGCTCCTGACAATGCAACAGATGAAAAAGCAGATAAACTTGTAAAAGAAGCTGATGATTTTGAAAATATATTCAAAAAAAGCGGCACGGACGAAAATAAAAAGACTTTGATTGATAAACATATGGCAGCAGGAAAATACCTGATGTTTGAAGCAAATTTAAGCCCGAAGAAAAAATACGGACCCGCATTAAAACAATTTAAACGCGTACTTGAACTCGACCCGAAAAATCAGGAAGCAATGAACAACAAGATGCAAATCGAGGATATTTATACATCGATGGGCAGACCAATTCCTAACTAAAACTTTCTTGAAGATTGAATAATATATTAAAATATCTAATTTTTATAATAATCAGCGGAGTTTTGGTAGCCGGAATTCTGGTACCGATTCCTTTTATTCCTGCACTCGGCGATAAAGCAAGAATAATATATCTGCACGTTCCTATGTCGTGGATTGCAGTGCTTGCATTCCTGGTATCTATGATTAATTCAATCGGGTATCTGAAATCAAGAGATTTGAATAAAGACCTCGTTGCATATTCTTCGGCAGAAATAGGTTTTCTTTTCAG
>Ga0182017_10003077_pt1 | contig 12497 bp, 11 predicted proteins | sample 712E3DmetaG_FD_120492 | JGI IMG/M metagenome (GOLD analysis project Ga0182017, IMG submission 120492) | Permafrost microbial communities from Stordalen Mire, Sweden - 712E3D metaG | ecosystem: Environmental > Terrestrial > Soil > Wetlands > Permafrost | place: Sweden: Stordalen | collected... | reverse complement strand
CTCATGGTCCCACGGTAGCGCCGGGGTTCTTCTGGTGCAAGGCGGTGGCCGCGCTTCTGGGCTCCGGAAGCCTTCGAAGCAGGAGGAGTCCGCCGACAGGTCCCACGGCGGCGACACCGAACAACAGGGAGTAGGAGCCGGTTGCCGCGAGGATCCATCCCCCGATGAGGGGCATGACCAGGGAGATGCCGTTCAGAGTATTGGCAAACCCGATGTACAGGGGGCGGTCCGAGGCAGGGGCGTACTCCAGCACCCAGTTGAGGAATCCCGCCATGTTCGCCACGCCCTGCATCCCGACGATGACGAACACCAGCGCGTAGACGTACATGACCGCCCATGGGAGCAGGTGTGCAAGGAAAGGGGCCGCCATGGCGATCATCGGGGTGGCCAGGGCTGCCCACCCCCATAGGCGCATCACGGACCGAGTGCCGCGCCGTTCGCCCAGCACTCCCATGATCAGGGCGGCAAAGACGCTGCCGACGAGCTGGACGGAGGTAAAGAGGCCCACGCTGGCGGGCGGAAAGCCGAGGGACTCCAGGCCGTACAAGATGTAGAAGGGAGCGGCGATACCGAGGCCGCCCAGCGCGAGGGCCGACAGCACCGCCTGCCGGAAGGCCGGGTCTCCCCTGACGACCGTGACCATCCGCCTGAAGTATGCGGGCCAGGGCATCTTGGGCTGGATGGCCGGCACGGGAGGATCCTTTACGAAATAGAACGAGATCAGCGAGAGGGAGAACAGCACGCCCGAGCCCATGAACAGGAGGGCGTAGTTCAGCGGCCACTTCAGTGCGGGAGAAGAAAGCACCAGGCCGACGACAACCCCTGCAGCGATTCCCGCAATACCAGGAGCAATCGTTCCCAGGGAGATGAGCCGGGCGCGGGAGGCCGGGCTGAGGCATCGTCCAAGGTAATCAAGCCAGGCGACGCTTGCGACCCCGTCGACCAGCCAGAAGGCGAGGTACAGGAAAAAGAAGACCGCCAGCGCCGCGCCTGGAGCATGGGGGGCCAGCAGGAATATCGCCGGGCCCACCAGCAGGAAAACCGATCGGTTGATCGTGGCAGGGATCGTGACGGCGGACTTCCTCCGTCTCAGGCCCGCCAGCCGGTTGGCGGCAAAGAGCTGGGGCAGGAGCCAGCCGCCGGTGGCGAACGTGGAGGCCAGGCCGATGAGGGGCGCCGAGCTGGTGAGAGTGGCGAGGAATGACGGAATGACTGTGGTCTGGCTGGTGAGGCTGGCCCCGATTCCAAAGAAGAACATGTCCCCCGCGATGCCCCAGAACGTCCGCCCTTCTCCGCCAAGCTTGCCGTTCATCGCGCCAATCTTCGCGTTCATCACGTCATTGTCAAGTCGGGGGCCATGGAGATATAATCCCTGCATCGCACACGCCGCCCGGTACATCATTCTCGCATTTCTTGCCGCCGCTTCGATCGCGGCCGCGCTTGTCACCCACCTGCCGCTTGCCGCGGTGCCGGCGGTTCTCTGCCTGTTCGGCGGGTTCTTCCTCGGCCGCGCGCCGCGTCCGGGGGTGCTCACCGACGCCCGGCGTCTGCTGAACGGCCTGCCCCACGGCATCATACTGCAGAAGGAAGGGCGCATCGTTTTCGCCAACGACCGGATGCACGTGCTCCTCGGTGCGGAGCCCGGTGCGCTGGAGGGAATGCCGCTTGGTTCACTGGTGCAGCCGGAAGATGCGGCGGCGATGCGAACCCTCGCGAAGGATTCCGGGCTTCCCCGGGAGCTCATGCTTTCAAGGCGGGACGGCACACGGGTCTGGGTCCAGGTCGAGGCTGCACCGGTCATCGTGGACGGGGAAAGTTTTGAGCAGCTCAGCGTGACGGATGTGAGTGCCCGCCGGGACGCTGAGGAGGGAAGGCGCGAGCTGGTCGAGCTTGCCCGGCGCCAGGAGGAGCAGCTGGAGCACTCTACGCGCCTTGCAGAGCTGGGAGAGATGGCCGCCTCCATCTCCCATGAGCTGAACCAGCCGCTCACCGGCATCAGGAATTACGCGCGAAACGCCTATTACATGCTGGAGCAGAAACCCAACGCCGAGGCCGAGGTGAAGAACAACCTCCGCCTGATCTCCGAACAGGTGGATCGGGCCGCGAAGATCATCAACCAGATGCGCGAGCTCACAAGGCGGTCGGATTCCACATTCAGCCTGCTGGATCTCAACAGCGTGATCCGCGAGAGCGTGGAGTTCATCCTCCCGCAGATGAAGCTCTCCGAGGTCGCCGTGAGCCTCCGCCTGGAAGACACCCTGCCCCCCATCTGGGGCGACCGTATCCGGCTGGAGCAGGTGTTTCTCAACCTCCTCTCCAACGCGCGCCAGGCGATGACGGATGCACCCGTCCGCAAGCTCGTGATCGAAAGCCGCCGCGATCCCCCTGCCGCGCTGCCCGTGGTCGTCGAGGTGACGGATACTGGCAGGGGCTTCTCCGAGGAGCAGGCGGGCCGGCTTTTTCAGCCCTTCTATACAACACGCAAGGGCGGCCACGGCCTCGGGCTTTCCATCTCCCGGGCAATCGTCCTGGACCACAAGGGCTCCATCGACGCGACCGGTTCTCCCGGGATCGGGGCCGTCTTCACGATGCGGCTGCCCGCGGCCCCGCGCGAAGCAGCACCGGCAAGGAGCGATACGTGACGGTCGACAGCGAACAGGGAAACGGCGCGCTCATCGTGGTGATCGATGATGACGAGGCGGCGCGGCACTCCATCGGCCAGATGCTGAGCATCCGGGGCTGGGCCGTGGAGGTCTTCTCCTCCGCCGAAGCCGCCCTTGCCTGGCCGGGGCTGCGGGAGTCGATGTGCATCATCACCGACGTGAAGATGCCGGGCATGGATGGAGAGGGGTTCCTGGCGGCGATGAGGGCACGGCCCGGCTCGCCGCCGGTGGTGATGCTCACCGGCCACGGGGACATTGCAATGGCGGTGCGCTGCCTGAAGTCGGGAGCCTTCGAGTTTGCCGAAAAACCCTTCGACGACGCGGTGCTACTTGCCTATGTGAGCAAAGCCGTGGAGCAGTCCCGGCTGGTGCGGGAGGCGAGCGACCTTCGCCGCAGGCTGACGCTGTGCTCACCCGAAGAAGACGGGAAGTTCGGCATGGTCGGCAGGAGCCCCGCCATGCAGGACCTGTACGCCCAGGTGGAAGCCGCGGCGCGCTCCGATGCGCCGGTGCTCGTCACGGGGGAAACCGGAGTCGGCAAGGAGCTGATTGCGCGAGCGATTCATGGACAGAGTCACCGGGCCGGCGGACCGTTCGTGCCGGTGAATGCCGGGGCCCTGCCCGAGACGATGCTGGAAAGCGAGCTTTTCGGGCACGCGAAGGGCGCCTACACCGGGGCGGTGGGGGAGCGGGAAGGCAAGCTCGTTTCCGCCTCAGGGGGGACGCTCCTGCTGGATGAGATTGAGACGATTTCCGCCCGGGCCCAGGTGCAGCTTCTGCGCGTGCTGGATGACGGCCTTGTCGTGCCGTTGGGCAGCGATCGTCCGCGGAAGGTGGACATCCGGCTGATCTGCGCCTCGAACGCGGACATGTCCGAAGAGGTGCGCCGGGGGACCATCAGGGAAGACTTCTCCCACCGCATCATGGTGCTCAACATCCGGGTGCCGGCCCTGCGCGAGAGGGCGGATGACATTCCCCTCTTGGTGTCCTGCTTTCTGCGCCGCGTTGCGGACAGGAACGGCATTTCCGTTCCCGCCGTGCCGGAGGAGACACTCTCCGAGATGATGGGCCACCAATGGCCCGGGAACGTGCGGGAGCTGAAGAACGCGGTGGAGCGACTGGCAATCACCTCCCGGGACGGGAGCGCCGGCAGCTTCTCGCCGGATCTCCGCTTTGACTCGGAGAGGCTTCTCTCCCTTCCTGCCGGCTCGGGGCGGTTGCGCGAGGAAATGGAAAGGGTGGAGCGTGCGGTGATCGAGTCCGCGCTCAAGGAATGCCGGGGGGAGGTCAACGCCACGTTCCAGGCGCTGGGAATTTCCCGCCGCGCACTGTACGAGCGCATGAAGAAGTACGGGCTGGACAAGCAGAGCTTCAGGTAGGCGCGGGCCGGAGCAGGCTGGCGGCTCGGCCTTCCCGACACTGGCAACGCCGCAATGGAGGATGTACTCAAAAACTGAGTACATCCTCCATTGGCGAGCCTCGTCGTGCTGGTATCAGTTGACCCGAACCGGCGGGCTCACCACGGGAGTCCCTTTGATCGTACCCGTGCTGTCAATCGGAGTGATGAGGACGCGGATCCACTTTGCGGAGTCCCCGGATTGGGTTGTGTAGGTGCTTCCAGTTTCGTTCGGGATTGGAGAGCCGCCTGTCTGCAAAGAAGATCTTTCCCACTGGTATGTTGTGCTGTTTCCAAGGTCCGAAGCTTTGAAGGTGACATGGACGGTCTGGCCGTACGATATGACTCCGTCCGGATATCCACCTTGCTCGCTGATGCCCCCGACGCTGTCATCCAAGGTCGAGAGCTTACCCGAGGGAGACCATCCCACGTTGGACGTGGGTGGGAGTGCGCCATAACTGCTGGTACTGTACGCGATGGACGTGCCAATGCTGTCTGGGCCGGCCAGCCACCATAGGCCGCTCGACATGTGAATGTAGTACCGGGCACTTCCGACCGCAGCTTCGTAGGCATTGTCACCGGAGCTCCACACATATGTCCCTGCGTACAGTCCCCCGTGTACTACAATCTGAAACGCCGCGGTCGGCAGCGAGTTGGTGTCCCAGGGATTGTTGAATGCAAAGCAGCCGGCCAGGCACATCTCGCATGCGGCAAAGAGCGCGGCAATCCGCATCATCGTGACGCCCGCCCGAGCTGATCGATTGCCTCGTCAAGGACACGGATCCGGTCTTCCGTCGGGGCTGTCGGCGGCGCGATGAGCTGGAGCGTCAGGGCGGTGGCAAGAGCCAATCCCCCGACCACTCCCGCGCCGATTGCCACGCTGCTGTTGAATACCGTCTGTTCCCGCATCGCCTTTGCCTGCGCCGCGCTCGTGGCGCCCTGGTATTGCGCGTAGGAGGCGAACGCCTGGTAGAGAAAATAGCCCATGGTGCCCGCGGAGGCGACTCCCGCCCCGAGGGAAACCCAGCTTCCCACATTGTAGCCCTGTCGCAGCCCGATTTCGCGCTGGTGCCGCTGCTCCAGCGCGGTCCGTTCGGCCAGGAGCGCGGCGGCCGAACCGCCGGGAAAGGTGGATTCGAGAATCGGGACTCTGGCAGGCTCGGGATTCGGGGTTACCCGCAGGGGAGGGAGGAAGAGATCTGCGGTTGATGCGAGGACCGCCGCGGAGGGAGCAGGCGGGGCAACTTCCTTCTCAAGCGCGGGCTTTGAGGGCAACTGGACGTTCGATGTTTCGAGGCCGCCGTCGGTAGAGACATCCGGCGGAGCAGCCACGGGAGACGCCGGCGCCCTGGCAATCTCAGCGGAGCCGGTCAGCCACGCGGCCACCGCGCTGGGGTCGATTATGCGCGCGTAAGGCGCCACCGCGCTGACGAACGCCGTCTCGGAGGACCGTACGCCGCTGCCCAGCGGGTCCCTGGCAATTTTCTCTCCCTGGCCGTAGATGGTCCCCAGGAGGAAAAGCCTCCTCTGGGCCTCGCGCGTCCAGCCGCCCGCGGGGTGCGAGATCACGGTGCGGTAGTCATCGATCGCCGGCGCCAGCTCGCCCAGCTCTTCGTGGGACCGGCCCCTGAAATAGAAGGCTTCCGCAAGCCGGGGATTATTCCTGTGCGTGACGATGAATCCCGTCAGCAGATCGATCGACGTCGAGTAGTCGACGAGCTGGTATGCCCGTTTTGCCTTGTCAATGTCCGTGGGCTTTCCCGGAAGCCCCGCGCTTCGCTTCTGATCCAGCAAGTCGAGAAAGTCCAGCAGCTTCCACGCGACCACGCTCTGCTCTTTTCCGGGATTCTCGGAGATGACATCAGTGAGAATCATCCGCGCGTTGCCCATGCTGTTCAGCATCGAATCACAGAAGGCGACATGCAGAAGGGCAGTCGCTCGAAGATCCGACGCGAGAGGAATTCCGGGCAGCACTCGAAGGTACTCGTCGAGAGCCTTGTCGTAGCTCCGGTTGCGCTCGCGCAGGTACGCGACCTCCAGGGCGCCAAGCGTGGCGTCTTCCGACTCGGGATGGATGGCGCCCTTGCCCAGCACGGAGCGCAAGCCATTGAGGACGGCACGAAGGGGCCGGACGAGCGGACCGATGGGAGTGGGAAAGTCGGACGCGAGGGGTCGGTGCGGTGCGGTCAACGCCTGGATTCGGGCCTCCAGCGCGTAGTTCTCCACCCGGCTCTCGCCCTGATCGAGCCGCCGCTTCAGCAGCTCGAATCTCCCGAGGATTGCCGAGTTGTCGAGCACCTCCTGGGCCCCCGATGCGTCTTCCAGGAGGTAGTTCAGCTCGGACACTCGCACGGTCACGAGATTCGTGTTGAAGAAGAGCGCGAAGAAGAGGAAGAGCAAGATGGGCAGGACACGGATGGCTCTGGGCACGCGTTACTCCCGCTTCCCCGGGATTTCGGCCGGCAGCGCCTCCCCCGCATCCTTGCGGCGGTCTATCGCAAATCGCGAGCCGCTGGTGCCGTCCGCCTTTTTTGCGATTTTTTTCAGATCCGCCGCGGTCCCCGCGATCTCCTCGTGCCGGGAGTATGAGCGCCACCGGTTGGTGACGACCGCCACGGACACCGTCATCAGGGGGAAATGCTGGCGATTGCCCTTGCGATCCACCGATTCCAGGAAGCCGTGTGCACGGTCGGCCTCGGAGTACAGGAACGGGACCCCGGCATCGAAGAGCCCCATGAATCGCTGCACGCACGGCTCCCAGGTGTCGAAGCCGGTGACGGCAATGAAATCGTCGCCTCCTTCATGGCCGATGAACCCTCCCTGGATGTCCAGCTCGTCGAACGCCTTCCGGAGACAGTCCCGGGTGTAGAGGATCGCCTCGTCTCCCTTCGCAAAGCCGTACGCATCGTTGTATGCCTTGAAGTTGTCCAGGTCGCAGTACAATACGGCGATCACGGCTCCCGATTGCAGCCGTTCGTCGATGTGCCGCGCGATCGTGAGGTTTCCCGGCAGTCCCGTGAGAGGATTGGACTCACGGGCTTCCTGCCGCATCCGCTGCAGGGCCACGCTCATCTCGTTGAAGGCGCGCGCGAGCCGCCCGATCTCGTCCTCGCGGTACACGCGAACGCTCACCTCCAGGATTCCCCGGGACACTCTTTCCGTCGCGGCAAGGAGGCTGCGGAGCGGCTGGATCAGCACCCGGGTGACGATGAGGAAGAAGCCCGCGTGAAGTCCGAGGATGAGAAGGGCGATGATCGCGCACTGCCTGTACAGGTAGCCCATCTGTCGCGCGATGTCCCGCATCGGCATCGTGACCTCGGCCACCGCGATCCGGTCTCCCGCGTACGTGAAGGGGATGAACAGCTCCACCGCCCGCCCGGGCGTGTCGATGTGGTGGGAGAAAAGCTTCGCCTCGAAATCCCTTTTTAGTATCGCCGAATTGATGGCGACAAACTCATCCGGCGTGGCCGTGACGGCGGCCGCGGCCCCCGAGCGAAAAAGGACCGTGCCATCTTCGCCGAACACGGTAATCCGAATGACGCCTGCCTTCATCGCCATGTCCTCGATCCTCTGGAAGGCGGCGGGGTCGAGGGGCTTCCTGTCAGCGGCAATTGCGTCCAGGGAGTATTTCACCGCCGTTCCCGCGTTCAGGCTGGAAAGGACGGCGTTCTGGGATATGAGATCGATCTGGTTCTCGAAGACCAGCAGGATGAACCCGGTGATGGTAAGGACCGTGATGACGAAGTAGGCGAGGGCTATTCGGAGGAGAATGGAGGACGTCGCACGCGTCATGAGGGGGTTCCTGCTCAACAGTACCATCGCCGCCGGCGGCAGGCAAGAAGCGATTCAACTTTATGGGGGTCCGCATCCGACATGAGAAGTACCGCGGAACACCAGCATGGCAGACGAGGAGTTCTTCCGACACATCCATCGAATGAGCCGGCTCACCCGGGCCCTGAAGGCGCCTCTCGACGCCTGGGAGGCCGATGTGCTGAGGCGGACAACCGTCAACTTTGGTGAGCGGATGGCCCGGGCGGTCCGCCGGCATCTGGACGAGGCGTTCATTGAGCTCGTCACTGGCCTGGACCCGGGAATCAGGAATTGAATCCAGTACACGGGATCATGTATCATGATTCTGGTTACGGCGCCGGGCCATGCACGAGCTTCAGGTGACACAGGACATTCTGCAGACCGTCCTCGACTACGCGTCACGCAACGACGTGAAGAAGATCCTGAGAATCCGCCTGCTCGTCGGCGAGCTCAACGACTTCCAGCAGGATTGGGTCCAGCGCTATTTTGACCGGGTGAGCAAGGCCTCGATCGCCGAGGGAGCCGAGATCACGCTCGAAAAAGTGCCCACGGCATTTCGCTGCCGCGATTGCGGCAGGGACTTCGAGGTCGAGGTCAGCCTGACCGATCGCGTGCGATGTCCCCACTGCGGAGGGGCGGACTTCTCCCTGCTGCGGGGCCGGGAGCTGCTGATCCGGGACATGGAGGTGGAATAGGCCGTGGGTGTAAGGCTGATCGAGATCAAGGCCGGAATCCTCGCCGACAACCGGAAGCTGGCGGAGGGAATTCGGTCCCGGCTGAAGCGATCCGGCACATTCCTGCTCAACATCATGTCGTCTCCGGGAAGCGGCAAGACGAGCCTGATCCTTCGGACGATTGAAGCACTGGGCAGCTCCTGTCGCATCGCGGTCATCGAGGCCGACATGGACTCCACGGTGGATGCGGACAAGATCGCCGCGGCGGGCATCCCGGCCGTCCAGCTTCGGACAAGGGGTTTCTGCCACGTTGAGGCCGCCATGGTCGAGGAGGCCCTCGAAGCACTCAGCCCCGGGGACCTGGACCTGGTCATCATTGAGAATGTCGGGAACCTCGTCTGCCCGGCGGAGTCCGATACCGGGGCGCACGCGAACGTCGTGATCCTCAGTGTCCCCGAAGGGGATGACAAGCCCCTCAAGTATCCTCTCATTTTCACGGTCTGCGACGTGGTCGTGCTCAACAAGATCGACTACCTGGAGCATGAGCAGTTCGATACCGGGGCGTTCAGGCGCCGGATCGGCCGGTTGAATCCACGCGCATCGGTGTGCGAGCTTTCCTGCCGTTCAGGCGCAGGCCTGGGCGGCTGGCTCCAATGGCTGGAGGCGCGGCTGGCTGGCCTATGATTTCATGCCCAGCATGATCCAGGCGCGCTTGGCTATCATGCGCAGAGGCCCATAGCGCTCCCGCATTATTTTCTGATACATCGCCCGCTGGTCGGGCGGGGGAATGACCTGCCCGTCCCGGGGCCGCAGCCGCATTGCCTCCTCCTTGCAGCTCGAGGCGCAGAGCCCGCAGCCGATGCACAGGTTTCCGTCGACGCGGGCGAAATTATCCGAAACGGTGACCGCGTCCATGGGACAGCGCTTCACGCAGGTTGCGCATCCCGTGCAGCGCTCGGCGTCCACATGGGCCTGGAAATTCGTCTTGAACAACTCAGCGGGGCGTGACAGTTTCCGGGCATTTTTCAATACTTCGCAGCAGTCCTTGCAGCAGCAGCAGATGAAGTCGGGGGACTGGGTGTTCTGCGGCTGGAGCACCAGCCCGTCGCGCTCCGCCCTGTCCAGGATGGCCAGCATCTCCTCCCTGAGAACAAGGCGGGCATGCCCCAGTTTCTGCATGTACACGGCCGCGCCCCCAATGGTGAGACAGGTTTCGCTGTTCTCACTGCTCATGCAGGAATGGCCCATCACGTTTTGCGCCTGCCGGCATACGCAGTTCATGACCCCGAAAGGCCCTCTGGTCTCACGGACATACCCTCGGATGTCGTCGTAGCGTCCGATTGCTCCCGGCTCGCCGACCCTGGTATTGATGGGCACGGTCCGCATTTGTGATGTTTTCTTCGTGAGGATCGGGCTCCCCGCCTCATCCTGGTACGCGTGGAAGTCTTCCATGAATTCTTTCGTCAGGTGATTCACCTGAAACTCGAACATCCCGACGACGAGGGGAGCTTTGCCATACGCGGGAACGGGCTTCCCGCCTCTCATGCCGCGACCTGCCATGATGGCCCCTTTTGCGGCCATCCTTGCGAGATCTGCCCGCAACGCTTCAATGGGAATGCGCGTGCCTTTCAATCGCCTGTGTATTTTCTCGACTGGCTCCGGCACCGCGCTCAGCGCCAGGGCGATCTCCGCTTCCTCGGGGCTGAAAAGATGCTTCAGAAGACGAAGCTCAATTCCGGTTTTCGTGGCAGGGAATGCGATAGGCATCTGGTCGAGATGATGCTGCAACCGCTGATAGATGTCGTCAGAACTTTTCATGGCGATTCCTCTTTTTCGATTCGCGGAAGAATACATCCGAGAGAGGATTGGTGCAATGCAGGGGAAAGCCACTGTGTGCACAGCACGCACATGGGAGATTTGTGCACAGCTACTCTGTAAACATGGCTGCTTCTAACCGGCACGGGCAGTATTGCATGTGAGCTTGTCCACATCGCCCATTGCCGGCCTATTTCTAATTGCTTATCCGGGAAAAAAATGGGTTATCATTAAACTTGTCTTGCGGTCAGGGCAAGATTCCATTTTCATCGAGAATAGATTCACGATTGGCACGCCTATTGCAACTAAAATATCAGAGAGGTGCCTGCGCACGAATGCGGGCCAGAAGATGAAGCTGAGCGAGCTTGCCCTGAAGATCAACGCCACTCTCTTTCCAGCCGCCGGTGAGCGATGCCCGACGGTGAAGGGCATTCACGCGGCTGACACCATGAGCAGCCTGATCGCCAACGCTTCCTCGGACACACTCCTGGTGACCTCTCTGAACAACAACCAGTTGATTCGGGTCGCGGAGCTGATGGATGCCCCGGGTCTGTGCCTGGTCGGCGGAGTGCAGCCCAGCCAGGAGCTGATCGCCCGCGCCCGGGAGGCCGGGGCAGCGATCATGGTTTCCCCCTGGGGCCTGGAGGAAACCCGGCGCCTGCTGGCGGCGTGCCTCGTGGGAAAGAAACAGGGCCGGGCATGATCACCATGAGCTACCGGATCTCGGGCGGCGACTTCGACACGGCAGGCCTTGCCACGCGCGGGCTCAAGGAGCATCTCGCGCGCGTGGGCGTCGGTGCGGCCGTCATGAGGCGCGCCATGATCGCCTCCTACGAGGCGGAGATGAACGTCGTCATCCACGCCCGCACCGGCACGCTCTGGGCCCGGCTGGAGAGTGGCAAGCTGGATCTCGAGGTGGCCGACGAGGGCCCTGGGATTCCTGATGTGGACCTCGCTCTCCGGGAGGGCTGGTCCACGGCATCCGAGAAAGCGCGCGAGATGGGCTTCGGTGCGGGCATGGGCCTTCCGAACATCCGCAGGAACAGCGATCTCTTCGATATCGAAACCCGGGTCGGCAGGGGCACCTGGATACGTTCGACGATACTGCTGGCGGAATCCGAGAAGGACACGGCACCGGCTGATTCCGCATTTTCGCGGATTCTTGCCGTATCCGCGGAACACTGCCGAAGATGCCTGCGCTGCATCTTCTCGTGTCCCACCGGAGCTCTGCGAGTTCACGCAACCGGTCCCTCGGTGATTTCCGCGCTCTGCATCGGATGTGCCGCCTGCATCGGAGAGTGCACATCGGGCGTCTACGGCATCGCGGAGCAGGGCGCGTTCCAGCCACCGGCTCCGGGGGCCGTGCTCGTTGTCCCGCGGGGCTTTCTTTCGGGCTTTCCCGCGGGAGGTCCGGAGCGTGTCCTTGCCGCGCTTGGATCCCTTGGATTTGCCGAGATACGGGTGCTGGAGGAATGGGCGGCAGCCGTGCGCGCTGAAGCGCGCGCCGCCGCGGTCGCGGGCAACGTGCCCATTCCGCTCATCCCGCCGGTGTGCCCCGCCGTGGCCGCGCTCGTGGAGAGCCGGTTCCCCTCCCTGATTCCCAACCTCGGGCCGTGGCTTTCACCGATCGAGGCGGCCGGTGAGGAGTTCCCCATGCGCTCCGTGTTCCTCCTGGCAGCATGCCCGGCACAGTACGCAACGATCCATGGCGCAAGCCTTACGGAAAGGCTCACGGTTCTCAACCCGGCCCGGCTCTCCTCGGCAGTGCGCGGAGCTCTTTCCGCCCCGGCCGGCGCGGACCGTCTGGGTCTGCGCGCGCCCCGCGGCGAGCCCGAGAGAAGCCCGGGTGAGCTCGCGGTGACTGGCGTCCGGCAGGTGATGCGGGTTCTCGCCTCGGCCGAGACGGGGAGTCTCCCCGGCGTCACGATGCTCGATCTCTCGCTCTGCGACAATGGCTGCTCCGGCTCGCCGCTTCTCTCAGCCGACCCTCCCCTCTCCGCCCTGCGCTGGCAGCAGTGGACGAGCGGACGCACAACCGCGCCGATCAGTGACGCGGCGGCCGTCTGCCGGGGAAAGCCCTGGTCGCAGCGCCCTGGTGTGCGTCTGGATCCGGACATGGGCGCCGCGATTCTTGCCCTG
>Ga0182017_10003075_pt1 | contig 12502 bp, 8 predicted proteins | sample 712E3DmetaG_FD_120492 | JGI IMG/M metagenome (GOLD analysis project Ga0182017, IMG submission 120492) | Permafrost microbial communities from Stordalen Mire, Sweden - 712E3D metaG | ecosystem: Environmental > Terrestrial > Soil > Wetlands > Permafrost | place: Sweden: Stordalen | collected... | reverse complement strand
TTGTTAAGTTCATTTATAAGTTCGTGCCTTGCATCCTGGTAAAGCTTAAAGTCTACATCGGAAAGGCCTGCTTTCAGGAAGGAATTATACACCTTTGTGACCCCTTTTTTAAAGCCGCCTACAGCACATTCTGTTCCTGAGATAATAAGTACGGGCAGGTCTTTGGGGATATTGTTGATATTTTTCATATTATTTATTCTCAAGGTAGCCCTTGCAAGATCGGCATAAAATGCTGCTGAAAAAAGCTGGTAACAATAAGGGTCTGCAAGCATTTTATCAACAACCTTTTCATCCCGGCTTATCCAGTCTGCGGTGGTCCTGTTTGGCTTAAAAAAACTGTTGTATTTTTCAAATGTCAGTTTTTTGTGCAGCGGGCTTTTTGCTGCCGGCCCGCCTTTTTTGATGACAAGTTTGGCGGCAAGTATTCCGACATATCCTAAAAGCCCGGGCGAACCGGCTGTTCCCGACAGTATGATACCCTTTATATTTTCCGGATACCTTACTATATAATCCCTTGCGAGAAGGGAACCGGCGCTATGCCCGAATATGAATATATCAATCCCGGGATTTTCTTCTGCTATAATACCTGTAAGCTTATTAAGGTCATCAAGGACGATAAACCACCCGTTGCTATCAGCAAAATGGCCCAGTTTTTCAATGCTTGCCGCGGTTTTTCCATGGCCCCGCTGATCACTTGCATAAACTGCAAAACCATTATCGGTCAACACCTTTGCGAATTCCTCATATCTTTCTGCATGTTCCCCCATTCCGTGAAAAATGTGAATTGCTGCTTTCAACTTATTTTTTCGCTCACCGGCATTATCATCATTTCCATAATCATCCGAAAGCCATTTATAAACGAATATTTTTTCCCCGTCACGTGAGTCAAATATAAAGTGTGCGTTTTTCATTTTTATAAACCCTCAATTTTTTATTTTAAGTTCTTAGGATTTAGGCCTTTTAATGAATCGATGACAAAAAGCCCGTCTTTTCGTATAAGCACGCCATCAAAATATATCTCGCCGCCGCCATACTCCGGAGTCTGTATGGCAATTAAGTCCCAGTGAATTGCAGACTTATTTCCGTTGCTTGCCTCTTCATAACACCTTCCGGGGGTAAAGTGGAAGCTGCCCATTATCTTCTCGTCAAAAAGGCCGTCTTTCATCGGTTTTATTATATATGGGTTTACGCCAATCGCAAATTCGCCGATATAACGTGATCCTTCATCAGTGTCTAAAAATTTATTAAGCTTTTCTTCCTCATTTGAGGTCGCATGTATTATCCGGCCGTTTGTAAATTCCAGACTGACATTCTCATATGTCACTCCCAGTTCGATCTGGGGAATATTGAATTTAATAATGCCGTTTACAGAATTTTTAACGGGTGCCGTAAAAACCTCCCCGTCCGGGATATTGAACTCACCTGCACATTTGATCGCAGGGATATCTTTTATTGAAAAACTTAAATCCGTTCCGGGACCTTTAATTCTTACCTTATCAGTTTTATTCATGACATTCACAAGGCTATCCATCGCAGCCGACATTTTGCTGTAATCAAGGTTGCAGACATTGAAATAAAAATTTTCAAAGGATTCCAGACTTGTATTTGACAACTGTGCCATGCTGTTATTCGGATATCTTAAAACGACCCATTTTGTATTATTGACACGATAATCAGTAATGATATCCGAGTAATTCCTCATATATTGCGATATTTTTTCCATGGCAATGTCACCAAGTTCATTGACATTGTCGTGTGCCCGGATCCCTATATAGGCATTCATCCCTTTCATTTCCAGCAAATCAACCTTCAGCAGGAATTTAAGCTGCTCTGCTGAGCACTCCCTGATTATCTCCCTGCTGATAGTGTTATCTTTTATGCGGGCAAAAGGCAAGCCGCCGGCTTTATAAACTTCCCTTATCGCAGCCTTAAAAAGCGGAAAAGGCGTGGTGCCATAACAGTCAATAAGCACTTTTTCTCCAGGCTTTATCCTGCATGAGTAATTGACCAGTATTGATGCAAGTTTTTCTATTCTTGGATCCATTACATTCTCCTTATATAAAGAATTTTGTCTTTTAATCTGCTATTTTAAATTTTTAAATAAAACAACTTCTATTTTTTTACGATATAATTATATATCTGATTTACTTAAGTGCGATAATATACAAATATTAAAAATAATAGAAGCGCCACATTACCAGGATCTAAAATAATATAATGTTATTGTCAAATAATACCATTTTAAGCGAAAGTTTAATAACATGAAAAAGCTTAAGCCGGTATATATTGTAATCTGTATTTTACTGATTTTATTTTTTTGCACTGCCTGTATCTTTACGCAATGCTCAAAAGCAATACCCGGCTTTGTTGCCAACGTAACAAGCACGGAAAGCAATGGCTTTCCGGACAGCAGCCCCAAAACACAGGCTGATGAAATTTCAGGTCTTAATGAAAACGAAACCGGTTTGGCGGAAAATACCGGTAAGGAATCCGAAAATTCAGGCGATTTGAAGCAGGAAAATGATGGAATTGATAATGGCACCACTTCCGCAGTTAAAGAAACAGGTGATACCGGTTATGGTCTTGACGGAACGGATTCAGCTTCGGATTGGGATAATTACAGCTTGCCAGGTATTACAGGTGAGGAAACCAATTTTAAAATAACATATGAGTTCCTGATTTCGGGAGACACTGACAGCGTAGTGTTTACAACCTGTATCCCTGCTGATTATAAGTACAGGCAGAAAATATTAGATTATGGGTTTTCTGTCAAACCTGATAGGATTTTTACTGATGATGGCAACAAGTATGCCACATTTAAACTGATACATCCGGTCAATAAATTTTTTATAAGCATTGACATTCAAATGGAATTATTTGATTTTGACCTGCTTGCCGCACAAAAAACCCCTGATAACCTGTTTGAAAATAAAAGCCAGCTTGCAGAATACCTGGTTTCTGAGGAGTACATTGAAGCTGACGATCCCAGGATAAAAGCGGCTGCGGACAGTTTTGACAATACCGGGCAGCTGGGAATTGTCAAAGAGATTTACAGTTTTGTTTTAGACCATATGCAATATAGCGGATACAATCCTTCTGACATAGGTGCAGCTGCAGCTCTTGCCTGCGGAAGCGGGGATTGTACGGAATACTCTGACCTGTTTGTGGCGCTTTGCAGGGCAAAAGGCATCCCGGCGCGGGTTATTGAAGGTTACGGCACTGACTCCAGCCCCGGTGACTTGAGTCTTGGCCATAGCTGGACGGAAGTATACCTTGATGATTTTGGCTGGGTGCCTTTTGACCCGATATACGATGACAATAACGGCAGCTCAGTAGAGACGGCTTTTGAGAATTTAAAAAACATATATGTGTATAGTGGTTTTAAACGCCATGACGATATATTATCCGGCTACCATTATTATACATACAATTACTATGGAGATGCTGTTGATGTGAAAAAGATAATAACAAGTAGTTAAAAGATTTTCACCTGGGCTTCGATTTACTCCTTCACTTAAAGGAGTTACTGCAGCAGTACCACCAAGCTATGCTGAGCTTCTTTGGCTTGCAAGTGACATTGCTGATGATTTCAAACCGGTTACTGAAGATGAGCTCTCGATGCTTAAGGAAAAATCGAAAGATGCCGATACAATATTTAAGGGTCTGAAAGTATAGAATATGCCTCTTGCCTTTAAGGGGTTTAATTTTTAAAATTGTATTATTGCAGTGAAAATTATATAATATACAAATTAGGATAATTTTCGTTAAAATCCAATCCCCTTTTAAAAAATCAGGCAAATAATCTGTTTTCTTTTTTAGAGAATTTTTTAACCTGTATTTTTATTAGGCTTTTTGTCGCGAAGCAAGGTGATATTTATGGCAGAAAAACAAATGATAATAAAACGGGAACGCGGAAAGATGATGGCTGCATTATCATCTGTTGTTGCAGCAGTTTTGCTTACTGTGATGAAAATCGTGGTCGGGGTACTTACCGGAAGCCTTGGAATCCTTGCGGAAGCAGCGCATTCCGGCCTTGACCTTGTGGCTGCCATTATGACTTTATTTGCTGTAAAAATATCAGACAGGCCTGCAGATAAAGAACACTTATATGGTCATGGTAAGGTTGAAAACCTGTCGGCTCTTTTTGAAACCCTGTTGCTTTTTGGCACATGCGTATGGATTATTTACGAAGCTGTACAAAGGCTCTTTTTTAAAGCTGTTGCTGTAGAAGTGAATATATGGGCATTTATTGTCATGGGTATTTCAATAATAGTCGATGTTTCCCGTTCGAGGATTTTGTACAGAGCAGCCAGAAAATATAAAAGCCAGGCATTGGAAGCAGACGCGCTGCATTTTTCTACAGACATCTGGAGTTCTGCCGTAGTTATTTTAGGATTGATCTTTGTAAAGTTAGGCACCATGTTCCCCAAACTCATTTTATTTGAGTATGCAGATGCAATAGCAGCAGTTGCTGTTGCTATAATCGTTGTTTTTGTAAGCATAAGACTGGGCATGCGCACAGTCCAGTCGTTGATAGATGTAGCACCGGAAGGCATAAAGGAACGGATAACAGAAGAAGTTGAAAAAGTGACCGGTGTAATGGATTGCCACAACGTTCGCTTAAGGCGTTCCGGCTCAAGGCTTTTTATAGACATCCATATAATCGTTGATGGTTCAAAACCACTTCATGAGGTCCATGCACTTACAGACGAGATCGAAAAAAGGATAGAAGAAAAAATACCGGATTCTGATATAACTGTGCACCCCGAACCCGGTACTCCCGGGAATTAAAAAGTCTCCTTATCTTTTGATATTGTTAACCGCCAAAACCTAAAAACCATAAATAAATATCAGCTTTATAATATTTGCTATATAATGTTTGCAATATTTAATATGCTCTGCCTGGAAGTTTTAGTATTAAATGTAAACGCCAGGCCTGGAGAGCACAGAAACTTTAATTTTTTATTTTTATGGATTTAATGAAATGATCTCAAACGCCCTTTTTCTAAAAATCTTTGAAGCTGCCAGCATGCAAAGGTGGAACGACCAGGTAAGGACCATTGAAATGAGCGAGCTTGACAAACAGGCCCACAAGATGGCTGCAGCTTATGTCATTGCCAGGCTGGAAGAAGATGCGGGCAATAAGGGCATCAATCGGGTCTTGCTAATCAAATATGGCCTCTACGAATATCTCCAGCGGATTATTTTAACTGATTTAAAACCCCCGCTATTTTATGAGATAAAGCAGAACAGGGAAAAATATTTAAAACTTAACCTTTGGGTTTATGAAAAAATTTATCCTGTAATAAAAGATTTAGGCAGAGACTTCTGTGAAGGTTTTAAAGACTATATTTTAACTGATATTGAAATAGACGCTGCTGACATTAACCGCAGGATAATCAGTGCGGCCCATTTTTATATAACAAAATGGGAGTACGACATTATCAGCAAGTTTAATCCCGGAGGATATCAGGTAGAAGAAATCAAAAGCAGCATAGAAAAAGAGCAGGAAAAATTTGCGCAGATTTCAGGAGTCAAGAGTTTTTTAAGTTCACCAAAACTCCTTTCTTTTATCAATATTTGCGGGCAGCTAAGGTTCCAGGTAAGGTGGAGCCATATTTACAGGGTCCCAAGGACCTCAGTCTTAGGACATATGCTCATTGTTGCAATATTTTCATATCTTTTTTCTTGTATTGGTGACTTTAATCCGGAAAGGACTATTAATAATTATTTTACGGGGCTTTTCCATGACCTGCCGGAAGTGCTTACAAGGGATATTATAAATCCTGTCAAAAAATCGGTTGAGGGCCTTGATGATCTTATAAAAGACTATGAAAAAAGCGAGATGGACAAGCGCATTTACAACCTGCTTCCGGAAAAATGGCACAACGAAATGAGGTTATATACAGAGGATGAGTTTGGAGATACCCCTGTAAGGGACGGAAGGCTTGTAAAGGCTGCAGATGACCTGGCGGCTTTTATTGAAGCTTACCTTTCTTTAAAAAATGGCATAAAAAATGAGAACCTGGAAAATGCAATGACGAATGTAGCTGCAAAATATAAAGATTTTAAATTACCCGGCATTGATTTTAAAAAAATATATGACGGGTTTTATGATGGTCTTAAATCTAATGATTAATCTTTTAGCTCACCATAAAGCAGCTGATAAAGAAAACAATAAGCAAGCACTTAAAAACCCCACGCATGGAAAGAATTAAGCTCATATCCAAGTCTGCATATTTAATATACAAGCAGTGCCCCAAATACCTTTGGTATTACATTAATGACGGGGAAAGCATTCCGGAACCTGACTTAACGGCCAGGTTTAATTTTAAAGCCGGTCATTTTACAGGCAGCCTTGCAAAAAAGTGTTTCCCGGAGGGTATTGAAGTCAGGCGGGAAAAAGATCCGGAAAATAATCACCGCAAGACTCTGGAATTGATGGATTTAAGGAAGCCTTTGTTTGACGCAGGTCTTTTATGTAAAAATGCCTGTTTTTTTAATAGCCAGCCTTATGGAATATATTCAAGAGCTGATATATTAGTTCCGGCTGAAAATGGCTTGGCCGGTTTTGGTGAGAATTCAGACGAGCCGGGGTTTTTAACAAACAGCATTTGTCTTACAGATACTGCCTGTTCACCGGATAAGCCCTCCGGCGGCATTATATTAAAAGAAACGGTTAACCCCGGGCAAAATTGCTGGGATATCATAGAAGTCAAAATTTCAACAGGCATTAAAAAAGTGAATCTTTATGATGTTGCATTCCAGAAATATTGCTGCCTGCTTGCAGGCATTGATATAAGGAACTGTTATGTAATGCATATAAATAAAGGATATACGCTAAAGGGAGAAATAGACCCTTTTGCAATGTTTAAAATAACGGAAGTCACAGAGAAAATTGAAAAAATAAATCTGCAGATCGAAAATGATTTAAAAAATATGGCAGAGATTATCTCCGGTGATTTTCCGCCGCTCGTAAACCCGGGCAAATTCTGTGGCAAGCATTTTACCTGTCCCTTGAAAAAAAATTGCTGGGAATCAATAAGCAGCAAGAGTATCCTGTTTTTATATTCCATAAATCATAAGATGATAAAAAAATTAAATGAGTCCGATATTGAAGCTATAAGTGATATACCGCTGAACTTTTCCGGAATAAATGAAAAACAAAAGGTCCAGATCGAGCAAACTAAAAACAGCGCTGAATATATAAATAAAGCAGCGATAGCAAATTTTTTAAAACAGGTAAGTTACCCTGTATTCTTTTTGGATTTTGAGACATTTGCTTCGCCTATTCCCCTCATTGAAAATACAAGGCCATATCAGAATATTCCTTTCCAGTTTTCCCTTCATGTTTTAAGAAAGCCTAAAATGCAGCTTGAGTATTACCACTTTCTGTCAGATGGCAGAGGCGACCCAAGGCCGGCACTGCTTACGAATTTAAGGAACTTGTTTGGCTTTGGGCAAAAGGTCAAATCATTTAATGGAACTGTAATTGTCTATGATGGATCTATTGAGCGATCCATTCTTCGGGACCTTGTGGTATTTGACACTGAGCATGTCAATTGGATATTTAAGGTTGCAAGCAGGATTGTCGACCTGTATGATCCTTTTAAGAATTTTTATTATTACAGCCCCTCCCAGAGGGGAAGTATTTCAGTTAAAAGAGTGCTGCCTGCACTTACGAAAAAAAGCTATGATGAAATGGCGATCTCAAACGGACATATCGCCGCAATCAGTTTTTTAGAGGGATCCCAGCTCTGGAAAGAAAGCACATCCGGGACCAGGCAAGCCGCATATGAGGCAAAAAACGAAGCTGATAAGGATTTTGACCAAAATTCGCATGAACAAGCATGCAAAAATACAGGCGAAAATGAAATTATTGATGAAGAGACAGAAACCGTAAGGCATAACCTTCTGGAATACAGCAAACTGGATACCGAAGGCCTTTTTCATATTATGCAGGAATTGGAAAAACTTATAATATAAATAACTTCCCCAAACTCCAGCGCTGGATTTATTTGACTTAGAATATTTGGGGATTTTATGCTAATATTGTTTTTTTACCCGGCAAAGGTCAAGCGAAACCGGATTTCAAGAAAATCAGGGCTCGCAAAGTAATGAAATTTTATAAAATTTAACAAAAAAAATTTTAAAAAGGTATGGAGGAAAAAATGGCAAAGCAATGTCTGGAATGCGGCAAAGAAATCAAAGTGGAAACCGATTCACCTTACTGCACAAAATGTGATGAGATGCTTGACAAGAGATTCGAGGCGATAGAGGACAATATAATTGTTTACAAGGAACTGATGGAAAACGAGATAACTGTCCTTGATAAGTTTGAAAAAGAAGATATCGTTGATCTATATTCAAGGATCTATGAAAAATTCAAAGAAGAGGGTGATTTTACCGAAGACCAGGCAAGAGTATTATCACAGCTGAGAACTGCTCTCAACCTGACTGAGCAGGACCTGGGCAAAGATAAAATAGTGGAATACAGGGAAGGCTCACATCCTAAAGCTGTTGAAAAAGATAAATGTCCTGACTGCGGTAAAGATATAAAGGAAGATTTCAACCTTTGCCCCTATTGCGGCTACAGGCTAAAACTTTAAATCATTCAAACATGTTAGAAAAAAGTAATCCTTGCAAAGAAAAAAATATTCTTTGTAACGGAATATGCAATTTTTTAAAAAAGAAAAAAAGGCTGAAACAATTTTTAATTTTTTCAGGAATGTTTGTAGTGATGCTTCTGCTTGTTTTACAGGTATCATGCTGTTTTTCTTTTAATTTAAACTCATCTCCAAGCACAGAGCAGCAGCAATTCGGCAATGAGACTGCTAACGGCAATACAGATACTGCCCAAACTGCTGCTGAGCAGTCAACAAAACTTGTCAAACCGGATCTTGCAGTGCTTAGCAAGCTTAAGATATCCGGGCAGGCAATAGACGTTAAGGCTTTAGGCGGGTTTGCATACCTGACAAATGACCTCGGTATCCTTTATGTAATTGATGTCAGAGACAAAGAAAACCCGAAGATTGTTGGTAAAATCGAGGGCTTAAATGCTGCGAATATTGTCATGATCCAGGAAGATTATGTCTATATTTCTTATACTGAATGGATAAACCCTGATGCGGTTACAGAGAGCAGCCAGCAGGATAACCAAAGCAGTACCAATAATATATACAGCAAATGCGGTTTTAAAATAATCGATATAAGGGATAAGAAAAATCCAAAGTTAACTGGCGATTATGTTTCAGGCAATGATAAAAAGAAATCTGTCCAGGGGCTTGTAATCAGCGGCAGCTACGCTTACTTAAACTCTACTGTTTTGTTTGGTGATCACGAGGAAAGTGCGCTTGAAATAGTAGACCTTAAAGACAAGAGTCACCCGGTACTTACTGGTTCCTGTAAAATTGAAGGTCAGCCAAACGGGCTTTTTGTACTGGGAGATTATGCCTATGCTAATAATGCATATTATGATTACCTGAAAGATGATTATGTGGGAAAAAGCAGTTTATTTGTTATTAATATAAAAGATAAAAAAAAGCCGGTTGTTACAGGCAGCTGTGAAGTCCCTGCAAATTCATGGTCAGTATATGCAAGAGGTAGCTTTGCCTATCTTTCCAGCAGTACCTTTGACCAGGAATCAAAACAGTATCTTAACAGCTTTCTGCAGGTTATTGATATAAGCAGCCCTGAAAAACCCCTGCTCGCCGGAAAGTGCAGCGTCCCGGGCGGAGCATGGGAGCTTGACATGAAGGATAATTTCCTTTTTGTTTCAAACAATGAAGGCGGTATCCTTGCAGTAGACATAAGCGATAGTAAAAATCCGGTTGTTTCAGCGAATTTAAGTACAGGCGGAAATTCTTATGATATTTCTATAAGCGGTGACTATGGTTATATAGCTGACGGATTTGAGGGACTTGCAATACTTACCCTGCAGAAAAAAGCTCCGGGTGAAGGAACGGTTGTAGACAATTCTTCAGTGCAGGGGAACAAGCCCCCTAAAGCGGATGTGGAGGTCTCTGGGGATAAGCTTGAAAAAGATGTTTATATTAAAGAAAATCCTGTTTTTTTTTCTGCCCTTGACTCATATGATCCCGAAGGTAAAGATCTTACATATATATGGACTTTAAACGGCAGGAAACTGACGGACGAAGGAGCTTTTTATACTGACGGCTTATCACAGGTTCAATTTGCGATTTCTGAAAAATCTGAAGAGCTTGTTTGTACTTTTAAAGACCCCGGTGAGTATGAAATTTCACTGACCGTCTCAGACGGCACACTTACAGACCAGGAAAATGTGACCGTTAAAGTCGAACAGCAAAATCTTTCAATAAATCTGATCAAGGAACATGTCTTTGATGTAAAAATAGAGTGTATCCTTAAGAATAACAGCAGCCTTACATTAAAGAACCTTGAATGTTATTTAAGGACACCCCAAGCTTTTTATCCTTTTCAGAAAATCAACAGCATAAGCGCAAGTTTAACAGGCGTGGACCAGGTATTTGATGATTCAAAGAATATGCTTACTCATTTCAAATACGATAAGTCTGCCACAGTAAGCCCGGGACAGCAATACAAGGCAAGCATTACAAGCACTGTTTCAATGTATGAGTATAGTTTTAAAACAATCAGTTCAGACAATATGGAATATAAAGCGGACGATGAGGACCTAAAGCTTTATACAGGGGAAGACCTTTTTATTGATATTTACAACCCTGCAATTATAGACGCTGCTAAAAAAGCAACAGGCAGCGAAACAGACCCGGTGATAAAAGCCAAAAAAATTTACAATTATGTTACCGCCAAGCTTTCATATGATTATCCCAGAGCAGCCGACAAGAATTATAAGTTTATGAACGCTTCACAGATATTGAAAGTCGGAAAAGGAGTCTGTGCAGATTATGCAATTCTCTATACAGCACTTTTAAGGGCAAGCGGGATACCGGCAAGAGTAGCCGAAGGAGTCCCTGTTATGCTTATACTTGGTGAAAAAGACAAGACTATTGATATCGGGCATGCCTGGACCGAAGTCAAACTGCCGGGATACGGATGGATACCTGTTGACATTACCCAGGAAGAAGGATTCATGAAAGCTGACCATTATATGAACCTTGCAACTGAAAAAGGTACCAGTTTTTTATATGAAAGCCAGACAATGGACTGGACAAGTTATTTTTTTGACGGATTCAAATATAAATGGGATGGCGTCAATTCTCCTGATGTTGACCAGAAGCTCTACTACAGCGTAAAAAATCTTGCTATGGAAGACTTATCAGTTTTTCAATAAAAGTAAGCAGAAAACATTAAAAAAACTCAGGCTGTATCTTTTATGGCAGGATTTTCATCCGGACGACCCCGGGTTTACATGGATTGGAAAAGACTGGGCAGGCCAGCATGGCTAAAAGTTGTATTTACAGATATAAAGATTTGCAGCTATAATTATATATTAAGTATAAACATACCTTAAAACAAAGTTTATGGCAGAGGATACAAACAGCATGGCCAGCCTTAATGGGGGAGGCAGCAGGGTATTTTACAAAAGACCCCTGTCCCTTGTATTTATCTGCATCTATGGAGCAGCCTTTGTTATAGCAGCTGTTGCAAATATAATTGCAGCAATTGATTTTATAGATTATTTATACGGGTTTTTAATAATCCTCACCATTTTTTGCATACCTCTAATAATATTGTTTTTAATTCTTTTATTTTTAAACATAAAAAAACATAAAAGAAGAACTACGGGCTTTGGTATCGGGGCTGCAGTCTGCCTGGTTGCAGGCCTTCTGGCTTTAATCTCCGGAAGTTTAATAAAAGACCAGTTTATAAGGGCTAATGAAAATTTTGACAATAAAAAATACGAGACAGCAATCGAATATTATGATTATGTTATAAATAAAGACTATGAAGTTAACATCATTGAAACTGCCAAAGTCTATAAAGATAAAGCCCGGGAAGAAATCACAAAGGCTGAAATATTTAAGTCCAATGCTGATATATTCTTCAACTACAAACTCTACAGCCGGGCAGAAAATGAATACAAAAAGGCTTATGAAACATACCCATATCTTAAAGATATTAACAAAGACCTAAAAAAAGCTTCAGCCATGAAAGCAAAATATGGGGAAAATACCGGTGAACTGGATTATATTTTGTTTAAGGAAAGTATAAAATTTACGGATGTTGCAGGTTTCCCGGATTATTGGGGGAAAGTGAAAATATCAGACCCCCTTCTTGCCGAGTTTAAAAATATAAAGCTTGAAGAGGGGAGCTTTTTAGAAGCAGGGAATGAAATGAGACTATCAGGAACTTTGGCTGGCAGTGATGAAATAGTTAACTACCTTGATTCAAGTGAAGGACTTTTTGTTTTTATCTCGGCTTACTTAGTTGATATAAACGGCAATATAAAATGGGCAAAAGACGGGTATATTAAAGGCGATTCACCGTTTATAAAACCGGGCGAAACAAAAGAATTCTCCCTTATAAGCCTGATTTCCAACCC
>Ga0182017_10003074_pt1 | contig 12503 bp, 11 predicted proteins | sample 712E3DmetaG_FD_120492 | JGI IMG/M metagenome (GOLD analysis project Ga0182017, IMG submission 120492) | Permafrost microbial communities from Stordalen Mire, Sweden - 712E3D metaG | ecosystem: Environmental > Terrestrial > Soil > Wetlands > Permafrost | place: Sweden: Stordalen | collected... | reverse complement strand
CACCCCAAGTCGTGATTTTCTTTGCCGTTCCCGATGTTCTCGCCGGACTGTTTACACTGGCGCGCTTTGACGAAACCGACCGCGGCGCAATTCAGGTTCCGTTTGGTTCGGGCTGCGCCAATGTCGTGCAAAATCCATATCTGGAGCAGCAATCCGAACATCCCAGATCCATTATCGGAATGTTTGATATCTCCGCCCGTCCCTGTGTTCCGCAAAATATCCTGACCATGGCGATACCAATGAAGAAATTTACGGCAGTGGTGGATAACATGGATGAGAGTTTCCTCATCACGGATTCCTGGCAAATAATTCAGCAAAGGATTCCATAAATGCCTGGTAAAAGTATGATATGAGAGGGACAGCAATGTTGAAAGATTTGATTGCGAAAAACCGGAGTACCCGCCAATATCATTAAGTACAGGACAGTTATTATAAAGTCTGTAAGCAGGCAAGGCTTTCACTGATATTTCGTGCAGGACCTCGTACTTCCAGCGCACCATATACCGCGTCATTATCGTGAAAAAGTGCCAGCAGCGGTTTGAAATTCACATACCCTTGCCCTGCCGTCAAATGAGTACCATCATGGAGTTTTTTCCCTCTGACCGCGTCACTGAGGTGCAGTCCCGTAATCTTTAGTGAAACAAGAGATGCGATCACTTCTCTCACATCAAAGCCGTCGTAATAGTTGTGAGAAATATCTATCAACACACCCAGCCCGGCCAAATCCAGAGCAAAGTCACGAAATTCCTGGATTTCACCAAACGCGAAAACACAAGGGGTGATATGGGTTTCTAGCGACAAAGTAATCCCTGACGATTGAAACTCAGGTAACCAACGGTTTAATATAATACGTAAGCGTTCCTTTGCTTTACTGGAAAGAATAGAGGATTCTCTATTTTGAGGCAAAGGCAGCCGACTCCTGTTGGCAAGCGTTGGGGGATGCAGTGATACATCCTCCGCACCAACTGCTTTCGCAATGTCTAGGCTTTCCGAAAGCATCTTGTACCAATGCTGCTCGTCATCGGCTGTGTTCAGCTGATGGGTTCCTCCGATGTGATACGTCAACCGAAAAGCGCTGCGGATATGGTCGGGAATACTGACTACGGATAGTCCATACACCTCCCTGTATTTTTCACTAAGTTGAATGCCGGTAAAACCAAAACCCGACGCGAATTGATGGACCATTTGCCACTTCTCGGATTCACTCACTGTTTCCATTAATACCTTAGCATTCTCATCACCCATATCATCCATTGCAAAATACAATTTAAACACCTCAATCAACAGTATTATTTCACAGAATACTTACTTTTGCCACGTGCAACTTCAACTATTTCTCTCAAGCGCTCTACTCATTATATTATCGCACAGGGATTCGGCTTTTAGGTATCATAAGTAGAAATGGTTTTTTAACCCTGTCGACCCTGATGCGGATAGTGTGCGTGGCTGGTGGGATGATCAGGGCGTGCGGCATATTCCCAAGCGTAAGCTGGAAGATCTTATCATCGGACAAATGGGTTATTTAGCAATCATCAGCCCGCTGATAGTGTTGAGCGTTATCGAATATTCGCGCTGGAAAGTGCCCTTATCCAAGGTGTTCATTTTATCGATGGTTTTATCTCTTGCCAGCAGCAGGCGGAATATTTCGTCAGATGTTTTACCGTTTTTAGCTTCTTTTTGTGCGATTTCATACCAGAGTAGTGTCTGTTCTCTAACCGCGCGTAATCTTTCAATTGCATCATCATAACAACCGAAATGAGCGTAACACAATTTTAAAGGTTCTAAGGCGATCATCCTGTCCAGGGATTGTAAATAATCCTGCAACCGGAATGGAGGCGGTGTGCCCGGCCGCAAGAAACCATTCGTATAGACCCCCGCCAGGTCGCCGGCCAGTAAAATGCCATCATGCCTGTCAAAGACACATAGATGATGCGGGGCATGACCGGGCGTTAAATATAATTCGATAACCAATCCTTTTCCTAAATCTAGTTTCATTCCGTCCCCGGCGATGCTGATCTTGTTTTCCGCCACCGGGTCGATGCTACCGTATTTTTGCGCTAATCTGCCGAGTGTTGCCTGACTCGCTTCCCAAAGTACTGTGGGGTCAACTAAATGATTATACGCCCGGCTGTGTGCCACAACCTGCGCATTTTTCATTTCTTTTACCGCCAGACCGATTCCGCCGGCATGGTCCATGTGAATATGTGTCAGAATAATGTATTCAATTTCATCAGGATGAACTTGCGCTTGAGACAAAGCTGTCAGCAACCCGGGGATGGCTACTTTCGGACCCGTATCAATCAGAACTTTCTTCTCCCCGCAAAAAAGATAAGAACCGATGAAATCTTCAAACCCGGCCAGCGGAGGACGCGAACTGAGCAGTTTTAAACTTGGCGTAATCTCTTGAACTAAATTCATTGCCTGATTATTTCCTCAGGCTACATTCTAGCGTGAAAAAGAGAGAGAAGTCTATCCTGTTTGATACGTAAAAATACTGCCTTCCCTTCACGAAAACGAATAAATTTAGTACGCCAAAATGTCCACTTCTTAAAAGATAGAATCAGGGCTTCAAGTCCAGTGCGAAAATAATCGCTTCATTGACTTTTTTCATTTTTTCTTCGGATAAAGTAGTCAATTTTTCAAAACGTAATTTATAGGCTGTGTTTCGAGACAACAGCAAAACCGGCTGACGTCTCCAGGGGGGAGCCAATTGTGCTTAACTGATTTTCTCCTGTTTCATTTACCCTTAGTCCTTCGGCTGGATGTTTTTTAGTAATAAAAATACCCCGTTTAATCAATCACCGTAATAGTACACGGAACTTGACCGTAGTCCTTGCCATCGATCTCAACATGAATATTGAAGGTATAATCACCTGCTGTTATTAGCGGTGGAATACCGATTTGCATCACAGCTGCAGTCATTGGACCGATTGTAGTCTGCTCCTCTATTGCTGCAATTCCTGCAGACAGATTCAACGGTACGAACACCACCGGCGTACCTTGTTTTTCAAATATATTGACGCCGGATAACCCCAGGATGTTGTTTCTTGTCTCTCCAGCTTTGGTCTCAATGTTTTCCCGGTATCTCAAACTTATCGCATCATTGCCGCTTAACTGGACAATGACTGTCTGGACTTCCGGCCAGGGATTATTGGTGCCTGCCTCATGAACATTTGCCCGGTAAGCGGGTCCACCGGGTGTGAAGATGATATCATCAGCCGCCTGCCCAACGATTGTGGAAACCGTAGGAATCGGTGATGTGCCGGTAGAAGTTGTGTTACTCGTTTGAGATTGACAACTGATGGAGCTCAATAAAACAAATACCAGCATTGAACTGTACAGCTTTTGTATTATTTTCATCGCATCTCTTTAAAGATCTATTCTCCACGATCAGAATGATTCTATCTTATACGAAATATTAAGTAACGTCAAAGTAGTCCTATCCTTTGATGCTTGGAAATTCTTTGCTCAAAACTGTAAACTTAATACTCCTCTATTTTACCGTTACTGCTGCTCCCAATGTTTCGCCCTTAATATCCGGTTGATAGTAGGAATATGCAGTTGAAGTGACGCCCTTTGCTTTGACCGGATACAAAGCCTTGACCTGAAATTCGAAGTTTAGCTTGTCACCCGGTTTCATGTTCTCTACATAGAAAATGACCTTCCGTCCGGCAATATCATACCGCTTGATGTTCGGCATTTTCTGAGTGATCGCCGCGATAGAATCTGTCACCGCTGTAAAACCGGTCGGGATGGAAACATCTACCACAATCATACCGGCTTCGGAGATATTCAGTTCCGGCAGCGGATTAAATGCCAGATTCACGTCTACTTTCACCAGATCATTAACGGCAACTTCAGTAGTATCGTAATTCACATCGATCTTGAGCATTTGCGCCGCCGTGGTGTCATCGACCGCCGGTTCATTAAATCTCCTGACCACTTGTCCGAGGGCATCCCCTTTTCCTGTAACTGTCATGGTAATCTGGCTGTTTACCGGCACATCAACTATTTGTAAAACATCGTAGTTTGTTTTGTTAATTTTTAACTGTTTATCAACTCCGGCGCCCTGTAGTGTCACGGTTAGATCAACATCCGAACGGACATTAACTGCATACTCGGTCAATGCCTGTAGTGTCACTACCGTATCCTGTGTCGAACCGTAACCGCCGTTGGCATTCCTTTTGGAAACCAGCCACTTGGAAGCTTTCGATGCATTTAAAGCATCCCCCTGTTCGATTAGAGCCAGGTTAGCGTAGGCGGTTGTCTCAATGCTGGCGCTGCGGTTGATATCCGGTTGGAATATCGGCATCATCCCTTTACTGGTAATAGACTCTGTTTCCACGATATCGCTGCCCCAATGCAAACCATTTTCATCTTCTTTCGCCAGCGACATCAGCTTCTTATAAGCATCCTCGTGTTTAGCGCTCTGCGCCAGTTCCAGCGCATAAGTCGTGACCGCCACTGCATAAGGGTCTGTCATGTCAGCTAATCTGGTCTCCAGATAAGCAACCGCTTTACTACCGGCGGATTTTTCACCGGCTTCCATCAAGGCAATCGCCACATATGCCGTCAAGGCATCTTTTCCTTTCATCCCGCCCAGCATTTCCTGATGGTGGACAAAACCGACCGCATCAAACGAGCCGTCAGTATTCTGATGTGAGGTGATCCATTGTGCCGCGCCGGTTAAAATGCTGTCATCGATGTAAATGATATTCTTGGCCTGTGAAAATGACTTCAGCACGAAAGCAGTCAGCCACAGACTTCCCGACTGGTCATTCATACCAAATGCCGAGAACGAACCGTCGGTGCGGCGGTAGGTCAGTTCCCGCTGGTAACCGGTGATCATCAGTTTTTCGGCCTTGGCCATGATCTCCGGTTTGAGCTGTCCGCTGTTCTGTAAGTATTTGGTGATGTAAACATCCGGGGCGAAGTTGATCATATTCTGTTCGCCGCAACCGAAGGGCATTTGGAGCAATGCATCCAGGCCGTCCAGTGTCTGGGTTAAGAAACTGGAAGTAACCGCGATGTACGCCCTGCCGGAACCATCCACTATAATATCAGGCAATGCAGTATCAATTGTCCTGGGGATACCGGCAGAAAGCGCCAGATTATCCACGATTTCTCTGGCAACACCCTCGGGTTCGACTATAATTGTTTTTACCACGGCATCTGCCGCAAGCGTACTCCGCGCGGAAATTTTTACTTCGTTGGTTCCTATTTTACCGGGTCTGATCATGAATTCAGCGCTGCCGATGTCATTAGCATCAATATTAATTGTTGTGGTAGCCGGACTGAGCAGGTCAAACCAGACGCTTTTATCGATGTCTACCTGTACACTTTGAGCAGTCTGCTGATAGTTATACACCGAGACTTTTACAGGAAACTCTTCCCCTCTTATTGCTGAGTAGGGCAGGTCGATGCTCAAGAAGAACGGTTGGAAAACTTTAAGGCTGGTTTCAGCAATACCCAATCCTTTTTCTTTAGACACCGCTACGGCGCGCAGCATCCAGGTAGTGATAGAATCCGGCACGTTTAGCTTTTGCACCAGTTTGCCATTATTATCCGTGGTAGTAGTTGACCATAACCATGTCTCGGGGAAGAATTGACGTACTCTTTGCACGTCAGCTAGACTGATTCCTGCACCGGCGGTCGTTGTCGGCGGAGCCGTAACAATAATCGTAGGTACTGCTTGTGGTACCATCTCTTTGTTTCCAGCCAGCATATCATTTCTGGCGCCGCCAAATCCGAAGTACTGGAATATTTTACTCAGGAAATTTCCTCCCTGTTGAGTCTGGTACTCCTTACTGGCGGGCACATTTTTATTGGTCATAACGACCACCCCTGCATTCTTGAAGACATCCGCAGCGCCGATTGTGGTTGTTGTAGGATAGAAAGAAACCTCGTGAATTTCAGCCTGTGGTTGCATGTAGAGTTGTTCCAACTGGTCAAAAACCTGTTGCAGGTTCATGCGGTTTTCTGCCAGAATGAAAACCGATTTGTCCACGGCAGTGATGCCTACTTCCGCTTTTCCTTGAGTGTTGATAGTTAATTGCACTTCATCACCCGGCTTGACTTCAGTTTTATTAAAATCTGCAGTCACCGTTTGCGGGTAAGCGGCTTCAACATCGAACGGCAGATAATCGGCAGCCACTTCGCTATTGGGGAGGATCTGGTATACCAGTAAATTGGCGGCTGGCGCCATGGCCGGAGTCGCGTTTAAAGAAATCTCACTATTTTTGGTGTAATTAGAAAACACTACCTTGCCGCGGGCAATCACTTCGTAATAAAAATTCACTGCTTCGCTGGTAGAATTGATTTTGAAAGTAATTTTTTGTCCGATCTGGGGAGTACTTGTGCTGGTTTGTTCAAGGTGAATAAAATTACCCGAAGGAGAATATGAGGATTGCAGGACTTTGGAAGCCTGCGCCACCGGCGCCGAAGCTGACGGCGTCAGTTCCATGGCTTCGATTGTCAGGGCGATCGCATCAGCAGGTGGAGTGATATTCAGTATTGCTTTGCCTTTCGCGGTCTTTACTGTTTTATTATCGGTCCTGATAACCTCAAACTTACTGTTGCTGTAGGTGACGGTCGTAGCGATGCTGGCATCAACAGGTTTATTATCAGGAGTTTCGGTGACAACCAGGAAACTGAAAGGTAATCCCGGTTTAAAAACCGTACTATCTGGAATCAACTGTAAAATCATAGAAGTTTGCGCCACAGTCAACAAACTGCTGGTTTTTTCCACATAGCCGGTGGCTTTTTCTGTCACGGTTATATTTAATTGCACATTTCCCTGTCCGCCTCCGGCAGGAGTACCGGCGACATATCCCGGCGCCGGTAATTCAAATGCCGCTTCACCATCGATTGTCTTGGTGACGGTAGCATAGGTCTGCCACTGCCCGACATATTTCAGAGCCTCAACTTTTAACTCACCGCCGACCGGTTTGCCAAAACTGTATTCGGCTTTGATATTACCCGTAATCGATTCGTTGACGAGGAACCATTGTTTTGGCAAATCTATCGTAACTTCGTATTTGGGTAGAACGTATTCATCGACCTGTACATCAACTTCATTCTTTGATTTTTCCGTCGCGGCGGTGATTTTCCACGTTCCGAGATTCGGTTCAGTAGAGACGGGTAGTTCCAGACTCGCCATCCCGTAATCATCGGTAGTTACATCTGTCCGGAATATTTTAATGCCTTTGGCATCCAGGACTTCAATGGTAGCCGTTTCAGTCAGCGGTTTCAGGTCAGCATCCAGGGTCAGTACCCGCATGTTAATAGTTTGACCGGGTTTATATATTGGTTTGTCCGTCTCTAAAAACACCATGTCGGTTTTTTCCAATGAAACGGGTGCTTTATCAGTAAAACCTGTGCCTTTGACCATGACTTCATATTTACCTTCGGCAGCATTTTTGGGAATATTTAATGTTACTGTTCCCGTACCGCTGACTGTTTGGCTGGTATTGGTGACTTTTTTACCATCTTTCAGCAAGACAACATCGACAATATCCGTCACCGGTTTGCCATTGCTTAAAAGCGACAGAGAAACGGCCTCGGCCCTGCCGATGTGCAAGATACCGGGAACAATCGCCATATAACTATCGGCAGCAGTAATTTTCTGACAGGCCGGTAGCGCCAATGCAACAGTGATAACAGCCAGAAATACCGATGCGATCTTCATCCATTTATTTTTCATCAACCCAACCTCCGGCTACTTTTCAGTGACTCTATATGTTAGATATAACGTCACTCATGAAGAAAAGTTAGTTTTAAGACTGGTTGATGAGGTAGCAGGTGTTCGGTTACTTCACAGATCGATTCTGCGCATTTGCTTCACAAAGTATTTATAAGCCTTCGCCGGAATGGGTATAATAAAAAGGCAGTAATTTTATCTATTGTCTTAATGCTCTGCAAACAATTTCGATTTGATTCAAGGCATAATCAATATCCGCAGCATTTACCATACGGTTAGTAACGGCGCGAAAACTGCTGCCGCCCCGGCTGGTGAATTTAACGCCGGCAGAAACCAATTTGGCGACAAACCGGTCCACCGGAAGAGATGGGGCTAAATCGAACATTACAATATTGGTCGGCACTTTCTCCTGCGTGACGGTAATACTGTTGATTCGCCTTAATCCTTCCGCCAGTTTCCGGGCATTGGCATGGTCTTCTGCCAGACGGTCGATCATCGTTTCCAGCGCCACAATACCGGCAGCGGCAATGACTCCCACCTGTCTCATACCGCCGCCCAGCATTTTACGCTTTTTTCGCGCCCGTTCGATAAAGTCTTTGTTGCCGCAAAGCAATGAACCGATGGGAGCGCTTAAACCTTTCGACAGGCAAAAACCGACGGAGTCCGCTCCCTTGGTCAGTTCGATAACCGGCACCCCCAACGCAACAACCGCATTGAAAATACGTGCGCCGTCCAGGTGGACTTTCAAACCGTGATGGTGAGCTAATTGTATAGCGCTTTCAGTGTATTCCGGTGTGAGCACGGCGCCGCCGCAGCGGTTGTGCGTATTTTCCAGACAGAGCAAGGTTGTTTCAGGGTAGTGGATGTTAGTTTTGTCACGGATCGCTTTTTCAATATCATCCAGCGCTAATTGTCCGTTACTATCATTTCGGATTGTGCGCATCACGACGCCGCCTAAAGCCGCCGCTCCGCCGACCTCATACCAGAAAATATGTGACTCACTGCCCAGGATAATTTCATTACCGTGCTGTGTATGAGTCAGTACCGCAATTAGGTTACTCATCGTGCCGCTGGCCGTGAAGAGAGCCGCTTCTTTACCCATTTTCTGTGCGGCCATGACTTCAAGTCGGTTGACCGTGGGATCATCCCCAAAAACATCATCGCCAACCTCCGCTTCATACATTGCTCGCCGCATGGCTTCGGTAGGATGGGTGACAGTATCGCTGCGCAGGTCAACAATTTTCATTTTTGTGCTCCAATTAGTCATTATCACTTACTGATACCTGGCATCTGTCCGAAATTCACCCTCTATTTCCCGAAGGCAATCCTTGATTGCCGGGATAACATCATGATGTGTTGGTTCAAAGCGTAATGGGGAGATGGAAATATAACCGGCATTAATTGCCCAGATATCCGTATCGGTAGCATTACTGCTAATGCGCGAATAGTCCGGTAACGAAGTATAATTCATTATTTTTTCACCCTGTATCCGGGAAGGCTTAACATAGCCGGTATCGGCTGTTCGGGTAATTAAAATGCCTCTAATCTGTTCTCTTGGAATATTAGGAACATTTACATTCAAAATAGCATCGGTCTTCAGTTTACCGGTCTTGATATTAAGCGCCAGTTTTTCTGTAATCTCTGCCGCAAAATCGAAATTCAGTTCATCAGTGTTTTTTTGCGGGAATAAAGAAACCGCTATGGAAGGGATTTTCTCATAATAGCCCTGCAGGGTTGCCATTACCGTCCCCGAATATTGAATATCACGGCCGATATTCGGTCCTGGATTTATCCCGGATACAACTAAATCAAGTTTTTTCTGAGACATCCGGTGTATCCCCAGCATCACACAATCGCTGGGGGTCCCGTCAATGGCAAAAGCCAAAACTCCGGGAATAGAAGATAAAACTTCTTCAATATTGATATCGCTGCGGAAAGACAGGCATGAACCGACACCGCTGCGTTCTTTATCCGGCGCAATTACGAAGACCTGTCCTACCCGGCTCATTGCCTTCGCTAACGCCCACAACCCTTTAGAATTAATGCCGTCATCATTGGTCACAAGAATATTCATTTATTTCCTTTATCTGATATTGCTTTAACCATATTAAGGCCATTGCCATCGAGTGTCAATTTCATTGCCGGTTGTCCGTAGACTAAATTGAATATTGAAAATGGAAACTTACCAATTAGAAAAGCTATTTTTAGAGTTTTTTAATATCGTTCGCTGTTGAAATAGTTGACTAATTTCTCTCGTTACGCTAAATTTAATAAGTGGCTGGGGAAATATTCTCCAGTCTAGTGGTGCCAAGTGCCGAAGTGGCGGAATGGCAGACGCGCTACGTTCAGGGCGTAGTGTCCTCACGGGCATGAGAGTTCAAATCTCTCCTTCGGCACCACTTATTTTTATGCGCTTGTAGCTCAGCTGGATAGAGCGCGACCCTGCGAAGGTTGAGGTCGTGGGTTCGAATCCCACCAAGCGTACCATTTTACGGCTAACCCGGTTCGGCTGACGTGTCTGTTTCACCCGCACCATGGTTTGCCTCAAAATACCGGAAAGTCCCTGTTGATACCTGATTTAGCTTCATTTCATTGTTTCCCCGGATGAATCCTGCGTAATTTATACTAAAAAGTATTGACTTCCCTAAATGGACCGGGAGGGGAAATGGTAACCAATAAAATTGTGCATATCATGGTCGCTCCGCCGGAAATGATCGAGGCAAAACTCGCAAAAGAAGCTGCGGCGATATTGCACAAAGACCCTTATGAGGTGCGCCTTCTCTTATCCGCGAAAATACCCAGATTAATTGCACATTACCCGGCTGCTGAAGAAGCGGATTTGATCACAAAGCAATTGAACGCTCTGGGGCTAAAAACAATTGCCCTGGATGAGTGTGAGCTTCGTAAATCTGCCGCAGCCGTGTTTATTGCGCATTCTTTACAATTTGGAGAAAAAGAAGTCACATTCCGGGATAAAGGCAATCATCTGACAAAACTAGAGACAAGCGACGTATTTCTGATATTAAAAGGAAAATTACAAGCAGCCGCTGACAAAGTGGTAACCGCGACCAGTATGAAATTCAATCTAACGGCAACGCTAATGACCGGCGGTATTCCCATCTGGCAGAAAGTCAAAGAAACAACCAGGGAAACATCCGGTGAAACACAGTACTTTATCCGGATTTACAACCGATTATCTTCAGAACCAAAAGTTGAGTTTTTTGAAAATTATTTTAATTATTCATCCCTCGGTCCGGACTTAACGCCATCGTCTTTGACAAACCTCAACGGCATTATTGTGAAGCTGAGGACGATATTCCCGCAAGCCCTGTTTGACGACAGACTGGCACAACTTTCCGGGATCAGCGGGCCTTCTGATAACCAGGCGCGTGATATGGAACTCAATTGCAGACTGATATACCTGTATTTCCGGTCTGTCTAGTAATCCTGCCTGATCACAGCAGTTAATTTACAACGGTTATCTCGATGATTTGCAAACTACCGCTCTTTTTTAGTCCTTATTCCACTTTGATCATTTCAGCTTCAGCCCGCATCAAATTGAGGTCGCTCTCTGTGAACATGCGCCATCCCCGCCGGTCCCTGTATGTCTTCTTAATAACTCCCGCCTTAAGCCAGCGAAAAAGAGTCGCCCTGCTGATACCCACTTTAGTGCAAACCTCGGCAGTTCTGTAATAATGCTTTCCGTTTATTTCTATAACCATCTTTTTTATCCTTCTTGCTATCAGTGAGAAGTATCGATACTATTTGAATTATTATGCTGCATAGGTCGATTTTAATCTATCCGTCTTTGGTTCAATTTATATAGTACTTTCGTTTCGACTAAATAAATAATCAAGATATCAAGGGTGAATTTTTTCGCCAATATTTGGTTAGTAACCTTCTTTTCATTGAAATGAAACTGCATAGATAGATTATCTGCTCGCAGATCAAACGTAAACAATGCAAGAACAACGCCCGGTTGTCTTTCGGCTAAATGCGTGATACATTATTGATAGATTTATCATCGAGGTATTAAAATGGAAACTAAAACGGTCAAGCAAACAGTTACTTTCAAGGCAAATCCTCACGATGTCTACGAAGCCCTGATGGATTCTAAAAAACATGCCAAATTCACCGGTGATAAAGCAAGCATCAGCAGAAAAATCGGGGGTAAATTCTCAGTCTTTGACGGTTACAGCGAAGGTACCAACATCGAGTTAGTACCGGATACTAAAATTGTACAGAACTGGCGCGCCAATGACTGGCCGGAAGGACATTATTCCGAAGTTACCTACTCATTTAAAGAAATTCCCGGCGGTACGCGCCTGACTTTCATACAGACCGGAGTACCGGCAGCACAATACGATGACATCTCGCAAGGCTGGCGGGATTATTACTGGGCTCCGATGAAAGAGATGCTGGAAAAGTAATACGTCAGGCACTAATCCATACAAAATCCGGGAATAGAATGATAAACTAGAGGATTTTACCCTCTGTATGCTTTCTAGTTAGTATAGAGAAGAAATGCGCCCAATCCTACACCATTTCGTGGACTGCCTGCACCTGAACGTTGGCTTTATTCAACACTTCCTGAACTGCCGCCTGTTCCATCCAGTTGAAGCGGATCGCCATGCCGCTGGCGCTGTTGAATTGCTTCGGGGCGGGAATTAAGGTTGCATTATAGCCCTTCGTGTTTAATACTTTCTGAGCCTGTACGGCGGCGGTTGTCGTGTTGAAAAGAAAAACTCCGTATTTCATTTGCTAACGACCTTCTCAATTGTTTTCTCACGAGCTAGTATAACAT
>Ga0182017_10003073_pt1 | contig 12504 bp, 5 predicted proteins | sample 712E3DmetaG_FD_120492 | JGI IMG/M metagenome (GOLD analysis project Ga0182017, IMG submission 120492) | Permafrost microbial communities from Stordalen Mire, Sweden - 712E3D metaG | ecosystem: Environmental > Terrestrial > Soil > Wetlands > Permafrost | place: Sweden: Stordalen | collected... | reverse complement strand
ACAGACCGTCGTCAACGAGTCGATGGCGAAGCACTTCTGGCCCACCGGAAGCGCGATTGGCCGACGCCTCGGGGTCAAGGGGGGCGATGGCAAGGTCACCTGGCGGGAGATCATTGGCGTGGTCGCCGATGCGGACGATCCCATCGCCTTTACCGAGCCCACCACGCGCATGCAGTATTACACCACCATGACGCACAGTCCGTGGTCGTGGTTCCAGATCGGTGTGCGGGGGCCCAATCCCGGCCACTTCGCCAACGACCTCCGCCGGGCGGTGGCGGAAGTCTCGCCTGATGTGGCCGCCCGCTTCGTCTGGACGGTGCAGGACATGCGCGACCGGTTCCTGCACAACGTGGTCGTGATCAATGGCGTCTTGCTGGCCTTCGCCCTGCTCGGCCTGGCGCTGGCCAGCGTCGGTCTCTATGGCATTGTGTCCCACAATGTCAGCCAGCGCACGTCAGAGTTCGGCATCCGCCTCGCGCTGGGTGCACGGCAAATCGACGTCCTGCGCATCGTTTTGCGCCAAAGCCTGCGGCTGACCTTGATCGGTCTGGTCCTCGGAGCGGTGGGATCCTACGCGCTCGGCCTGGCCCTTCGCCCGAGCCTTGGCCTGATCATCGCCCGCAACCATTCCATCCTGGTGGGCACGAGCGTGGTGATCTTTTCGGTCGCCTTGCTCGCGGCGTGGTTCCCCGCCCGCCGCGCGACGCGGATCAATCCGATCGAGGCGCTGCGGGCGGAGTAGGAGGGAAAAGGGAATGAGGGATTAAGGGAAAAGTGATCGGTCAAAGCCGACGCCCTTCTGCCGCATACTCTCCCCCTCACGCCCCCATCACCTCACTCCCTCAGTCCCTTTCACTTTCACTCTCACTCTCACTTTCACTCCCATGCTCTCCGACGTTCGCTTCGCTCTTCGGCAGCTCGCCAAGTCGCCCGGCTTTACCGCCGTGGCCGTGGTGACGCTCGCGCTCGGCATCGGGGCCAACACCTCGATGTTCAGCATCCTCAACGGCTACATGCTGCGACCGCTGTCCTTTGTCGACAGCGATCAACTGGACCGCATCTATCGCTCCACCGCCGACAAGCCGGAGGGCCTCATCGCGCCGGCCGACTATCTCGCCTTCCAGCCTGAGAGGAGAGGTTACGGCGAGGTTGCCGCCTACGTCCCGGAGGAAATGAGCCTCTCCGAGCCCGGTCTGCCCGCCGAGATGGCCAGTGGCCTCCGGGTTTCGGCCAATCTTCTCGCCGTCTTCCGCGTCCAACCGCAACTCGGCCGCGACTTTCGCGCCGAGGAAGACCTCCCGGGCAACCACCGGGTCCTCTTGATTAGTCACCGTTATTGGCAGAACCGCTTCGGCGGCCGGGCCGACGTCATTGGCCGCACGGTGCGCGTCGATGGCCAGCCCCACGAGATAATCGGCGTTCTGCCCGCCAGCTTTTTCGACTGGCGCTACGCGGTGGGCTTGTTCGACCTCTACCGGCCCCTCGCGCTCGACGACAAGGAGAGCGTCGAACGCACCTCCACGTGGCTGCGGCTCGTCGGCCGTCGCTCGAGCAATCTCTCCCGCGCCCAAGCCGCCGGATTCATCGCCAACTTCGGCCGCCGCCTCGCCGCGGACTTCCCCGCCGCCAATGCCGCCAGCACGTGGCGCGCCGTTCCGCTCAACGACGCTGTCATGCCCAAGGATGCCCAGCGCATGCTCCTCATGCTGATCGGCCTCTCCGGCTTCGTGCTGCTCATCGCCTGCTCGAATCTCGCGCACCTCCTCCTCGCCCGCTCGATGGCCCGGGCCCGCGAATTCGCCGTGCGCTCCGCCCTCGGCGCCACCCGCGCCCAGTTGCTGCGCCCGGTGATTCTCGAATCCCTGCTCCTGGCTTTTGCCGGCGGCCTCGGCGCCATTCTCGTCGCGCTGTGGACCTTCGACTGGATCGCGGTGCGCAGCACCACCGATCATGGCGATTCCGTCGTGCTCACGCTCGACTGGCACATCCTCGCCTGGGCGTTGGCCGTTTCGCTCGTCACCGCCCTCGCCTTTGGCCTTGTCCCCGCGCTCTTTGCCCTCCGGCTCGACACGAACCGCACCCTCAAGAGCGGCGCGCGCGGCCTCACGGGCAGTCGTGGCCATCAACGCTTCCGGCATTTCCTTATCGTTGGTCAGTTCGCCCTCGCCATGGTCCTGCTCGCGGGCGCCGCCCTCTTCGTGCGCGGCCTCGACGAATTGAACCGCAGCCGGATTGGCTGGGAATCCGAGCACCTCGTCACCGGCACTATTCTGCTCCCGGCTGCCACTTTTCCGGACGAAGAGAAGATCGCGGCTTTTCAGCGCCTCGCCTTGGAACGCCTCGAGGCCCTGCCCGGTGTCCAGTCCGCCAGCCTCTCCTACACCATGCCCTTTTTCGGCCTGAGCGAGACCCGTCGGTTCCTCGTCGCCGGTCGCCCGACGCCCGAGCCCGGTCACGAGCCTGCCGCCGCAATCAACGGCGTCAGCCCCCGCTTTTTTGCAACCGTCGGCACCCGCCTCCTCAGCGGACGCGCGTTCAACGCGGGGGACACCCGCGCGTCCGCCAAGGTCTTTGTCATCAACCAGGCCATGGCCACCGGTCTCTTCGGCGGCGAGAATCCCATCGGCCAGCGCCTCGCGCGCGCCGGCGGCAAGACCATCGAATGGGGCGAGATCGTCGGCGTGGTCGGCGACGTGCAGTCCGTTCTGCCGAATCCGGGACCCGCCACGTACCAGATCTATCAACCCATGGCCCAGGAGGCGCGGCCGCGCAACGAAATCGCCGTGCGGGCCGCCGGCATCACGCCGGCCGCGCTCGTCGAGAACATCCGCGCCGCGATCGCGGCGCTCAATCCCGACCTGCCGGTGCGCAAACTCCAACCCGCCGACACCACGGTCACCCGGGCCAACTACCAGATGGGTGTCCTCGCCAGCCTGCTGTCCTGGCTCGCCGGACTCGGACTCGGCCTGGCCGCGCTCGGCATCTACGGCGTCATCGCCCGGGCAATGGCCCAGCGCACGACCGAGTTTGGCATCCGCCTTGCGCTCGGTGCGCAACTTGAAGACCTCACCCGCCTCGTGCTCGGCACCGGATTGAAGCTCGCGCTGCTCGGCTCCGCCATCGGCCTGCTCGGCGCCTTCGGCGTCGCCCGGCTCCTCGCGGCGGAATTTCCCGCCATCCACCCCAACAGCGTCGCCGTCATCGTCGGCGCAACCCTCCTGCTCCTGGTCGTCGCCATTCTGGCCTGCTGGTTACCGGCGCGCCGCGCGACGAAGGTCAACCCCATGGAGGCGCTCCGTAGCGAGTGAGCTGTGCTCACCCGCATGACCAATCGCCGATCGCCAATGCCCGATGACGCGCATGACCGCTGAACGCTGACTTCCGATCTCCGGCGTCTGCCTTGCTACCCGCCGCTCACTCCTCGCTACCTCCCGCTCCTTTCACTCTCCCGCTGACTCGCGCCCAAAGCGTGTCTTCCTCACTCCCTAATCCCCTTTCCCTTGCATCCCCCATGAATACCTCCCGTCGAACCTTCATCTCCTCCAGTACCCTCGTCGGGGCAAGCCTGCTCCTCAGCACCCGCGCCGCGTCCGCGGCCGTGCCCGCGGCCACGCCGCCCATGAATGTCTGGGATGCGTTCAAGAACCGCCGCTCCGTGCGCCTGTTCAAGCCCGATGCCGTGCCCGAGGCGGATATTCGGCAGATTCTCGACGCCGCCCGGCTGGCGCCGACCTCGGGCAATCAGCAGCCCTGGAAATTCCTGGTCGTGCGCGATCCCGCGAAGATCACGGCCTTGAAAGCCGCCTGCGTCGAGCGGGCGCTGGGCCCGGCCGATCCGAACAAGCCGCCGTCCGCAGAAGAGAAGAAGCAACGCGAGACCCAGGTTCGAAACGCCTTCGACGGCTACCTTTCCGCGCCCGTTTACATCGTGGTCCTGACCGACAACCAATCCGCCTGGCCCGACTACAATCACTGGGACGGACCCATGGCGGCGGGCTATCTGATGCTCGCCGCGCGGGCTCTCGGCTATGGAACGGTGTTCATCACCGACTCCGTCCCCGACGAGATCACCAAGAAGGTTTTGAACATCCCCGACCGCTACACCCGCGTCTGCTTCACGCCGCTGGGCGTGCCGATCGAATGGCCGCCCGCATCGAAGAAGAAGCCCCTGGAAGACCTCGTTGCCTACGAGTCGCTATGACGCCAAGCACGGGATGCGCTCCGCTTCGCCTTCCTCGCCTGCGGCCCAGCCGCAGGACGAGCCGCGCCGTAGTCCCACCTCTTCGGGACGAAGGCGGGCGCCTGCTCGATTCCTGACCCTCACGCAACATGCAAGACCTCAAATATGCCATCCGGCAACTTCTCAAGACCCCCGGGTTCACCGTCATCGCGCTGCTCACGCTCGCCCTCGGCATCGGGCTCAACACCGCGATGTTCAATATCGTCAACTCGATCGTGCTGCAGCCGCTGAGGTTTCCCGACGCCGACAACCTTTTCCGGCTCGACCGAAGGACGAAGCAAGGCCAGTCCGGCGGGCATCGGGCGGCAAATTACGTCACGATCGTGCAGCAGAGTGCCGACTTCGCCAAGATCGCCAGCGGGCGGCCGTGGACCTTCACCCTGGCCGAGCCGAATCGCCCGGCCGAGTCTCTCCATGCCTTTCGCGCGTCCGCCGGCTGGTTCAGCGTCCTGGGCGTCACCATGGAGCTGGGACGCGAGTTCCTGCCCGAGGAGGACGCGCCGGGCCGCGAACAGGTGATCATCCTCAGTCACCGCTATTGGTTGTCACGATTCGGCGGTGACAGGAGCGTGATCGGCCGCACCGTGCGGCTGGACGGCCAGCCGAACGAGATCATTGGCGTGGCCCCGGCGGCGGCCAGCGATCCACGAACCCTCGACTCGCCCGAAATCTACCGGCCGCTCGCCTTGACGCCGGAGGAACTCCGCAGCCGGGAGGATCACGCCTACGATATCATCGGACGCTATCGTCAGGGGGTAACCGCCGCCCAGGCCGCGACCCGGTTCTCCGCGATCGCCGCCGGTCTCGCCGAAAGCGATCCGAAAGAATACCAGGACCACTTGCTGCGCACCGTGTCGCTTGCCCCCACCCTCCAGGGCACCGGCCAGCAGATCGTCTTCCTGCTCGTCGGCCTGTCCGGCTTCGTGCTGCTGATCGCCTGTGCGAACCTGGCGAACCTGCTGCTCGCGCGGGCCATCGCCCGGTCGCGTGAATTCGCCATCCGCGGCGCGCTGGGCGCCTCCCGCGCCCAGTTGATCGAGCCGCTTCTCGCCGAGTGCGGTCTCCTCTCTGCCGCTGGCGGCGGCCTCGGCGTTTTGGTTTCCGTCTGGACCAACTACTGGATGGCCCGGCAGTTCGCCACCAGCGGATTCGAACTCGACTTCGCCTTCGATTGGCGACTCCTGCTCTTCGCCTTCGGCGCTTCGTTGGTCACGGGTCTTCTCTTTGGCGTCGCCCCGGCCTGGGTGACCTCCCGCGTGCCTGTCAACGATGCGCTTAAAAGCGGGACGCGCGGCTCGACCGGCGACCGTTCGCAAAACCGTTTCCGGCAGGTGCTGATCGTCGGCCAGTTCGCCCTCGCCCTCATCCTCCTGTCCGGTGCCGTGCTCTTTGTCCAAGGACTCGATCGCCTGCTCCGGCGCGATTCCGGATGGAATCCCGCGCCGCTGCTGAGCGGTGCCCTTTCGATGCCGTCCAGCCGCTACCCCGACACGGCCCACATGTTGCAGTTTTACGACCGTGTGCAGGAGCGCGTGGCAGCCCTGCCGGGCGTCACCTCAGCCGCGATCGGCTATGTGGTCCCCGCTTTCTACTTCCCCACCGGACGCGGGTTCCTCGTCGAGGGCCAGCCGCCACCGACCCCGGGCAACGAACCGGGCGCGGCGATCAACGGCGTCTCCCCGGGCTATTTCAACACGATCGGCACCCACCTGCTCCGCGGACGCGATTTCACCCCCGCCGACAAGAGCGACTCGCCCCCAGTGATCATCATCAGCGAAAGCCTGGCCCGGAACCTCTTCCCTGGTCACGAAGCAATCGGGCGGCGCCTCGCCTACTTGAACGAGCAGGAAACCGTCTGGAAGGAGATAATCGGTGTCGTCAAGGATGTGCGTTTCCTGAACATCGGCAACACGTCGCCGTCGTACCAAGCCTACGTCCCGCAGTCCCAGGCGACGTGGAGCTACGTCACCCTGATCGTGCGCGCCTCGGCCCCTCCTTCGACCCTGATGCAGGCCATTCGTCGGGCGGTCGGCGAATTGGACCCTGACATGGCGGTGAAGGAACTCGAACCCGTGCCCGATTTCATCCAGCGCAACCTGCTGCAGTTGCGGGCCATCAATTCACTGCTGGTGGGTTTTGCCACGCTCGGCTTGTTCCTGGCTGCGCTCGGCATCTACAGCGTCATCGCCCGGCTCGTGGCGCAACGGACCAACGAAATCGGCATCCGGATGGCCCTCGGCGCCCAAGTGGGGCAGATCGCCCGCCTGATCCTCGGCACCGGCCTGCGCATGGTTCTCGCCGGCGCCGTCATCGGCCTAGGGGGAGCCGCCGGGCTCGCGTGGTTCCTCGCCCGCACTATGCCCGAGCTTTCGGAGAACAGCGTCGGGGCCATCGCAGGAGCGACGGCGGCGCTCATTGCCGTCGCGCTGCTCGCCTGCTGGCTGCCGGCGCGCCGCGCCACGCGCATCAACCCGTTGGATGCGCTGCGGGCCGAGTGATCATCCAGGAGCGAGCATCGAGTAGCGGGTAGCGAGCATGTACACGAAACCGCCGACCCCAACTCCCTCTAGCCCTTACTCCCATACTCCCTCAATCGCTCTCCCCGTTCATCCTCACTCCCCCATTCCCTTCCGCCCTCTTCTCTTCACCACCCGCTCCTCACTCCTCACTCCTTTCCCATGTTCTCCGACGTCCGCTTCGCCCTTCGTCAGTTTGCCAAGTCGCCCGGTTTCGTGCTCGTGGCCGTGCTCACGCTTGCCCTCGGCATCGGCGCCAACACCGCGATTTTCAGCGTCGTCGACGCTCTGCTGCTCAAGCCTCTGCCCTACCCGGAATCGGACCGACTAGTGCAGGTCTGGGAGGCGCCGAACACCGGCGGGCGCGCGATCACGTCCGGCGGCGTGTTCATGGACTGGCAGGATCACACCACTAGGCTCGAATCGATCGCCGCCGCGCACCAGATCAACAAGAACCTCACCGGCGAGGGCGAGCCGGTCCGCGTCAGCGGTCTGGACGTGTCCGCCGACTACCTGCGCGTGCTGCGGATCAATCCCGCGCTGGGGCGCGGCTTCACCGCCGCGGACGATGCCCCGGGCGGCGACCGTCATGTCGCCGTCATCGCCTACGAACTCTGGCAGAACCGGATCAAGGGCGACCCGGCCATCGTCGGCCGCGCGATCCGCCTCGACGGCGAAAGTTTCACGGTCATCGGCGTGCTGCCGCCCCACGCCCTGTTCATCCCCAACGTGGATATTCTGACCCCTGCCACCATCCGGGCCGAGGCGTGGAAACAGTCACGCGATTACAACTACGTCTGCTCCGTCATCGGCCGGCTCAAGCCCGGCGCGACGCTCACCCAGGCCGCCGCCGAACTCACCGCCGCCAAGCAGGCGCTCAATGCGTCCTACCCCAAGTTCAAGGAGCCCTGGACCGTCTCGCTCCAGACCCTCCACGAGGCCGTCTTTGGCAACACCCGGCCGTATGTGTTGACGCTGCTGGCGGCCGTCGGCGTCGTGCTGCTCATCGCGTGCGCCAACGTCGCGAATCTGCTCCTGGCCAAGGCGTCCTCGCGCCAGGGGGAGATCGCCGTGCGCATCGCCCTGGGCGCCTCCGCCGGGCGCGTCCTCCGGCAGTTGCTGACCGAGAGCATGCTGCTGGCGCTGGCGGGCGGAACGGCCGGCGTGCTCCTCGGCTGGTTCGCCATCAACCCGCTGGTGGTCTTCACCGGCATTCAGGCTTCGCCCGGAACCACGATCGGAATCGACGGCCGCGTCCTCGTCTTCGCGCTCGCCACCACCTGCGCCACCGGCCTCGTCTTTGGCCTCTTTCCCGCCCTGAGCCTGGCCCGGCCGGATCTCAACATGCATTTGAAGGAGGGCCTGCGCGGCTCGACGACCGGCGCGCGCCGCCGCCTGCAATCGTTGCTCATCATCTCTGAGACCGCCCTGACGGTCATGCTGCTGGTTGCGGCCGGCCTGCTCCTGCGCAGTTTCCTCAAAACCCTCAACGCCGAACTGGGATTCAACGCCGAGAACGTGCTCGTGTTCGACCTGTCGCAGCCCAACACCAAGGCGCCGACGGTCGGCCACCGGGTGCGATTCGTCCGCGAGATCCTCGAGCGCGTCGGGCAGATCCCCGGGGTCCAGAGTGCCGGCATGGCGTCGTCCACGCCGATGAACGGCAACTTCTACTTTGGCGATCTCGTCTCCCGCGAGGACCAGCCCGACACCCGCAACGATTCGCGTTTCAGCGCCGGTTTCGACTCCGTGGAGGGCGATTACTTCCGGACCCTGGGCATTCCCCTGCTCCGCGGGCGCTTCTTCACCCAGGCGGATAACGACGAGGCGGCGCCCAAGGCCATGATCGTCAATGACGTCTTGGCGCGCCGCCTGTTCAACACGGAGGATCCGGTGGGTCGCCTGCTCCACTTCAAGGACGCGACGTGGGAGATTGTGGGTGTGGTCGGCAGCGTGCGGCGGTTCGCGCTCGGGGCCGATCCCTCGCCCCAGGTCTATTACCCGCAGGTTTACTTCCCGTGGTATAACACGATCGTGGTCCGCACCCGCGTGCCGCCGCTCTCCGTGGCGCCCGACGTTCGGCGCGCCGTCCAGGCGGTGGATCCCGAACAGCCGATCGCCAATCTGGGCACGCTGGAACAATCGGTGGGGAATTCGGTGCAGGTGAGCCGGATCATGCTCACCCTGGTGGGTCTGTTCGCTGCCACTGCCCTGGTGTTGGCCTGCATCGGCATTTACGGGGTGATGACCTATTCGGTGGCGCAGCGGACGCGCGAGATGGGCATCCGCATCGCGCTCGGCGCCGGCGTCGGCCAGGTGATCACGCTGGTGCTGCGCGACGGGATGAGGCTCGTTCTGCTCGGTCTGGCCATCGGTGTGCTCGGAAGTCTGGGCGCTGGACGGCTGCTCGCCAACCAGCTCTACCGCGTCACCAGCACGGATCCGATCGTTTTCACCCTGGTCACGCTGGTGCTGGTCGGGGTCGCCCTGCTCGCCTGTTGGCTGCCGGCCCGCCGGGCCACTCAGGTCGATCCGGTGACGGCGTTGCGAGCTGAATAGCCGGCCAACCGGCAAACCGCGCCAGCTGGAAACCTGCGGTGAGGGCTCTTGGTCGCGTTGGCCATGTCCCGTTTTCGGGAAATCGCCGTACCATTTGCGGACTCGATTCCCACCGATAGTGTTAAACGTCGTTTCTAAGTCATTGCCGGCGATTCGCCTGAGATCGAGCCCATAAGAATGGCACGCACTCTGCATTAGCCAGATGGTCAGTCCCCGGCACCCGTTTGTGTCGCCGCAGTCCAGACTTCGTCGCACCACCCAATCACGTCTCCCACCCGACGGCACGGATTTCGACCATTCGTCCAAATGGATTAGGCGCCGCGGCGCCGACCTCGCAACCTGAACGCACTCCCCTCATGTTCCTCTCCACTTTCTTCCAAGATCTTCGGATCGGCACCCGCGTTCTCATCAAGGAAAAGTCGTTCTGCCTGCTCGCCGTCACGGTGCTCGCCCTCGGCATTGGCGGCGTCGCCACCCAGTTCAGCGTCGTCAATGGCGTGATGCTGCGCGGGTTCTCCTTCCCCAACGCCGACCGCCTCGTCGGCGTGCAAATCATCGACCTCACGCAGCGCAACGCCAACGTCAATGGCTTCGGCAGCCAGATCTACGCTCTCGATTATCAGGATATCCAAGAGCAGCAGAAATCGCTCGAAATGCTGGCGGGGTACATCAACGGCTCGACCGTCAACGTCACCGTCGACGGCAACCCGCAGCGCTACACCGGCGCCTATGTCACCTCCGATTTCTTCCGCATTCTCGGCGTCGCCCCGGCGTTCGGGCGCGATTTCACGGCGGCGGACAACAAGCCCGGCGCCGAGAAAGTGGCGCTGATCAGCCACGAACTCTGGCAGCGCGACTTCGAGGCCAGCCGCGAGGTTCTGGGCAAGAATGTCCGGATCAATGGCAAATCCGCGACGATCATCGGCGTCATGCCGCCGGGGTTTTCCTTCCCGGTGAACGAGCAGTTGTGGATTCCGCTCTACAGCGAATTCCCGCCCCTGCCCCGCAACGATCTGCGGGCGGCCGGCAACCAGGTCGCCGTGCTCGGGCTCCTGCGGCGCGGCGTGCCCTACCATCAGGCCAACGCCGAGTACACCCGCATCGCCAAACGCCTCGCGGCGACCTTCCCGGACACCAACAAGAAGTTCGACACCGCCCTGGTCGAACCGCTGATCAAGACGTTTACGCCGCCGTCGCTCCAGGGCCTGCTGTGGACGATGATGGCGTTCTGCGTCGGCCTGCTGCTCATCGCCTGCGTCAATGTGATGAACATGCAGTTCGCGCGCGCCACCCTGCGGCAGAAGGAGCTGGCCATCCGCTCCTCGCTCGGCGCCACTCGCGGGCGGCTCATCCGGCAAATGCTCACCGAGAGCCTGCTCCTCGCCAGCCTGGGTGCTCTCATTGGCATCCTCCTGGCTTTCTGGGCGACCGACTACCTGCAGGCGCTCACGCACAACCTGGCCAACCCCATTCCCTCGTACATCACCTTCAACATCGACGCTCCGGTGCTGATCTTCGCCGTCGCTGCTACGATTCTGGCGGCGGTCGGCTCGGGGTTTGTGCCGGCGTGGATGTCCTCGCGCGCCACCGCCATCGAGGCCCTGAAGGAATCGGGCCGCGGCAACACCAGTCGTGCGGTCAGCGTGATCACCCGCGGCCTCGTCGTCTTGCAGATCGTCGTCACCTGTGTGCTTCTGATCGGGGCACTGTTGCAGGCTCAGTCCATCCTGCGCCAGCAGCGGATCAATTATGGCTATGACACCACCGCGCTGCTCACCGCCCGCATGGGCCTGATGGACGGCGACTATCCGACACCCGAGGCCCGCAAACTCTTTTTCGACCGGCTGGTGCGCGAGCTGCGCGCCGCCCCGGAATTCGAGACCGGCGCGCTCACCAACCGCTTTCGCATGACGTTTTCCGGCTTTTCCGCCATCGAGATCGAGGGCCAGGCCTACAAGACCGACAGCGACCGTCCCAACGCCAACTTCGAGCAGGTCACGGAAGGCTATTTCGCGACCCTGGGCGCGAAACTGCTCGAGGGCCGCGACTTCGCCCTCGATGACACGGATATCAAGTTGCCCGTCGCGATCGTCAACGCCGGCTTCGCCCAGAAGCATTTCGGGCATGAGAGCGCGCTGGGCCGCCGCTTCCGCACGGTGGGCAACAACGGCCAGCTCTTCGGCGCCTGGCGCACGATCGTCGGCGTCATTGCCAACGTGCGCATGCAGGCGCCGTTCAATATCCCGAACGTCGACGACACCGGGTTCTACGTCCCCTATTTCGCTTCGGTGTTCGGGCCGGCGTTGGCGACCCCATTCTCCCAGCAGTTCGCCACGGTGGTCGTGCGGCCCCGCGGGCAGGTGCGGCCCGGATCGCTGGCGGTGGCGCTGCAGCGCGAGGTCAAGAAGGTCGATCCCAACCTGCCGCTCTATTTCGTCGGCACGCCGCAGGAAAACCAGGAGACGTTCCTCGCCCAGAATCGCATCATCGCCGTGATGTTTACGGTCTTTGGCATCGTCGCCATCGTGCTGGCGGCGGTGGGCCTGTACGGCGTGATGTCCTTCTCGGTTAACCAGCGCACGCAGGAATTCGGCATCCGCATGGCCCTGGGCGCGGATCATGCCCGCATCCTCCAGATGGTGCTCGGCCAGGGCGCCCTGCAACTGCTGATCGGCCTGGTCCTCGGCCTCGGGTTCTCTCTGGTCGTCGGCACCGTGGCCGGCGGGGCGATCGCCCAGAGCGCCATCCTCTTCGATATCGGACCCCGCGATCCCCTGACCTACACGGCCGTGGCGAGTCTGCTGACCGTGGTCGCCTTCATCGCCACGGTGGTGCCGGCGGTGCGGGCCACCCGGGTCGACCCGATGGTTGCGCTGCGCAGCGAGTGAGCTGGGCTCACTCGAATGACCAATCGCCGATGACCGATAGCCGATGGCTCGCCTGATCGCTGATCTCTGACCTCCGCTCTCCGGCCTCTGCCTCACTTCTCCCTGCCCGCTCCTCACTACTCGCTTCTTCCACCATGCCCATGGACCCTACGCTCGCTGGCCGATCCGGTCAGTTTGTCTACGTTCTGCGGCTCGTGCCGCGGTTGCAGTCCGAGGCCGCGTGGACGGACGCGGACCGCGCTGTTGTCGGCCGTCATTTTGCATATCTTCAAGCGGCGGCAGAACGCGGCCAAGTGCTGTT
>Ga0182017_10003070_pt1 | contig 12508 bp, 15 predicted proteins | sample 712E3DmetaG_FD_120492 | JGI IMG/M metagenome (GOLD analysis project Ga0182017, IMG submission 120492) | Permafrost microbial communities from Stordalen Mire, Sweden - 712E3D metaG | ecosystem: Environmental > Terrestrial > Soil > Wetlands > Permafrost | place: Sweden: Stordalen | collected... | reverse complement strand
CTCGGCTACCCGCTCAGTCAAGCGCGCGCGCGTAGAGTCGGCCGTGGACATATCCGACGCTGCCCGCGCCAGATCTCGCCTGCAAGCTGCCTGGGCGTCGTCAAACACCGACAACCCAAGGATCTCCTCCAGCAAGTGCTTGCGCTCGGAATCTGTCGCGCCAGAAAAGCATGCGGCATCAGAACTGGAGAGCACCGACGTGCGCCGCCAAGCATCCCAGCTGCCCAGAATCCTATCCAATGCCTCTTGCGCTTTTGTCGCGGTGCCGTAGGACTCTGGCTCCCGTTCGCGAACAGCGAAATCCAGTGTGGTCTTGCCCTTCTTACGCCCCCTCTTGACCTCCACCTCATCCGCGGTCACGACCAGGCTGCCAGACCCCCCGTCCCACGGCTCCGCGCCCCGCAGCGCCCTACCCCACCCGCCCACCGACACCGCTTCTACCAGCGACGACTTGCCGGCGCCATTAGGCCCTGTCACCACCACTATTCCGCGCTCGGGCAAAGCCACGTCAGTAGCTTCGTGTGACAGAAAGCCCCGCAACTGTAGCCGGCGAACGTTCATGTAATCCCCTAGTTCAGCAGCTTGCTTTTCGGGTCGGTGGCCAACTTATCCTTTGGCGCCTCGGGCAGCTTCTCAAGCATCTGCGTGCAGAAATCAGGCACTTGCTCGCGCATGGTCTCCAAAAAAGAGCTAATCCCATCTTGCCCAATCTTTGCCACCGCCGACACAACTGCCGTATCGCCATCGGCAAAGCGCACCGCAAGCACTGCCCCGTCCAGATGCATACCCTCGTCAGCCATGGTCTGCATGACAGCGGCCGCCACCGTGGTAAGGTGCTCGCCACGGTCTAGCTCAACTTTTTGCTCCGGCTGATCCTTCTTCTCGTCATCGCTCACGCCCCACCTCCTGTTGTAGCCAAGTACTTCTTACACAACGCCAGCACATCCTCCTTGCGCACGCTACCCGCCACGATCATCTCATTGACATAGGCCGCCAACGCCTCCTCCAGCGTCCCCGCGGCGCGCACGGCCGCCGCCGCGGAACGAGCAGCTACCATTTGCTCCTCCCCCGAAAGCACAACCTCACCGTCCATGATCCCGTCCTTGCGCAGTTGGTCGAGCTGTGAGATCGCAGCCGCGGGTCCCGAATCATCGACCCGAATGCTCGTGTATACGGCATTTCCCTCGCTGGCACAACGACGCGCGATCTCAGTATCCTTGACACTAGCTACGCGCAAAAACCGCGGGCCCACTATGTGCGAAAACGTCGTTACACCAGTACCAATCGCGTAGTGGGCAACACTACCAGCGCACACACCCGCATCGGAAAACCCGGTAGGTGCTAGCGTACCAATCTGGTAGATCTCCAAGTTGCCGTCGTCGTACCGCCACGCGCGCTCGACATGATGGTGTCCGGCAAAGCATATCCGTATCCCGTGCAGCCACATGAGCTCCGCCAACTTACCAACTTCAATGGTGTCATGTCCGCGCAAAAAAGCCGGCGTGCTATCATCCACAATTCCGACATGCAGCACCAAAATCCTGGTCGCTAACGTGCATTCCGACGCCAGCTTCGCAACGGCATCGGGCAGCCATTGGCAAACCGGCCCCGATTGCCACGGGATACACAGCAGCTCCTGCATCCCCGCGCACGCCACAACAGTGGGCACATCGATGATGCTTACCTCACGACCGCCCATTGCCTCAAGCTTATGTGCCAGGGGGCCGAGTGCATGGTCGCCTACGGCGTCGGAGGTGGCATCGTGGTTTCCGCGCAGGATCACTACCCTGCGCGGGCCCTCCGCCAACGCCCCCTGAACAGCAGCAATCACCTGGGGCTCTGGCTTGGCATAGTCAAACAGGTCGCCCGCTACAACCAGGACCCCAGAGCCACCCGCCGTAGCTGCGGTCGCAGCACGCCGCAGCGCCTCAACAGCCTGCCCGCAACGCCGATTCACCCCAGCAACAAACGGCCCACCCAATTTCTTGAAATTCCCCACATGGCAATCTGCACAAAAAGAGATCCTCATTCGCCACCCTCCGGGGCTACCGGCAGATCGGCAACCTCTTCTTCCTCCTCTTGTGCCGCCTTCTTCCCCGAACCGGCGATGGCCAGATCTTGCGCCTTAACTGGGTCCCAGCAGCAGGCAGCAAGCTTCTCACGTGCCAGCTTCAGCGCTTCGGTCCCACGCGCATCCTGCTCGACCAGCTCCAAATCCTTAGCAAACTCCAAAGTCGACCAGCCATCATCCCAGCCATTGGCGTAGCTCAACCGCACACGCGCTTTCCGCCACGGCGGCGCCATCTTATTCTTGGAGGCCATAACCGTGATGTCCTTGCCAATATGCGAATCGGAGCGCTTTACGGCCTTGCCCCCCAATAGCTGGAGGCGTACGCTGGCGGCAAACTTGATCGCCTTGCCCCCGGGCGTAGTAGTTTTGTCGCCAAACATGACGCCAATCTTTTCGCGCGTTTGATTGATGATCACAATCGCGGCGCGCTTCTCCGCTGCCAAGGGCACAATCTGCCGAAACGCCTTGGAGAGAATCTTGGCGCGCATGTCCATGCCCTTCTCCGGCGCCACACCACCCTCGATCTCATCTCGCGTCGGAGTAGCCGCAACAGAGTCCCAACCGATCAGCATCGGGCCGCCACCCTTTGGCGCGTTCTCCAAGATGATTTGCATCTCTTCTAGCGTCTCTTCCAACGTGTCGGGCTGCACGACCAGCAAGCGCTCGCGATCGACGCCAAATACAGCCAACCGATCCGCCTGCAAGGCATTCTCAGTCTCCTCCAACACGGCTACGCCATCTTCCCGCCGCTGCGCCCCCGCAAGAGCAGCAGCAAGGATCGACGTCTTTCCCGAGCCCTCCTCAGAATACACTTCGGCAATCCGCCCGCAAGGGAAGCCACCCACGCCAATCACATAGTTGTCGATTACGCCAATCCCGGTAGGGATGACGTCTGAGATCTCGGAGCGCATATCAGCCCCGCCGCCCAGAATAAGTGCGGTGCCCTTCCCAAACTCTTTGTTGATCTTCGCGGCAATATCGGCTAGCGGGTTCTTTCCCACGTGATCCTCCTAGAGCAAATGCGCGTTCGGGCCGGAATGCGCGCCCCTCCGATGATGGCCGGCTCCTGGGCAGCCAGCCGCCCCTACCCCACGCTACTAGCCCGGTAGGCACGGGCGAGCACGGGGCTAGTCCTCTTCGGCGTCATCCTGGATTGTACGCGCACGTGCGGGCAACTGCCGAGCCGGGGCAACCTCGTGCTCCTGCTCGGCTTCACCCGTAGCGGCGTCACCGGCCAGCATCTCACTGAGCTCATCCGCATCCGGCACCTTAGCAAAGCGCATCAGGTCCGGGGCGGAATCGAGAATCTCGTCAATTTCATCGTCGGTTGGCGCAAGCCGCGAAACACCCGCCTTTGCAGCCTTGGCCTCATAGTTGGTATCGTTCTTGCCGGTGCCAACACGGGTAACAACGATGTCGAAGCCGTCGACCGGATGCGTGAAATTGCCGCTCTTCGCCGTAGCGGGCCATTCCTCCTCGTCCTTGTAGATCTTGACCAGCTTGTCTAGGATCAGCTTGCCTGCAGCCACAACCTGCACACCCTTCTCGGGCTCCTTGCGGTTGATCGCGGCCATATACCCGCGGACCCTCGGACGCAGCTCCCAGGCACGGTCACGATCGGCCCGGTTTCCCGTCTTGGCCAGTTCGTCTGCCCGGGAGCACGCGGGACATGCCTGCGCGGGCTTCAGCATCATCCTGGGACAGGCAAACCGCACAGGCTTCCCCCCAGGCGGGTTGAGGAAATGCTCATGCACTGTGACCCAGGCACTCTGCTGCCCCAACGGCGGGGGCAGAATACGCAGGTGCGTCTTACCCACTGTGAACTTCAAAAACTGTCCACCGCTTTGGATTACGCTCTCTGTTGCGGCAATCGCCTCCGCTGTCATCTCACCATATTTCACAATGTTTGCCATGCTCTAGCTCCTCTTGCGCTGTGCACGCGCCTTGTCAAATACCTCAAGCTGAATCACGGGACTAGCCATATTTATCTCCGCCCTCTTTTCTTGCTTCGCATCGCCACCGACTACTTACGCCAGCCGCGCCACTACACGCCCTCAAGCAACCGCACAATTTTTGACCACGCAGAATCTACGCGCCCCGCGGGGCCACGAATTGCTGCAGTCAAGCGCACACCCAAAAGCCCCCACAAACCCAAAAACTCCGCCGTTACCAAACACGGAACCTCCGCTTGATAGCAAACGGCCCCAATAGCATCGCGCAGAAGCGTCGCCGTACGGCGAGACACTTCGATCGTTAGGGTGCGCTCCAGCACTCACTGCCCCGTACTCTCAAACGGAATCCGCAACCACGTCAGAACAGCCTCCACCGAATACAAAACCGGGATACCCAATTCTCTCGCACGAACAACCTCCCGATCAGCCCCCGGCGAAGCGCCCGGCAGACGCACGAGGGCGTCACACCGCCGCAGCACGCCAAAATCATATGCCAACCACTGCTCATATGTGCGCGGACACGTCCTATCCCAGAATGCGGTTAGATGTGGGACAAAAGCCAACACCCCGGCATCAAGCAGGCGCGCCCCCGCACACATTGCCGCCTCGCAGTTGGCGGTCTCGTTGACACCAGACAGCGGCCCAGCCACATAGATCAAGATGTCGCGCACGGGCTACCCCCGCCCAGATAGTTGCACCTGCTCGCGTCTAACCATCGGATCGGACTCCATCTCTGCACGCAGCTTTGCCCCCAGCGATTGCAGCATATCCTTCTTCGTCCGCACCGCATCAACCCGCCCGGCAGCACGCGCCTTCTCGGCTTCAGCGATGATCGCCTTTTCCAACGCCTCACGGTACTCCGCGGTCACCTCCACAGAGGCTTTCAGGAGTGCTTCCGTGGTCTTCTCCCCGCCGGCGGCAGCGCGCGCCTTCTCCAGGAGATACAGCCGCGCCCATTCCGCGTCGACGTGGGCCTTCGCCCGCAAATGTGCTTCCAAGGCATCTGCATACTGTGCATTCCAGTACGCCACATCGGCCGGTGTGCGAACAAACTCCTCTTCAAGCACCTCCGGGGCGATCGTTGTGCAGTCGCGGAGATACTTTTCTGGGTCTCGGCTGTCCATAACTTGCTCTCCTCCCATTACATGCGCCACTTCCTGAGCGAACCCCAAGATGGCCCGACCTCAACATCTACGTCAAGCGGAACATTCCCCGAATCCCAACTGAGCATAATTTCCTTCACGCCTTGCGCAACCTCATCCACCGCGTCTTCCCGCACGTGCAGCAAAAGCGCGTCGTGAATCGCCATCACAAGCTGTGCGGGAACGGCATCATCCTCAAGCCACCGCACCACCTCGGACATGCTGCGGTTGCAGAAGTCGGACGCGCTGCCCTGAATCGGGGAGTTTACGGCACCATGCTCTGCCTTAGACCGCTCCTGCCCATCCATACTAGCGATCCGCCACATTGAGCGCTGCCGCGCAGGCTGCCCCCGCCAGTATGTACGGCAGTAGCCATCTCTGCGCACATCTTGCAGCGCCTGCCGCGTCCACCGCGCGAAATCCCTGAACTCACCCAAAATCGCTTTGTGGACTTTGGCAGCCTCTTCTTCCGTGGTACCAAGTTTCACGGCCAGGGACTGATCGGACATCATGAAAGCGAGAGCGAAATTGACTTGCTTGGCAATGGAGCGCTGCGCCTTACCAACGGTTGTCCAATGCATGTAGGGGGCGATCATCTCGGCAGTCTGCTGGTGGAAATCCACCCCGCTTTTGAACATACGTATCATCGTCTCATCCTGAGACAGCATCGCCAAAATCCGCAATTCCAGCTGCGAATAGTCTGCGTGGATGAGCACATGTCCGGGCTCTGCCGCGAAGATATCCCGCGCCATCTTGCCCTCTATACTGTCGGGTCGCGGGATGTTTTGCAGGTTTGGCGACTGGCTAGAGCACCTCCCAGTGCGGGTACCGTCTGGCAAAAACGACGGGTGGATCCGACCATCTGCGCGGATCAGGGCGCGCATGCCATCGCAGTAGGTCCCCTTCATCTTGACTAGGCTGCGATACTCCAATATGTCTGCTGGGGCCTGATGCTCCTTCGCCAAGCTTGCTAGCACGTCTTCTGCCACGGACTGTGTACCCTTATCCGTTTCGGTGTCGGGCGGAGGACGAAGACCCAAGCGCTTGAATAGCAGTTCACTCACATCAGCCGTGGACCCTGGATTGAAATCCTTACCATAGGCGTCCAACTTCTTACGCGCCTGCGCAAGATTGGCGCTTAGGTGCGCGTCAAAGGAGTCAAGCGCCGCGCGACTCACCGGCATCCCCCAGGCTTCCATGCGCGACACGGCGTGCGTCATCGGCCCTACGATCTCGTCCCACACCATCCGCAACCCAGGGCGCTCGTCTAGGCGCGGGCGCAGCAATGTTGCCAGACGCGCAGTAGAAACAGCATCACGAAGATTGTAATTTGTGAGTGTCTTCCGTGGAACCAAGCCGTAGCCATAGCTCAAAAACTCGTCACCGGCAGCCAGCCGTTCTAGCAAGTCCTCGGGCTCATACGCGGGACCATCCTGCGCGCCTAACCGTATCGACGCCTGCCTCTTACCCGCGGTACGCCGCCCCACAGACTCCTTTGCCGCCGCAATTGCGGCCTCCATCTCCAGCTTATGGCCACCCATCCCCACGAGCTCAGCCATACTAGCAAGACCACCCGACGCTTCCGGATCTTGCAACTTCCGCCAAAGCCGCACGTCGCCCAGCTTGCCGTTGACCGGCCCCAGCTCGCGCATAAACGCGACGTCGGACTTGAGGTTAGACCCAACCTTTTCAATCCGTGGATCGGCCAGGAGGCGCAGCAGCGGCGCGCGGATCTCTTTGCTGGCAATCTGCTCGGGACCCCAGACATAGGCGGGTTGGCCACCCGGCGCAGACACCGCAAAGCACGTAACCCGGAAACCGGGATTGTGCTCCACCCCGCTAGTTTCTGCGTCCACCGCAACCCAAGGATGATCCCCCAGATCCTCAGCGGCCTCCTCCGCATCCTCTACGGTCTCAACCTCCTGATAGGTGAGACCAGCTACCGAGGGGAAGGGCGGGTCAGCCTTGAGCGCCCAGGCCAAGTCATCCTCAAACCAGCGTGCTACAAAACGATTCTGCCGCGCGGACTGCGGGTGGATCACCAAAAACGCAGGCACATCACCTACCCAAGTAAAAGCTTGCCGCATCGTAAGGGGAGATGACCCCCGACCAGTGAGCGCTCGCCAGGCTACGTCGCCGAGCGCTATGATACGCTTTGGCGCCGCCTCACGCAGCGTCTGGGCAAGATACTGTCGACAGGCGGTGACCACCCGTGGTGTAACTTCGCCGGGACACCGCACCGCGAGATCCCAGACAACCGGCCCCTTCCACCCGCGCGCCACGCGCTGCCGGGCGTATGCCCCCGATCCCCCCACAAAGGGACGCCCCGCGGCGTCCTCTTCGCGCGTGGACTTCCCCCCCAACACCAATAACCCCCCCGGTTCCCCGTCCGCGGCCAGACATGGATGCCGGGCCTGTATCCCCAACGGGCATAGGCGGCACGCGGGGTTGATCTCCAGCCCGCCGCGCTCGCAAGGCAAGGCTAACCCACCCTCTTCTAACAGGAGATCCGACCCCTTATAGAGAGGGTGGGTTAGCACCAGTCAGCCCTCCACGGCCATCAGCCGGGTGACCCGCTCTGCCAGGTTCGCCACACGCTGGATTACCGGCGACGCATCCCGATACTTTTCGCATGCGGCCGTGACCTCTTCGGGGGTTTTCAAGCCCGTGCCAACGAGGTAATCCACCACCTCACGCATACGCTTTGCCGCCGAAAGTTCAGGTGGAGGCGCGTCCGTGGCAGGCGCTACCGCAACCGCTGGCGCAGCTACTGTAGGTATGGCTTCCTGCGTTTGCTCACGCGGAGCCACAGCCGCAGGCGCCGTTTCAGCCGCAACAGCAAACCCCGGCAATGCTTGCGCAACAGGTGCCGGAACCGATTTCACAGCAAGCCGCCCCGGACCAGGACACTGCCCGCACTCGCCTTGGTCAGCGCAACCACACGGAGCATCCTCGGGATCTACCTCACCAGTAGCAAGCTTCACGGCCTCGATCCCACCGGCAGATAGCCGATCCAAAATCCGCCCCGCCTCGGCAACGTCTACGCCAAAAATCGTAATCGACTCCTCGGCCACCTGAATCTTCCGCACTTGGCCAAGGACCTCCGCCTCCGCATCATACCCAATCAACCGCGTAATCATGCCTGCCTCCCATGCCGACCAGCACATCGATAGGGTCGGTAGTGTACGATACCGCTCTTGCCCTTGCCAGTTCCGCGCAAGATCAACTTGCGCCGCCGCACCGCCTGCGTCATGTAATACAGCTTCCCCGTGCCATTTCCCGCGTCGGTCGTGAACACTCCCGCGATCTCATGCGACTTTGACCGTCTGCGCAAATACGTTGCTAGCGCATCTCCTATCCTTCCGTGATTCGCCATGTGATCTCTCCTTGTGCCTCGTACCCCTAGCTTGCGCCAGGGACATACCTGGCCACGTCGTCAACAAGCCACACGCGCCGAAACACACGACCATCTACCACGTTGTGCAAAACGAGCTTTGACCTGATCTCATTTCCCCGCGGCACAGGATCTACACCACGTGCTAGACACTGCTCGCGCGTAAGCCACACCACCGCGACTTCCGCCTCAGTTTCTCCCCAGGGTTCCACAACAGCCTCCAATCACAGCACACAACGTCGACATTCTTCTTTCAGCCAATCCGCGTCGACCTCATCCGGATCTTTTCCAGGCGGTAGCCGTACAGCGCCCGCACGCTGGCCCATCAGCCTAAGCTGCGCGGCTAGCGCCCAACCTTCCATCCAAGCGTCTCCGTCCAGCACAACCGCGATCGGCCGGGGAGCCTCTGCCATGGCGTCCAGCTGCGGGCCCGAAGGCTTTCCCAGCAAGGCAACACCATTCGGCCACGAAGGAAACGTATCGAACACACCCTCGCAGGCTACTGCGGGTTCGTCGGTCTGCACGAGCAGGGCCTCCTGATTGTAGATCAGCGTTCCGCGTTCCATACCGTGTGGGTACAAATATGGCAAGTCGGCCCTTTTGACCCACGCACGGCCAACCCACCCTAGCCATTCCCGCCCCTCATCATCGAGGATAGGGACAATCACGCGCCCATAGTGCCGCCCAGACAACGCCACGCCAATCTGCGCCCGTGCCCACAGCCTAGGCCCGATCCCGCGCTTGACTAGGTACTCACGCGCCGCAGCAGAAGAGGCCGCCGTTGCTGCCGGGTCCTCCACCAGAGGAAAAAAACTGGATGGCATTTCGAGCTCGACGCGCTCTTCCTTCCGCGCGGCGAGTTTCCCCTCGTACTCAGGACCACTCAGCCGCCCGCGGATGCCGCACTTGAAGCACTGGTAAATGCCCGAGCGCTGATTGAACCCCCAAGCACCCTTACGGTCCGGCTTTCCTGTGCGCGCCACACAGAACGGGCAGCATGCGCGCAGCCACTCGCCGCCACTGCGCCGGGCATGCTCCAGCGTCTCAAGGATGATGGCCTGACGACTATCCGACAAGGTCTACCCTTCTCCCGCTAAGCTACGATCACGGCAAACCCACGACTTGCCCGGTGGGCGACACGCTCTGCGGGCACTGATTCCCCCAACACGTCCAGCCCGGCCGCTCGCGCCGCGCGAACAGCTCCAAGTACGGGCCAGGAGACAGACGCTCAACCAAGTCCTGAAACAACTCTGGCTTTGCGCTGTGCCGGGTGCGGGGAGCGAAAAAGACGCTAGGCACGTTTCGCACCTGGACGCGCGCCTTGCCGCGCCGAGCAATCACTACCAGCTCGTGCGCCGCACGCGTATAGTGGCCACAACCGATCTGGAGAACGGGCCAAGAGAGGACACGCGGCAGGCCGAGCGAATCGAGATCCGTGATTGGCGCCTCTTCGCGCACCGTTCGTTGCCGCGCCTTGACCCAAACCATTGTGGTCTTGGGCTCGAACCCCCAAGCCGCGCACACGCGCGCTGCACTCCCGTCAAGCAGGTGCGCGCTCGTCGTCCACAGGAAAAGGAGCGAGTCACGCGCGGCGACCGCTCCCACGGGGAGCGCACAGATCGCGTCAAGGTACATCGTCTGGTAACCGCCCGCCTTGCCGTCTTGGTCAGGGGCTACCCGTGAGCCCTTGTCGTTAAACGACCACGGCGGATCGGCGACAACGGTCGACCATCCATCAGCATACTGCGGAAGACACTGATCCATATTACCCCAATTCCCCGGCTAAACCCCGCGCGGCAACTTCTGACACCGCACAAAGCACCCCAGTTTGGTAAGGCGCCTTGCGTGCCGCTCATCAGCCGCCCAAAGAGTATCGTTACAGGGAACGGCCGTGCTGTACATACGCCAGCACCTAGCACAGCGATCCTCTACCGCGTGAAACACATGCAATAGCGTTTTCCCACACAGCAGCGCTCGCGCCACACCTGCAGCACTCACAAGATTATCCCCGTAGGCCCGGCATTTTCCTCGTAGCGGCTCATGTCTGCCCGGTCCACATTGACGATCATACCCGTCGCAAAACCCTCGGGCTCGGTTGTCACCATCTTGCGCCCCTCAAGATCACGGCCCTTGCCCAGATAGATATCAATCTGGCGCGTATCCTCGTTCAAGTACAATGTTACAAGCGTATCTGCAATTCGCGCCTTATGAATCGAATCCGCAATGTCTTCTGTACGCACGTCCTTTTGCCCGCGTGCCTTGCGCTTAGCCTGCGCTGCCGTCCACATCCACCTAGGGCACTTTTCCTCTGTAGCCCATGCCCGCAAACTCGTGTACACCGTTCGTGCGCCAAGATACTCGTCGTCATCCCCGGCCAGCAATAGATCGGCGTAGTCCACCACAATCAAATCGACTGTCTGTCCCGCACGCGCCTCTTCTTCCTTCACCCACGTCTTCAGCTCAGCCACCGTCGTTGCATTGGCTGTGAAAAAGTTGTAGACAACACGTCCCGTCTTCAGCGCCCGCAGCTTCTCCCGAGCAAGCTCCATGCCCTCGCCCGATTTCAGCATGTCCAGCGGAATAGCTGTTAAATTACCTGACAGACGGCGCGACCAGGGGCCACGTGTTACCTCCAGCGAAGCGTAAGCCACGAACTTTTGATAGAGCGCCGCCTCTGCTGTGATCTGCGTCAGGAACATGGACTTACCGTCACCCGTACCACCCACGACACAGCAGAGCTCCCCCCGAGCAACCCCGCCACCCAGCGCCCCGTCCAGCAATGGAATCCCAGTAGGTAAAAGCAGGCGGCGGTCTATCACCGCATCCAACAGCATATCCCCCGAGAACACGGTACCTGTTCCGGTATTGGAATCGCCAACACGGCCAGCGCGCAGGATCTCCTCTGCCACAGGCGTGAGATCCCCGCGCTCAGACCACGTGGACATCCCCTTAACTAACGCCTGCTGCTCTAACCTCGGCTTGAGGATCTTGCATGTCTCGGCAATGACGGCATCCTCTGGCCAAGCCTCAAGGTCATCCTCGGCATCGGCAAGGTACGCATCCACCTCCCGCACCTGCCCAGTCGTCGCACGACCAAGCTCCCGCCATGACCCCAGCCGCTGTATGACTTGCTGACAGGAAGCCGGACCAGAGCCCGACTCTCGTGCGATCTCCCCAGCGGCAGAGATCGCCCGCCGGGGAGCCCCCTCTGGCAAACTCTCAGGATCGAGCGCGTACCCGAGGCGCCGCCAAAAAGATGGACGCGAGCAGGATAGCAGCACGGCAACACGCTCTAGGGACGGCGCAAAACCGTATGGATGCGCCTTGTTGGGAGTAGCCACGGACCCACGCCTCTCTTGCCCGCCTAGCTGAGCACAGCGTTCAGTACTACTCCGGAATCGGCAGCGAAGCCAGAAATGCGCGCGCCTCCCGCGTATCGCGTGCCGCCAAAAACGCGCGCGCCTGGACCTCGCCGGGATAGCGCCGCAGATGGCGCATGACGCGCTTGACCTGATTCGACTCCCAGCGACGCTCAGCGCGATAGCGCACCGACGAAGGATGCTTGCTGTACCGCCCGAGCTTGCGCCCGCCCCGGCCCTTCTTCGCCCCAGTGCCACCGATCTTCTTCAAAATTGCGTTCACAGTCTGATTCGCCGTCGCCGAGCCCATTTCTGACTTCCTTTCGCCCACAGTGGGCTTTACAAATACTCCCCTTGCCTCGCCGAGCCCTGCCAGGCCCCGCCTTGCCTAGCCGCGCCGCGCTTACTGCAACCGAAACAACACCAATCAAAATCAGTCAAGCACATATGTCACCGGGGCGTGGATACTGCTATACAAACACTCCCGTTGCCTCGCCCGGCCTAGCCCGGCCCAGCCAGGCCCCGCCTCGCCCCGCCTAGCCCCGCCGCGCTAACTACTCAATGTGTTACGCGGGGCAGCGCCTTTGTCG
>Ga0182017_10003069_pt1 | contig 12511 bp, 9 predicted proteins | sample 712E3DmetaG_FD_120492 | JGI IMG/M metagenome (GOLD analysis project Ga0182017, IMG submission 120492) | Permafrost microbial communities from Stordalen Mire, Sweden - 712E3D metaG | ecosystem: Environmental > Terrestrial > Soil > Wetlands > Permafrost | place: Sweden: Stordalen | collected... | reverse complement strand
TGGGCAGCGACGCGAGCGCACCGCCGCCGACACTATGCCCTGGTCGAGGTCCACTCGCTGCCCGACTACCTGGTCTTCGCGGCGTTGCCCCTCAAGCTTGCGGGCGTTCCGGTTCTGCTGGACCTCCATGAGGCGATGCCGGAGTTCTTCCGCAGCCGGTTCCCAAAGGCGGCAAACCCAATCAGCTACCGACTCCTTCGACTGCAGGAGAGACTGTCGATCGCCTTCGCCAACGAGGTCATGACCGTCAACGAGCCACTCGCGGAACGCCTGCGCGGTTTCGGCGTCAAGCCCGATCGATTGACCGTGATCCTCAACAGCCCGGACCTCGGGATCTTCAACCCCGCCGCGTATCCGACCCGAAAGTTCATGGCGGACGGCCGGCTTCGCATCGTCTACACCGGCGCGCTCACTCCGACATACGAACTGGACGTGGTCCTGCGCGCTGTAGCCGAACTCGCCCGCCTGCGCCCCAAGCTACCGCTAACGGCCACGTTCTACGGCCGTGGCGATGCCCTGCCGGCGCTCGAGGCCCTGGCCGCGGAGCTTGGCATCGCCGATCGAGTCGATTTTCCGGGCCGGATCCCGATCGAGGACGTGCCCCGGGCCGTGGCCGAGGGCGACATCGGCGTGGCCCCAACCCGGCTGGATCCGTTCACCGGCATGAGCCTGTCGACCAAGTTGCTCGAGTACGCGGCAATGGGCAAGCCCGTCGTGGCCTCGCGTCTGCCCACCGTCGAGCGCTACTTCGCGCCGGACACTTTGTCTGTCTATGAGCCGGGCGATCCGGAGTCCCTCGCCGCCACCATCCTCGGCCTGGTCGACGACGCCCCCGGTCGCCGGACTCGGGTGGATCGAACCCGCCAGCGCGTGGACGAACTGAGCTGGACCCGCCAGGCGGAGACGTACAGGTCGGTCGTGGACCGGTTGATCGCCCGTTCGCGCCACGGGACTCGGAAGGAAGGGGCAGGGACCTGACCGACCACAGGCGGATTCAACGGTAGCCTCCGCAGCGCTCGCTGGGCGCCTGCGAGACGCTTGCGCTCCTGGTCCCGCCGTTTCAGGAAGCGGAATGCGGTAGCATACGGCTCCGTTAGCCGGCACGCCTCGCCGGACCACGCCCGCACCAGGACGCCCAGATGACCTTCCGCACTAGAGTGGCCCCCAAGCCCACCCGCCGCCGGGCGCGCCGCAGTGACACACGGCGAGCGGTCTATGTCACGCTCGCCTTCACGCTTGCCATTGCATCCGCGGTTTCGCTGATGGGCGGTGTCTTCCTTGCCAGCTACTACTCCGAGCACGGAGCGCCGGTTGCGGCAGTCGACGGCGTAGTCATCAGCAAGGACGGCGTCCGCGACCGAGGCAGCGTCGACCTGGCGCGGCTCCAGAGGCAGATCGCCAACTACCAGACGCTGCGAAACCAGGGCAAGATCACGACCGACGAGTACAGCACCCTGACGAGCGCCATCCAGAACAACGAGGCTCAGGCGACGCTCTACCAGAACGCCCTGACCGAGTTGACCACCGAGGCGGAGCTCCAGCAGTACGCGACGAAGAACAACATCAACGTCACCGACCAACAGGTCGACGCTCAAATCCAGCTCGACGGCACGATAACCGAACAGCGCCACATCAAGATCATGAGCGTGGCGCCAAGGGTCCAGTTCCCGGCAAGTTCACCCGGGACGAACGACATTGCCGATGCCCAGAAGGCGGCCGATGGCTTCCTCGCGGAACTCAAGAGCGGCAAGAAATGGGACGACGTGGCTAAGGAGGCGAGCGCTTACAGCACAACCTCGTCTCAGTCGACCGGCGACCTGGGGCTGATCACGAGGGAAGCGGCCGACACCCAACTGGATCCCACGATTGCCTCCGCGGTCTTCGCACTGACGAAGGCCAACGACGACACCGCCGTCCTCAAGAGCTCCAACGGAGCCTTCAACATCGCCACGGCAACGAACATCGTGCCCGAGTTCGTCGACAGCGACTGGCAGAGCTCCGTTGCTTCGGCGTCCAGCGGCGATGGCTACCGAGCCTTCGCCAGGGCTGAGGCTATCGAGAAGAGAATCCAGACCGCGGTCGAAGCCAAATACCTGACCGGCCCGACAGTCCAGCGTCAGGTCGCGGAGATAACGATCAACCCCGGGATCGGCCAGCCGGGCGACGGCGACGAAGTGAAGATGCGGATCATGGTCTTCTCTCCCAACGGCAGCGAGGCCAACGCCAGCAGCGTCCCCACGGACTCCACCGCGACCGACGCCGACAAGAAGGCCTGGGCGACGGCCAAGGACAACGCGGACAAGGCCGTGGCCGCCGTGAGAGCGGATCAGTCGAAGTTCGCGACGATGGCAGTCGACACCAACGTCAACAACGACAGCTACTTCAACACTGTCGCCGGAGACGTCCCCTGGATCCCGGCCGACCTGTTCAATGCCCAGACCACAACCGGAAACCAGGGCCTGGGGATGACGAGCGTCGAGACGGCGGTCTTCGACCCGAACCTGGCTCCCGGGACGATCCTGGACCCCATCCTGGAGCCCACGCTCGGCTACGTCCTCGTGCAGTACCAGGGCCGCCGCCCCGCTCCGGACCAGCGCATCGCGAATGCTCAGTTCGAGATCAACAACGGCACGGACTTTGCGCAAGAAGCCAAGTTGTCCTCTGAGGTGTCCGACGCCCTCACCGGCGGCGACCTGGGCTGGGTCTCGCCCTACCAGTACGGCGACGATCGGCAGAGCACGATCTTCGATAGTCCGGTCGGCAGCGTGACCCCGATGATCAACAGCAACGGCTACCACATCTACAAGGTCATCGCTCAGGAGACCAGGACCGCCGACGCCGAGCAGCAGGCGAAGCTCAAGCCTCTCATCTTCACGCACTGGCTGACGGAGCTTCAGAACAACTCGCTCGTCTGGCAGGATGCGGCTGCGCTGGATGCCTTGACCCCCGGCGCATCCCCAACCTAGAAGCCGCGCAGAACTGGTGCTCGACGCCTTCGTCGCCGAGGCTAGGATCCGCTGGGGGTTGGACCTGGCGGCCGGGCTTCAGGTCGTCACGCCTGAGCGACTGGCGGGGACGCCGGTCGAGCCCTCGCGACCGCTTCTGCTCGTGCCAATGTCGCTGCTTCGGGTCGGAGAGGCGGTCGGCACCACGGGACCGCCACTGCCTGGACGGCACCGGCCGGCCGATGGCGGGGCAGTGGCCGTATTGCGGCGCCTCTACCCTGCCGAGCACGTCGTCGGCCGGATCGGAGGGGCCGAAACCACGACTATCGGCGCGCTTGACGAGGCCGCCCTCGCCACGCCTCTCTACCTGGCGCCGCTCGCGCCGGAGGTGGCCCTGGCCAGCCCCTGGGCCCTGCCCTGGATTGCCGACCGGCTGCGCCGGCCAGACGGTTGCCCGTGGGATCGGGAGCAGACCCACGCCTCGCTGAAGAAACACCTGCTCGAGGAGGCGTATGAGGTCTACGACGCCCTCGACGGCGGGGCGACGCTCGACCTGGCGGGCGAGCTGGGCGATCTGTATCTGCAGATCGTCCTCCACGCGCAGCTTGCCGCCGAGGCCGGCGTCTTCGACCTGACCGATGTCGAGGAGATGATCGGCGCCAAGATCGTCCGCCGCCACCCACACGTCTTCGGTGATGCCCAGGTCGAGACGGCGTCGGACGTCAACCGCCAGTGGGAACAGATAAAGCGGGCCGAGCGCGAGGAGGAAGCCACTCTGGCCGCGGAGGCCGTGGCCACAGGCACTGGGCCTGGCGCCGACGCCCCGGCCGAAGTCCGCAGCGCCCTCGACGGCATCTCGCGGTCCATGCCCGCGCTCGCCGCGACGCAGGAGATGCAGGAGCGAGCCGCGCACCTGGGCTACGACTGGCCCGAGATCGTCGGTGTCCTGGACAAGGTCCAGGAAGAGCTGGCTGAGCTGGCCGCCGCCACAACGGACGAGGAGAAACGCGAGGAAGTGGGCGACCTGCTCTTGGTCGTCACCAACCTGGCCCGCCACCACGGCGTTGAGGCGGAGGGCGCCCTGCGAGCTGCGGCCGACAAGTTCCGCGACCGATTCCGCCGAGTCGAGCGAATGGCGCGCGAACGAAACGTCCAGTTGCGCGACATGACCTTCGCCGAACTCGACGAACTGTGGGATGCTGCAAAGGCCGAAATGCGAGCCGAGGCCGCCAACCGCCAGAAGGCGGCGCGCCATTCGTCGGCCGAGGAGACAGCGCGATGACCATCGGGGCTCAGTCGATCCAGCGGTCCGACGGCCGCCTACCCAACGATCTGCGTCCGGTGACCCTCACGCTCGGCGTCCAGAAATGGGCCGAGGGATCGTGCCTGATCAAAGTCGGCGGCACAGAGGTCCTCTGCGCGGCCACCATCGAAGACAAGACGCCGCCCCATCTCCGCGGCAAGGGCACCGGCTGGGTGACCGCCGAGTACAGCATGCTGCCGCGGGCCACGAGCGAGCGGAGCGTCCGAGAGGCCGCCAAGGGCAAGCTCGGCGGGCGCACCTACGAGATCCAGCGACTGGTCGGTCGGTCGCTGCGCGGCATCGTGGACCTCTCCAAGCTCGGGGAGCGGACGATCACCGTCGACTGCGACGTGATCAACGCCGACGGCGGAACCCGCACCGCGTCGATCACCGGCGGTTGGGTGGCCCTGGCCGCGGCGATGCGCACCTATGGCATGGAACGCTGCCTGATCGGTCGAGTCGCCGCCGTGAGCGTCGGCATCGTGAAGGGCGTGACCTGCCTGGACCTGGACTACTCCGAAGACTCCTCGGCCGAGGTGGACTTCAACGTCGTCGCCACAGACGCGGGCCGGTACGTCGAGCTTCAGGGCACCGCGGAGGGCAAGCCGTTCGAACGCTCGGACGTCGACCGCATGCTCGATCTGGCGGCGGGCGGACTCGAGAAGCTCTTCGCCGCCCAGGCCGAGGCGATTGCCTCGGTTGAGCGCTAGCCGGGCCGCCCGCACGTGACGGCCCGGCCGAAGTCGCCGCCCCGCGATCGATCGCGCCTCCTGGTCGCAACCCGCTCCACCCACAAGCTGCGCGAACTGCGCGAACTTCTCGGCGTTCGGGCCGAGTTGATGGACCTCGATGGCGTCGGTGTCGACGCGGAGGCGATCGAGGACGGCGAGACGTTCGAGGCTAACGCGTCCAAGAAGGCGCGCTTCTTCGCCGCGCTATCCGGCCTGCCGACCCTGGCCGACGACTCCGGCCTGGAGGTGGACGCGCTCGGCGGCGGTCCGGGCGTCCGGACGCGACGCTATGCCGGCGAGAACGCCACGGACGAGAGGAACAACGTCAAGCTGCTCGGGGCACTGGCTGGCCTCGAAGCGGCCCGGCGCGGCGCTCGCTACCGATGTGTGCTCGCCCTTGCGCTGCCGGAAGTCCGAGGCCCCAGGGGCGGGCTCTCGGTCAGGCTGGCCCACGGCACGTGCGAGGGTCGAATAGCGGTCGCGCCGAAGGGCAGCGGCGGCTTCGGCTACGACCCCATCTTCGAGCCGGCCCTGGAGCCGCCGGGTGGCCGGACCCTGGGCGAGTGGACGGCCGAGGCCAAGAACAGCATCTCCCACCGCGGCAAGGCCGCCCGGCGGATGCACCGTATCCTCGCCGAACTCGGGTTCTGACCCGCGGCGCCCCGCCTCCTCGACGGAACGGAGGACTCGAATTGGCTGATTGGGCGCTCGACTCGATCTTCTATCACGTCTACCCGCTTGGGCTTTGCGGCGCTCCGGCGCGCAACGACTTCGCGGCGGAGCCGGTGGAACGGCTCGACCGGCTGACCGAGTGGCTCGGCCACATCCGCGGTCTCGGCTGCAACGCCCTGTACCTGGGGCCGCTATTCGAGTCGACGGCGCACGGCTACGACACGGCCGACTACTGGCACCTGGATCGCCGGCTGGGCACGGACGAGACGCTGCGGCGCTTCGTGGCTGCCGCCCATGACGCGGGCCTGCGGGTCGTGCTCGACGGCGTCTTCAACCACGTCGGCCGCGACTTCTGGGCCTTCCGCGACGTGCAGGCCAACGGCGAGCGTTCGGGCTATCGGGACTGGTTCGCCGGTCTTCGATTCGATGGTCACAGCCCTTACGGCGATCCGTTCGCCTATGAAGGCTGGCACGGCCATTTCGACCTCGTGAAGCTCAACCTCGGCAACCCGGCCGTCCGCGAACACCTTATTGGCGCGGTCGAAAGCTGGATCCACGACTTCGGCATCGACGGCCTTCGACTCGATGCCGCAGATGTCGTCGACCTCGACTTCCAGCGAGCGCTGGCCGCCTGGTGCCAGCAGCTCGCGCCCGAGTTCTTCCTCTTCGGCGAGGTCGTTCACGGCGACTACCGGCGCTGGGCCAATCCCTCAACGCTCGATTCAGTTACCAACTACGAGGTCTACAAGGGCCTGTATTCCAGCCTGGTCGACCGCAACTACTTCGAGATCGCCTATGCGCTGAACCGGCAGTTCGGCCCGGATGGCATGTACGCAGGGCTGCCGCTCTACAACTTCGTCGACAACCACGACCAGGATCGAGTGGCCAGCCGGTTGGGCGACACTCGCCTCCTCTACCCGCTCTACCTGCTGCTGTTCACGATGCCGGGGGTACCGTCTATCTACTACGGCTCCGAATGGGGCATGCGGGGCGAACGCAAACCCGGCGACGACAGCCCGGTACGGCAGGCGATCGACCTTTCGGCAGGCCCGAGCATGGGGGCCGAACCTGCGCTTGCCGGGTCGATCGAGCGGCTGGCGAGCATACGTTCGGGGTCGACCGCCTTGCGGCGCGGTTCGTACCGGCAGCTCCTCGTCGCCGCCGAACAGCTGGGGTTCGTTCGGGAGGTGGACGGCGAGTCGGTCGTGGTTCTGCTCAACGCCGCCGCTCGACCGGTGGAAGTGGCGGTTCCGGCGCCGCGCGACGGGGAGTGGCACGACCTGCTGGGGAGTGGCACGTTCACGGCCGTGGGAGGCGTGCTCCGCGCGGAGCTGCCCGCCAGCTGGGGGCTTGTGCTCCGGGCCGGTTAGTCGGGCGTGGCTTGGGCCATGCCGGCCGTGGCCCCGGCCGTGGCACCGGCCGTGGCACCGGCCGCCTCCCGGCGGGCCACCCGGTAGAGCGCGAACGACGCGGCCATCAGGACCATCATCATCACGTAGTCCGAGGCCATGTTCCGCCAGTCACGGTACATGTCGCCCGCGTACGCCGTGGCCACCGCGAGCCAGGCGACCTGAGCGGCCAGCAGCGCCGCGGCGAGGAGACGCATGAACTCGTCCGGGGGAGCGCGGTAGACCCGCCAGGCCGCCAGCAGCGCCGCCGCGTAGATGAGCAAGACCATCGCCAGCGCCGGGAAACCCAGCTCGGCGGCGACCTCCGGCCACATCGTGTGAGCCGAGTCGAGGTCCTGCGTCGCCTGGGGCGGCTTGTAGTGGCCGAGGTACTGGGTCAGGAACTGGTCCAGCCCGATCCCCAGCAGCGGGTGGTCAACGGCCATCTCGACCGCCGCGCGAGTGGCATAGAAGCGCTCCACGACGGAGCCCTTGCCGGCAAGGGTGGACGGATTCCACGAGTCGTAGCGAGTCTGGCCCACGAGCGACACCACGACCGTTCGGTAGGCGTTCTGAAGCGGCGGGGCCACCTGGAGAACGAAGGCCGGCCACGGGATCAGCACGGCGGAGATGAAGCCCGCCGCCAGAACGATCGACACCCTGTGCCGCCACGAACGGACGATCAGCAGCAGCAGCGCGATCAGGCCGCCGGTCGTGGAGACATAGCCGCTCTTGGAGAAGGTCAGGAAGAGGCTGGCGAGCGCGGCCAGCGACGCGACTGCCAGCAGCGCAACGACCGCGCGATTGAGATTGAGCCGCCGTCGGTCGATCAGCGCCCAGAGGAGAAGCGGGCCGGCCATGGCGAGTACCTCGCCGAAGAGGCCCACGTTGAAGTAGTTGAGCCGGGCGAGCATTCCACGCTGCGCCTGAAGGAGCGACAACGAGTGGAACGTTCCCAGTTGCTGGACAATGTCGAGAGCGCCGCCGATGCCTACGGAGGCTCCAAGGACAATCAGGGTGGCGGCGATGAAGCGTCGGTCCGGGCGGAGGGCAAAGAGCATGGCGGCCAGCGCCGCCGGCTCCAGGATGCCGTGGAGCAACACGGAGGCGCTCACGACGGGATCCGGCGAGAAGGCCGTCGAGATCGCGGCGAGAAGCAGGAACATGATCATTGCCCCGGCCGCGACGCTGACCAGAGAGATTTGCGAGAGCCAGCCGGAATCCGGGTGTTTGCCCGACGGGGCGATGATGCCCGCGCGCGGCTCCGAGTCGCGCAGCAGCAGACCCACGCCCAGCGCCACGACGAAGAGCGTCTGATCGATCACCTGGAGCCAGCCCACATACCAGGAAGCCTGGGCCACGTCCACGACCGGCAGCAGCAGGAGGATGGCCAGGAAGGCGGGCTTTGGCCGGAGCACTGCGGCGCCGGCCAGTGCGGCAGATAGAAGCGGAACGAGCCCAGCCACGACGCGGGCTACCAGCCCCATCTTGATGTCGAGCGGCGCCTGTTCGTTGAGAGCGGTCACGAGCAGCGTGACGATGGCCACCATGACCGCGGCGGTCGCTCTGGCGAGCGCCCGGCTCCCACCAGCCCGCAAGCCGGAAGAGCCTAGAGCCGTGCGCAGTGCTCGTTCGAGTTCAGACAATCGGGACCCGTCCGTGAGATGGCGATGAATGGGTGTCGACCCGGCGCCGTCGCCGGCCGAGGACCCCTCGCTCAGCGGCAAACAGGCGTTCGGGAGTCTCGGGATTGGGCCACTGAGTCGCTCAGGATGGTACGGCAAGTCCGCAGTCTCGTGTCGCAGGGGCCACTGCCGAATGCCACCGCGTGGTGCGGGGCACGCTGCCCCCGCGAGCGCCGCCGGATCCGTACCGGCACCTGCAACGTAATCGCTCCAGTCTCCGTCGGCCATCTGCCCACCTCCACGCTGGCCGCGGGCGTCGCGCCGCACGTGTGGCCACTCCGCGGATCCTGTCCGGGCGAGGGCGTGTCCAACAAGTAGTCAGCGACGATCGGAGTCCGACGACGCCGACACGGCCCCGATCGGGGCGGATGTAGGATGATCGAGCAGCCGGATGAAGGCCGGCCCCGGATGCCGTGAGACCCATACACGGCGAACCCAGACAGGGGAGGCCATGTCCCAGATGCCGCGCAGACTCGCCATCTCGCTCGCGGCGCTCCTGGTCGTCATCGCCTTCGCCGGTTGCTCCCACCCGAAACCGTCTCCAACCGCGAACCCCACACCCACGAACACCCCGACGGAAACGGCCTCGCCGACATTCGCGACGGCCTCCCCCATACCCACGCCCACCGACACGCCCACCGATACGCCCACCGATACGCCCACCGATACTCCGACACCAACCCCGACTCCGACCGAGAGCTTCGGAAAGCCCGCGCCGGTGCGCACGCTTCTTCCGGCCCAATTCAACACGACCGGATCGATGATCCGGGCTCGCGACTCCCAGACCGCGACCCTGCTGCCGAACGGCAAGGTCCTGATCGCCGGAGGCTCGAAGGACAACTCCGGCGCGGGTCTGAACGCGTCAGAGCTCTACGACCCCTCCACAGGAACGTTCAGCGTGACCGGATCGATGGCGCACGCCCGCAGTTCGGCGACTGCCACGCTACTGCCGAACGGCAAGGTGCTCATAGCCGGAGGGCAGGACGCGGGAACGGAACTCGCCTCGGCGGAGCTGTACAGCCCCATGACTGGAACGTTCAGCCCAACCGGATCACTGGCCACCGCCCGCGACTCGCACACCGCGACACTGCTGCCCAACGGCAAGGTGCTCATCGCCGGGGGGAACGGGGGCAGCGCCTCGGCTGAGTTGTACGACCCCGCTTCGGGCACGTTCAGCGCGACCGGCTCGATGGCCCAGGCCCGCACGTGGCACACCGCCACACTACTGCCTAACGGCAAGGTCCTCGTCGCCGGCGGCTACGCGGCCGGGGAGACGCTCTCATCGGCGGAGCTGTACGACCCGACCATCGGCAGGTTCGGGCAGACCGGATCGATGTCCCACGCCCGCTTCTCGCAGAGCGCGACGCTCGTCTCCGGACTGGTCCTCATCGCGGGCGGGTCGTCCAGCCCATCGGTGGCCCTCTCCTCGGCAGAGACGTACGACCCCAAGATCGGAGTCTTCATTCCGGTCGCGTCGATGACGCGGAAACGCAGTGGCCAGACTGCAACGCTGCTGGCCGACGGCCTCGTCCTGCTGATCGGAGGAAGCGGCAGCGGGGCATCGACGGCGGACTTCTACGACTCCACGACCGAATCGTTCAGCCTCGCCGGCCTGATGGCCTACGCCCGAACCAACCACACCGCCACTTTGCTGGCGGATGGCGGAGTTCTGATCGCGGGCGGCTGGGACGGCTCGCAGATGCTCTCCTCGGCCGAGGTGTGCAAGGGCTGACCTTCGACTGCGGGTCGGTCGCGTTCTCGGAGCGGGTGGGCATTGCTCTTCGGCCCGCCATTCGGGAGCCGTATTGCCCTTCTGCCCGCCCCGTGCAGCCGTAGCATTCATCCCATCCTGTGTGGCCGCAGAGCCGCAGGCAGAGCAGCCATTGGCCCAGGCCGGTCGATCGGGGTCCGGACTGAGGCCCGACCGTCACCAATTCGGCTCGATCCAACCGACCGTCACTCGAGTGGCAATGAAACGTGGCCTGGCAGTATTCCTTTGCGTGCTTCTTCTCGCGGCTTGCCAGGCGGCATCCGCGGACCCATCAGGCACGCCGCTCGGCACGAACGCCGCGAGCGTCGCAACCGTCGCGAGTGCGGGGGGCGCCGGGGGCGCCGCAGCCACCGCAAGCGCGGAGAGCGACTCCGACGACATCGACATCCCCAACGCCACCGTCAACTACTACGACATCTCCGGGGCGACGGCTGACGAGATGCGCGCCCAGCTGAATGCGCTCCGTCCCACGGCGTATGACGGCTCCAAGGGGGACGCGGTCACCACGTGGTACATCCAATGGAATTGGCCCGGCTACGGCACCAGCTCCTGCGATCTCGCCGCGGCCACGGTCAGCTACGACATCAAGATCGAATTCCCTCACTGGGTCGAGCCCGCAAGCCCGGATCGGGCCCTGGTTGCCCGCTGGACTAGCTACACGCACAATCTGGCCACTCACGAGGAGGGTCACGTCGACTTCGTCGTGGACAACTACCAGTCCGTGACGGCGGCCATCAAGGGAGCGACCTGCACCACGGCGGATGCCGCGGCTCGCGCGGCGCTGGACCCATTCCGCCAGCACGACCTGGACTACGACGACGACACCGACCACGGCGCCACACAGGGAGCAACCTTCCCGTAGGCGCCGGGGCGCGCGCCCTCGCGCGGGCCGGCTGGCGTCGCGCGACGCAACACTCGGTACCCACGTGGCGCGACGACGCCGAGCGCGCGGCCAACCCGCTACTACGCTTTCGGACGGCTGCCGGATCGGGTCGTCCCTTCGGCTACGGGTGGGCCCGGGTACTGCCCCGAAGTCGGCCGCAACGACGACTGTCGTCCGGACTTCTGGAGGAACCAACAATGCGCAAACACTGGATTGGGCTCGTTCTAGTGGCGGGACTCGTCGCAGCATGCGGCAGTTCAATTGCCACAGGCAATCCGCCTCCTGGCGCTACCCCGGCGGGCGCGACGCCGGCGGTCCAGGGCGCCACCGACACTCCAGCGGCCGCGGCCGCGAGCGCCCTGAACCCCTGCTCGCTGATCACCGTCGATGAAGCCTCAGCCGCGCTCGGCGGACCGGCCGATCCGGGCCAGGTCTCATCGAACGGCAAGTACTGCTACTTCTACGCCCACGGGAGCACCGACAACTCGGTCGAGATCTATCTCACGGACCCGATCCAATTCCTGCCCAAGCAGTCGTCCATCGCCGGAGTTTTCGAAGTGACTCAGGTTTCAAGCGTCGGCGACGCGGCTTACTACGTCAACGACGTCAGCGGTGGCACGGTGGGGCTGAACATGAAGAAGGGCACGACCACGCTTGTGGTTTCCGTTGCCCTCAAGGGCTCGGCGATCCCCGCGCTGGAAGCGCTTGAGAAGACCCTCGGAATTGCCATCGCGGGTCGACTCTAGCCGGAAGGTGGCGCCGGCGCCTCGCACAAAGGTCGACCGCGCCGGGCCGGTCGTCGATCAGCTCGACCGACTCGATGGGCGGCAGTCGCCAACGGCCAACCGACGACGCCACACGCCGTATCATTAACTCCAATCGGGGTGTGGCCTAGTTGGCAAGGCACGTGCTTTGGGAGCACGAGATCGTGGGTTCGAGTCCCACCACCCCGACCATTCCCTCGGTCCACTCCGCGCCACTGGCGCGCACGGCGGTCCGCCCCGCGCTTCGCGCCTCTAGCTGGATCGCGGCAGGTAGGACGTCCAGGCGATCGACCATTTGACGAGCATGATCGCCCCGACTCCTACGATCGCGGCGCGGTCGAGCGAGACGGATGGGCCCATGGCGTTGGC
>Ga0182017_10003068_pt1 | contig 12512 bp, 11 predicted proteins | sample 712E3DmetaG_FD_120492 | JGI IMG/M metagenome (GOLD analysis project Ga0182017, IMG submission 120492) | Permafrost microbial communities from Stordalen Mire, Sweden - 712E3D metaG | ecosystem: Environmental > Terrestrial > Soil > Wetlands > Permafrost | place: Sweden: Stordalen | collected... | reverse complement strand
TGCAGGAGTATTTTTTGTTATACCTAAAAGTGAAAGGAAATAGAGCTGCCAGAAAGAGGCGCGGTATAAAGGATTGTAAGTAAAATTCCCTTCCTGCCACATTCCTGATTGATTCTGTAAACTTAAAATAGATACCGCAGGATCTGACTGCCGGATTAAATCTTCATAATAAAAAACATCAGAAGGACTTAATTTTTCCCCAAGAATATCTATAAGGGTATAATACTTAACTGAAGGATTTTCATCTTCAAGAAGCCAGCCAATTGATCTTTCCATAAATTAAAACAATCCCCGGTTAGAATTTCTTTATATTATTTGTAGAGTTCTGAAACCAGTCCATATATCTTTTTATATTTCTCATATTTTTCAATATATCTTTGTTTTATATTATCGTCGGGTTCAAACCTGTCTTTGACTTTTACAAATTTAGATAGTGCTTCTTTTAAAGTAAACTTTCCGGTACCGACACCTGCAAGCATCATTGTTGCAAGACATCCTGCTTCTGTTATGTCCATTCGAAGTATGGGCCTGTCAAGCAGCGAAGCCTTCAACTTAAGTTCATAATCTGATTTTGCCCCGCCGCCGTTTGCCCGAAGCTCAGTGAGTTTAATACCGCTTTTTTTAACAAGCTCAAGATTAAGGCATATCTCAAAAACAAGACCTTCAATTAAAGCTTTAAAGATATCTTCCCTGGTTGTTCCAAGGTCCAGCCCTATTAAAGAGCCTTTTGCAACAGGGTCCAGGTAAGGGGTGCCTGTGGCAGAAAAATATGGAAGCGCAAAAAGCCTTGAAGGTTTAAAGTCAAGTTTTGCAGAAATCTCTCTTATGGTCTTGTCCTGCCCATCCGATATATTATCCCTGAACCATCTGACCACGCTGCCTGAAGACAGATTATACGCCAGCGTTACGTATTTATCCGCAACTCCATGAGCCTGGCAGCCAAAATTATTTGCAAGCATCTCATCGTTTGTAATCGCTTCTTCCATACAAATGCTGGCACATTCCACTGTACCCATACCATCTGCAGCAATACCCCCGGTAACAGCTCCTGCTCCAAGAGCTGCGCATGGCTGGTCATGGCATCCTGAAACAACAGAGACTTCTGTCTTAAACCCGAGTTCTTCCGCTATCTTTCTGCTGACTTTTCCGATTTCAATTCCTGATGGTGCCGGTTTTGAAAACAGGGCAATATCTATATCAAATTCATCAAGGATATCTTCAGTCCATTTCTTTTTTCTTACATCAAAAAATAATGTCCTTGAAGCAAGCGCATAATTTATCCTTGGCTGTTCCACTCCAAGCTTGTGTGCCAGAAGATCATCAGTAAAAAGGATTTTTTTTGTATTTTTAAAAATCTGCGGTCTGTTATTTTTAATCCATAAAATTTTGTTTAAAGGGCAGATAAACCCAGGCGGAAATCCGGTTAAGTTAAATAATTCTGAAGCACTGTATTTTGAGAGGATGAATTCAAGTTCCTTTGTGCTCCTGGTATCAGTTGAGTAAATCGTATTAAAAATCACATTGCCTTTTTCATCTATAGGTGTAATACCTTCTCCGAAAGTCGAGACTGCCAATGCTGACACAGGGTCTTTTAGCACAGCAGGCTCGGCATTTACATTTCTTAATACATCAAAAACCTTTTTCCATTGGGCAACAGTGTCAAATTCAACCCATCCGGGTTCGGGGAACAAAAGATTGTATTCTTTATAATCAGAAGCCAGTATACGGCCGTTTTCATCAAAGACTATTGCTTTGGTACCTGTAGTACCGATATCTATGCCCATCAAACTCATTCTTTTTTATCCTCCAGTATACTTTTTTCGTGAATGAGGTCTATATTTACACCATATATCTTCGCTGATTTTACCTCCTTACCATAGGTAAAAAACGGCTTTGCCGAAACGAACACCAAAGCACACATTTCAGCGCGTTTGAAATGTTATTTTTTAGTTTTTCACCAATTAGAAATCAGGATGAAAGTAAAGAATTATTTTTTCATGCTCTTTACAAGAATCATCTCAATTTCTCCCCTGTTATTTTCAGGATCAAAATAAGAATCAATGATTTTCTCTGCAGGAAGAGCATTAATTCTTTCATTCATTGTTTGAAGAGCCAGTGAATTGATTTCAACTGCCTTTTCTACGGGCATTCTCTCAGGATTTATATCTATACCAAAATATTCCTTAAATCCTGCCATTTTAAGAACGAAAAGCATACTTTCAGCCTGCTGCCATTCTATTACTCCGACATTTAAATCCTGGTCGTAATTGCCCAATGGCTGACTGTTCCAATGGGTGTTAAACAGTCTTCCTTCCCTCAAGCATCTTGAAATTGCATACGGTGTGTCTTCGCCTCCCATTCTGATGTGGCCGATTTCAGGCTGCATACCCATAAGTGAGATACCTTTTGCAAGGATTTCCCTGTTTTCTTTGTTCTTCATCCTGTTTTCAATATCCTTGCATGCAATAAGGCCATCAGCAGTTGTCCTGTATATATTATTGGGAGCAGGCTCATAAGGTTTTGGCTCTATAGCGCATATGACACCCGGGACCTCATCCATTGCTTCTGCAACAGCGCCTTCAAATCTATCCCACATATCATAAAAAAGAGTTCCAAATGAATATGTATAACCATCGATGCCGGGCCATATGCCTGCATGGTGGAGCTTCTTTTCCTTTGCAAACTTAAGAGTATTTACAAGTGTTTCACTTGCCTTGTCACGATATTTCTTTATCGGGTTTGAAAGTGAGCCAAATTCATATTCTTTAGGATAAAAGATTGCAGGATAGGCTGATTGCAATACTATACCTGTCTCTTTTTGGAGCTTTTCATATAAGTGATAATTTTCCTCGTTTACTTCATTCGGATAATGGGCTTCTAAGGCTTTTACTCCGTACTTGGCCATACCTGCAGCCATCTCTATTCTTTCGGCGATTGTCTTGTTTGGAATATAAGCCTCGTGGAAGCGCCCGCCGCCCGGTGTGAAATACCATATGCCCAAAGAAATCTTTATATCAAGAGAAAAACTCTTCATATGCTTTACCAGCTCTTCCCTTGAAAGCATCTTTTTCTGATAGCTTGTATCTGTCATTGTGTAAGTCATTTTTTTTACCTCTTATTTAATTATCTTGTTTAATATTCTTTCGCTTGACACTCTCTTGTTTAATATTTTTAAAACCTGGTTAATCAATATGGCAATCTTTCAAAAAACAGCCTCTTTCTATTTTGCAACCTCTATTTGTATTTTTATCTGTTGGCCGGGATTTGTTCTCAAAAGCCTGATTGCTTCTTCAGTCTTCTCGAGAGGATATATCCCGGTTATAAGCGGGGCAACCTTAACAAGCCCTTCTTCTATGGAACGAATGGCACCCGGCCATGCAAGAGGAGCGAGCCATGCAGAACGGATTTCCTTATCCATGGTATGAAAACTGAGGGCCGGAATCTTAAATACATCGTCTTCATTGGGAAGCCCGAAATGTACTATTACCGCACAGTTACCAACGATTTCCACTGCCTGCTCAAATGCAGCATTTGCGCTTGTTGGAGCTATTGCCCTGTCTGCAAGCCTTCCCTTGGTGAGATCGCTAATAGTTTTCTTTAAATCCGGGGTATAATATTTGCTGTTTTTTTCAACAGTATTGAAAATATAGTCAGCTCCCATTTTTTTACCCTGCTCAAGCCTCCAGTCATCGTTGGTTGCTCCCATTAAAGCAACTTTTGCTGCTCCAAGAGCCTTGCACATCTGAACCATCATCAGGCCCATTGCGCCGGGACCAAAAACTGCAACAAAATCTCCTATTCCAATTCTAAGTTTTTTTACTCCGTTTAATGCGCATGCAAGCGGTTCTGTAAATGCTCCAGCAGAATAACTCATATCATCAGAAATTTTAAAAAGACCAGTATATCTTGAAACGCAATACTCGGCAAAGCCCCCATTTACAGTTACACCTGGAACATTAAGGTTTGCGCACAAGTGTGTCTGGCCTTCAGCACACGCATAACATGCGTTGCAATTCTGTACAGGATTTACTACAACCCTGTCACCGGGTTTAAACAAACCCAGCATCTGGGGAACACTCCCGACTTCTACGACTTCACCGGTAAATTCATGCCCCAGTACAATCGGCCCCTTGCCGGTTGCTGTTCCTACGGGAGATAACCCGTAATAATAAGAAATGTCAGAGCCGCAAATCCCGACACTTTTCACTTTTACAAGAACGTCTATTGGAGATATTTCCGGTATGACAATATTCTCCATTTTCATTTTTTCAGCCTCATAAAAAACCTGGGCTTTCATTGTACCTTTCAATTTAGCCTCCTTTAGTATTATGCCTAATATTAATATTGATATTCCAATTTACTGATTTAATTTTACTGATTCAATTTTACCGATTCAAATAAAATATTTTTGTACGCTATAGTACTTATATCAGCAAATCCTTTAATAAGAAAGTTAAAAATAAGTTTAAAGGTTAAAATTATTTTCCATATTTTTTTATAAGACCATCTAAAAAGGCCTTGCACCCTGCAGTAGCTTCCAATGCCTTTGGCCAGAAACAAAGATCTATTGTCCACCAGTCATCTTTATAACCGGCATCTAAAATTGCCGGGATTATCTCGTCAAAGTTTAAAAGGCCGGTCCCAAGAGGTGCATGGGTGCTTGTCTCATCTCCATGAAGAGTTCCATCAGAATCAATCAGGTGTATGTGGCCTATTTTCCCGGTTAGCATATAGGCAAACTGTACAACGCCTTTTGGCAAAATCTCTTTATCACCAAGATGTCTTGAAGCCAATACAGAGCTCATATAAGCATGGCATGAATCGAATAATATTGAAAAATTGGGATGATCGACTTTATAGACCATCCTGGTTACTTCACTTGGTTTATTAAATAAAAAGCCGGGCTCAAATTCCCAAATAAGTTTAACCCCTTCTTTTGCGCAAACATCCGCTGCCTTGTTCCACACAGAAGCTACCTTTGAAAAACAGGTTTCATAATCCATTCCACCCGGTATCCCAGTTGGCGCATCTACTGCATCTACGCGTAATTTTGGAATATCCATATCAATACATATAGCAAGATTTTCTTTTACTGCTTTAATATAATCCTCTTCTTTTGATGTAGCCGGTGAAGGAAATGGAGCGGCTAGTCCTGAAATCCCCAGTTTATACTTGTCAAGCATTTTTTTTACTTCCGCCCTTTTTTCTCTTGTATTGGGCTCAAGGTGTGGAGGAAAAGCCGCCATTTCAATACCATCAAATCCAAGCTCAGCAAGTTTTTTTACAACTTCTTCGAGAGGAATGGGCGCTTCAGAATATCCGCCCCAAATATATGCCCATCCGCCTATTGATGTTTTTTTTGCCATTTTTTTCTCCTTTGTTATTAAATTTATAATTCCTCGCGCCGTATCACGTCTCTTCAATCCGGATGCCGGTTTTTCACTTAATAATGCTACTTGCCTTTATTTTTTATAGGGCTTTATTTTAGGAGCATCCATGTTAATGTCGGGTCCAAAGAACTTAATTATGATAAGATCATTTTGGCCATCATTTTTAACTGTAACAGGCTTAACCGCCCTGTCGTGGGAAATAAGGAGCTCGTCGCAGGCAGAGTTCTGCCCTTCTATTTTATGTCCGTCAAAAGTTCCTTTGCCTCTCCAAACCAGTATATTAAAAACACCTTTCTCAGTAAAAGTAAAACTTGCGCCTGGTTTTACTATGAGTCTTTTTCCTGAGAATTTAGCTGTATTATAATAAACCCAGTGCTCTGTTCCACCGGCCTGCCTGGATTCTTCTACTAATACGTTTGGAAGATGGTGGTTTTCATAAAAATAAGGGTCGCCGTTTACAGGCCAGTCCAGTTGGTCAAGGATTGCCCTTTCACCTTTGGTTTCTCTGTCTTCTTTGCATACATCTTTAAAAAGCAGCTCTTTTGAGATTATTTTTCCCGCATTTAACGCCTGAAGAAAAGAAAAAACATCAGAATCTTCCTGCAACTCTATAGTAAGAGCGGTTCCAGGAGCGTGAAGTACTCCTGAGGGAAGAAAGAAACCTTCACCCGGAACATTAAGGTATGCTCTTGAATGCTGCAAGATAAGGTCATCTTTCCATTCAACAAGATAAGGCAGAAGAATATCATATTTCTTTTCATCAACAATATAAGGATGAACCCCAAAAAAAGTTTCAGGGTGCGGACCCGTATCCACATCTTCAGGAAAATAGTATGCTTCATCTTTGGAATTTGCTCCAACCAGTTTTGCATCCTTCTCCATCTGATGTATATGGTAAGGAATCCTGGCTCCAAAATCATAAATTTTGGCAAGTCTTCCAAGACCTGAATGTGTTTTTGCGTATTGGGTTCCCATTATTAGTTCGCCTGCAGCTGCCACAGCATCTCTTAAGCTTATTTCTTCGTCCAGGCCCACATTTAGATAACTTAAGCCTTCATCTTCGGGACCTATTGCATTATCTGCTTTTGTTACAGAAGCAAGCCATCTTTCGCAAATAAATCCCCTGCTGCCTGCATTATATTCTTTTTCGGTAAGCCCAAGCCTGCGTCCGGGTGGAAGAAAATCCCTTGCCACCCATGCAGGTTTTAATTTAAAAACTCCGCCTTCTTTTTCAAGAGACTTTTCAACAATCTCACGAATACCAGCCATTTTGCCTCCAGATAATTTACCTATTTTTGTAATAATTAATTTAGCTAAAAAGTCCTTTAAGATACTTTAAACCTTTTTCAGCCAGCACGAAATCACTTGTTTCGGTCTGTCTCCAGATTGATGCCGCTTTTGCTATAACCTTGTTTTCAGGAGTAAAGGATTCCATAACCACCCATTTATTGTAATTAATTCTTCTGAGTGCATCCGCTATTGACTTCCAGTGAACCTGGCCGGTTCCTGCGGCTCCCCTGTCGTTTTCACTGGCGTGAAATAAATATAATAAATCTCCGGCATCCAATACTGCCATTGCGGAACTCTTTTCTTCTATGCCCATATGAAATGTGTCAAGGTGGATTTTTAACATTTTACTTCCAACATCTTTGACCATCCTGACTGCATCGCTGCAGATATTTATAAAGTCCGTTTCAAACCGGTTTAAAGGCTCTATTGCTATAAAAACTCCATACTTTTGGGCCCACTCGCAGGCTTTGCCTAAATTTTGTACAACGGTCTCCCACTGAACTTTTCTTTCGTTTTGGCTGACCATGCTTGCACGGCCGACTGCAGAATACACTGGACCCGCAAAAACATCACAACCAAGCTCGCTACAAGCCTCAAGACCATCTTTTATATAGGAAAGTCCGCCTTCGATATATTCTTTATTGGGGCCCCTTATATCCCTGTCCTCTCCAAAAAGCCCGCAAATTGAAGAACATACAAGGCCATTGTCTTTAAATGTCTTAAGTGTTTTTTTGTAATCAAAATCACCTTTGCTGCCAAAACCGATTTCCACCCCGTCAAAGCCCATTTCTTTAAATTTTGGGGTCAGGCTCTTTACATGCTCGTCCGTGTAAGCCCCTGTCCATAATAAGGTGTTTATCCCGAATTTCATTATCTGCCTCCAATATAAATAGTATTAAATTAACATTTCTTTATTTATCTTATCTGGGTATCCGCACAACTTTGGACAATCACCCCTCTGTATGGCAGTTTGACTAAATTATACCCATTTATACTCATGCTAATATGACGCACTTTGGTTTCTGTTTAAAGTCATGCAGGCACCTATTTTAAATTACTCGAATACGCACAACTCTTTTTTGCCATTTTCTGCAGACTTAAGCATTGCGTCACAGATCACTGCATTTCTGTATCCGTCCTCGAATGTTGCGACATAAGGAGCAAGTGGTTTATTTTCCACTACTGCATTTACCATATTTAAAGCAGTATGAACAAAAGTGTTTTCCCATCCTAGGATATGTCCGTGCGGCCACCAGTATGAGCAATAAGGATGATAAGATTCTGTAACATTTATGCAGTGAAATCCCTGTGTTTCAACCGGTTTTTCATCTCTCCAGAAAACATTAAGATTATTTAAGTTTTCAAGATCCCACCATATGCTGCCTTTTTCCCCGTTTATTTCAATGATATTTTGGTTCTTTCTCCCGGCTGCAAATCTTGATGCCTCTATAGTGCCGATAGCGCCATTTTCAAATTCAACAGCTGAAGCAATAGCATCATCAACATCGACTTCCTCGTTTTTTCCTGTCTCGGGATTTAACCTTTCTTTTATAAACGTCTGGCTTACCGCTGAAACTGTCTTAAATTCTCCGCATAAAAATCTTCCCAGATCGATTATATGTGCCCCCAGGTCACCCAGGGCTCCGCTTCCACACACTTCTTTTTTTAATCTCCATATTATCGGAAATGCAGGATCTATAATCCATTCCTGGAGATATCTTGCCCTGAAATGGAATATTCTTCCAAGCTTGCCTTCAGCTATAAGATTTTTTGCAAGAACCATGGCTGGGACCATACGGTAATTATAGTTGCATATATTTTTAACTCCATATTTTTTAACTGCATCCCTCATGGTTTTTGCTTCAGCAGCATTTCTTGCCAATGGTTTTTCACAAATAATATTCTTTCCTGCCTGAGCTGCGGCAATAGAAGTTTCTGCATGCATATTATTTGGAGTGCAGCTGTCAACTATCGACACTTTGTCATCTTCAATAACTTCTTTCCAGTTTGTCGTGTGTGACTCAAATCCATATCTTCTTGCTGCTTCAGCGACCTCACTTTCCGGGATCCCACAAATTTTAACCAGTTTTGGAATTGCAGCCGGCGGCCAGAATATATAGGGCATCTGTTTCCAGCCATTGGAATGAGCCTTGCCCATGAAAGAATATCCTATCATCCCAACCCCTATTTCCGGAATGTTCTCAGCAGCTTTTTTTTCACTGGTCATAGATATAAAACCGACTTTTTTTTCTTCTGCCATAATCCACCTCTCATATCTTAAAGTATTAATTAAAAAGCATTTGGAAATTTACCTTGTTTAATTTAAACCCCCTTTTTTCCCCCTTTTTTTTAAGTTAAGTCCACCACATTTCTCCGGGTGATTCGTAAAGCAATACATCTTTTAAGAAACTTATGGCTTTGGTTAAACCTTCACTTGGTGACATAAGCGGGTCTTCGTGCTCAATACTCAAAACTCCATCATATCCTATCAGCCGCAAAGTTGAGACGAACTCATTCCAGAAGGGATAACTATGGCCATAGCCCACCGTCCTAAATGTCCATGCTCTTTTTGCGATTTCAGTATAATTCTTCCAGTCAAGAACTCCTCTGAAATCAGCTACCGATGAATCGATTTTGCTGTCTTTGGCATGAACATGAATTACCGAATTTCCAAGTCTTTTTAATGCCACTATGGGGTCTATACCCTGCCAGAAGAGATGGCTTGGATCAAAATTGCAGCATATTTCTTCTCCGGCTGCTTCACGCAGCATCAATAAAGCTTCAGGATTATAAACCATATCACCGGGATGCATCTCAAACGCCACGGATACCTTGGCCTTTTTTAGTTTCTTTACCATTTCCTTATAGAAAGGAATAAGTTTCTTCTCCCATTGCCACTGAACAGCCTCACCGAAGTATGTAGGCCACGGACATATAATCCAGTTAGGGCTTTTATCGTTTTCGCATGCACCGGGACATCCTGCAAAATTATTGACAGCTTTAACCCCGATAATAGAAGCGAGCTCTACCGATGCTTCAAAATCTGATATATGCTGCCCCGAAATTTTTTTATCAGGGTGAAGCATATTCCCATGGCAAGACAGGGCTGAGATTTCAAGACCATTTTTTTCAGCAACAGCAACCCATTTTTTAATTGCTCCCTTGTCTTTTAGCAGTTCCTGGGGATTACAATGAGCTTTGCCGACAAAACCACCTGAACCTGGTTCAATAGCATCAAGCCCTGCCTCTTTTGCAGATTTACAGGCATTTTCCCATGACTTGTCAATAAAAGCATTTGCCATTACACCTAATTTCATTTTTTCCTCCTGTAATTTTGGATTTTAATAATTAAATTTAAATTTGTTTTATTGGCTCCTTGTATATTGATTCCTGATTTGTATTATTGCCCGTTCTTCTATTAAACAGGTATATGATCATTAAGACTATTATAGTAACAATCGCCATTAAAATGAAAGAAAATGATATGGAGAGCTGCATACTGATTTTGGACGAAAACTTTGCTATTGCGGGACCTGAAGCAAGTCCTATATTGCATGCCAAAAACAGAAATGTTGCAAGGAGACCTCTCCCTTTTCCATAAAGAGTACTGCCCGTTGAAATCAGCAGTGGGAACATCGCAGAATATCCAAGGCCTGCAATTGAAATAAAAATAAAAATCAGATATTTATTATAAATAAATGCAAATACAAGCATTGATATTACTGCAAAAGCCGAAATAACAAGCATTATTTTTACAGATTTTATTCTTCCGGCTATAACAAGGACAATTAATCTTCCGATTATGACAAACAGCCAGAATAAATTTAAAGCAAAGCTTGCAGGTTGGACAAGCAGGTTTCTTGCCAATTCTAAAAATGTAGGTGCCCATGTTGCAACTATGGCCTCTGAGCTGCAATAAAAGCATACTGCTAAAAATACCAATATAAAAATTAAATTTTTTATTTTATCAGTAAAAATTTCTTTCATCGGCAATCTTGCTTCATTTTGAATTGCAGCACTTTCACTTTTTCTTCTTAAAAGAATAATATATAAGATAATATTCAAGGAGATCATAAATATTACTATGTAATATATAAATCTCCAGTCATAACCGGCCCTTATTATAAAAGAAGAAATGAATGGCGCAATAAAAGCGCCTATAGGGTAAAAAGTCAAAAAAATTGTAATTATTCTTTCTTTATTTCTTACTTTGCTTGCCAGTATAAATTGATTTGCCTGCATCCATATTACACCTAGTATGTAGCCTGATAAAAGATACAGTCCCCAAAACAGATACTTGTTGTTGCTAAAACCAATGATTACGGTGAGTGGAATAAGGACGATATATCCTGCAATGATCACCTGGATTTTTTTAAATCTTCTGTTATAAAAAACAGATGTAAGCATTCCTAAAGCAGCCCCTATTGTAAAAGCTGTAAATATAAAAACAAGGTTGGTTGTTAAAATGTTTGTAGATTTGTGGATCTCAATTAGAATTGGACTGGCAATATTAAAAAAAATCGAATAAATAAAGACCGCTAAAAAATTAGGGATTTCTGACAGATAATCAATAAATCTGTCTTTTTCTTCAGCCATTTATTTGTGCCTCTTCAGTAGTAGCTGTAAGGGCTGAGCCATCTGCCCGCTGCCTTGCTTTTAAATTTGTAGATATTGTGTGCATATGACCTGAATAAGAGAAACGGCCTTTACCAGACCGTTTCTCTTATTAAAAACCTTTAAATAATACCTCTCAGGAATTTTACACTGGAAGCTATTTTATCGTCTGTACCTGAACACTCGATGGAAATATCGCCATCCCACTTGGTTTCCTTGAGAAATTGAATGCATTTCTTTATGTTGTCAGCATTTACGCCTTCGCCTATGGCCACTTCACTGACGCCAATACCTGTGGCTTCTCCACGAAGTGCAGCAGCAAGCCCGGCGCTTACATCTTTGATATGTACATGTGTCACATATTTTCTCAGTGTTTTGAGGAATTCCAGGGGGTCGTTGCCTTGTATAAATGTATTTCCTGTGTCCATATTAAATCTCAAGTATTCGGATTCAAAGTGTGAGAAGAGCTTCTGCATGAAGTCAATATCGCCCGTATACGGGCCATGGGGTTCAACATTTATTATAATTTTATAATCTTCGGCCCATTTTAAACATTCCTGATAATTGAGGATAGTTTGTTTAAAGACGTCTTCGCGCGGCATATCATAAACTCTGCCGCTGTCAGTTGTATCTACTTTGGGGCAGCCCAGATCACGTGCAAAACGTATACACTGCTGTACATATTGTACGCCATAAACTGCTCCATCAAATCCCATCATCGGATAAGAACCATCTATCTGGGATATTTTTAAACCTCTTGATTCACACATCTTCCTGATCTCTAATGGATTCTGTCTCAGGGTTACACTCGGTTCATAGCCCATAGCTTGAATAAAATACTGGCCATCGATCATGCCAAACTCAACGTGATCAAGTTTGTACTTAGCTGCTGAATCAATTGCAGCGGTGAAACTGCCACTCAGTGATCTCCAGTTATCGGTGTGCATACCAAGTCTAATCATGTTTGTTCTCCTTCTTATTTTATTATAAGTTTCCGCGAATGCGAAAAATTGAGTTTAATATTTTGATACCGACTTTCATATCACTCTTATAAAATGTTTAAAATCGTTCTCTTTTTGAAACTTGCTGTCGCCAGTATGCGTTTCTAGCTTATACGTATAATTAAGTTAATATAGCATATTTAACTTGCCAAATCAATAACAGAAAATTGCCTTATTAAAAATAAGTATCTTAAAAGGATTTAAAAAAATGGAACAT
>Ga0182017_10003066_pt1 | contig 12514 bp, 10 predicted proteins | sample 712E3DmetaG_FD_120492 | JGI IMG/M metagenome (GOLD analysis project Ga0182017, IMG submission 120492) | Permafrost microbial communities from Stordalen Mire, Sweden - 712E3D metaG | ecosystem: Environmental > Terrestrial > Soil > Wetlands > Permafrost | place: Sweden: Stordalen | collected... | reverse complement strand
TACTCCACGCGCACGACCGCCGAGACGCCGTTCCTGTCCGTCAAGTCGTCGAACCACCTGACCGATTCCTGCACCAGGGTGATTCTCAGAAGGTACTCGCCAGGGCGTGCCGGTGAGAGTACTTCCATCGGGCAGCGCAGCGTGCCCTGCGGGAGCACCGCGGATTCGAGCGGAGTCCTGACTCCCTCCAGGTGCGGGAGCTCTGGCGACGAATCGGTGCGCTGCCACCGGTAGGAGAGATGCACCGGGTGAGGCGGTGCGGAAACGAAGCACGCTTCCCCCATGTTGGTGATGGAGCAGTTCAGGGTGACCGTTTGGCCGGCCGGGAACACCGGGGGAATCGGACACTGGACGGCCACGCGGCAATCCTCGGGACGGAGAGCCTCGCCGGCACCCAGGATCCGCGCGGGCGCACTCCCCAGCGCCTCGAAGAGCCAATGCTGGTTCCGTTCGGCCACCCGGAGGGGATTGGTACGGAAGCCTCTGCGTGCCCCGTCGACCAGAGCGGCCGGCACGAACAGCAGGTCGTACACCTCCCGGCAGGGTAACGGAATGCGGTCGAGGACCTCCCAGGTTTTGCGGGACAGCACTGCGATGCTGGCCCGTTCTGTCCCTCCGGTTGCGCAACGATTCGCGCTCTCGCCGACGTACAGCAGGTCGCCGCTCACGGCAAACCCTCTCGGCCACGACTCCAAAAGGACACGCTGGAGAACGGTTCCGCTGGAGGCCTCGATGCGCAATAACTCATTCCGGGCGGAGTTACACACGGCCCAGGCGCCATCGACCAGGCGGGGGTTGTGAGGGGCGCAAAGACCGGTGAGCACCTCGCGGCCGGTCTCCAACTCGAAAACGAGCCCTTCTTCAGCGAGGAGCCGGTCCTTCCACTCGCGGCTCGCCGCGTACCTGCCAAAGGCGCACACCAGGAGCTGGTCGCCATGTACGAAGAGGCCGTTGAGGTGCCACGCGTCTCCGTCTCCCGGAGCGCGCCAGCATCGGGCAACCTCGCCGGAGGTCGAGATCCAGAGGATGGCGTTGTTCAAGGCGGACGCCGCGACGAAATGAGTTCCGTCCCAGATCACGTCATGCGGGTCGGCCAACTGGTCGACCCGGTAATAACGCTCGACACCGAGGCTGTCGTAGAGCACGAGCTCGCCCGCCGCCGCCCCTCCCGTCCAGAGCGCGCGGCACAGCCGGCCGTCGGCAAGGCAGAGCCCCGTGCAACTGATGCGGTCGATGGTGTCAACGCGGCCGCCGTCGATAGCGAAAAGCCCGCCCCCAGTGTCCCCGTCGCCCAGGCATGAGGCGACGAGAATACGGCCGGCTCCTCCGTTCTGGAGATGAGAGGACATCGGGTAGTCTTCATGGTACCCGGTCTGGCGGAATTCGCCCGAAGCGCGGTCCTCCCGCAGGCAGAATCCCCCTCGACGGCATGGATTCCCAACTCCCTCGGGATTGGGGAGCGGGTGATCTGGGCCGGCGGCTCGCATCGCCACCGTGACGTCTTGCTCGATTTGACCCCGCTCGATGCGCTGCGTTTCCGCTTCGTGAGCCGCAGATTCCGAAAGCCCGGCCGGAGAAGGCGCCCGCCCTCGGATTCCCCCGGTCCCCTCGGCGTTTCGGTGTGTGCAGTATCGAACGCCACCCGAACATCGTTGCCGCTTCGGGCCATCGCGGACTCGGGAATCGCGAACGTTCGCCCACCCTCCCGGCGCGGCCGGAGGGAGGGATCGCGCGCTGGGGCGAGAGCCGGTCCGCCGGCTGCCCCTGCGCGATCTCCGCCGACGGTGTCTCGCCCGGCTCTGGCTGGATGGCCGCCTGGCGTGCTGCGGCTTCAGCCCTTTGCCAGTGCCGCCTTCACACGCTCCGGCGTCATCGGCAATTGCAGCAGACGAGCTCCCACGGCATCGAAAATGGCGTTGGCCAGCGCCGCGCCCATGGCGATGATCGGTGGTTCCCCGCCGCCCAGCGCCGGCGTCTCAGGATTGTCCACCAGTACGACCTCGATTTTTGGCAGCCACGAGAAGCGCGGGATCGGGTAGCCGGTGAAGTCGGGATTGAGCACCTCCCCGTTGCGGAACCGCACTTCCTCGGTCAGCGAGTAGCCCAGGCCCATCATGACGCAGCCTTCGGCCTGTTGCCGCATTCCGTCGGGGTTGACCACCAGGCCCTCGTCCAGCGCCATCACCACGCGCTTTACCTCGACGCCGCCCGTGCTGCGGTTCACGGCCACTTCCGCTATGGTCGCGTTGCAGGCGTTGGAATACATGCCGCACGCCATCCCGGCGCCCCGTCCGGTGGGCGCGCGGCCGGCCTTCCACCCGAACTGCCTGGCCGCGGTCTCCAAAACGCGCCGCAACCTCGCGTTCGTCAGGTTGTTCAGCCGGAATTCCAGCGGGTCCATTCCAGCCTTCGCCGCCAGCAGGTCGATGTGCGATTCCCGCGCAAACGTGTTGCTGTTGACCGAGGGCGCGCGCCACGCGCCGACGTTGAACGGGTTCATCCCCGGAGGATTCCCGCCTTGCCATCCGCCCGCCGACGCCACCCGCTTGTGCGGGATATCGTAGAACGGATTTGCCTCCCGATCCCCCGCTCCCACCACGTGGCCGTCCCAGAGCACGATCTTGCCGCCAGCCACTCCAGCCCTGATCTTCATCACCGCGGCCGGGCGGAACCGGTCGTGGAAGAACTCTTCCTGACGGCTGTAGACCACCTGGACCGGCCTGCCCACGATCTTCGCCAGGCGCGCCGCCTCCACCCCCTGGTCGGCTTCCGTCTTGCCGCCGAAGCCGCCGCCGACGTACCGGGAAATGACGCGCACCTTATCGGCGGGCAGCCCCAGCGCCGACGCCACGGCGTTCTTCACCATGAATGGAGCTTGGGTGCTCGCCCACAGCGTGACCTTGCCGTCCTCGATCTGCGCCGTTGCCGTGTGCGTCTCGATGGGAGCGTGGGCAACATAACTGTTCAGATACGTTTCCTCGATCACGCTCGCCGCCAGCCGTTCGCCCTCCGCCAGATCGCCGCTCTGGCCCACCACCCGGGGCTGCGGAGCCGTCTTCTGAATGTGGTCGAAAATCGTTTTGTCGTCGGGACCCGCGGGCGGCTTCTCGAACTCGGCCTGTATCCTGGCCAACGCCGCCACCGCGATGTCGCGCCGCTCGTGCAGCACCGCGATCATCCCGCCGTCCCTCACCACCCGCACTCCGTCCACCTTCTCCGCCGCGGCGGTGTCCGCCGATTTCAGCGTCGCCCCGTGCGCCGGCGGCCGCAGAATGGCCGCGTGCAGCAACCCCGGAAGCAGGATGTCGCCGGCGTATTTCGCCCGGCCCGTGACCTTGTCCAGGCCGTCCTTGCGCCGCGGCGACGTGCCGATCACCTGAAACCCCGCCGCCTTCACGGGTACATTCGCCAGGTGCCGCTCGATGCGCTTTCCCTCCACCAGTTGCCCGTAGGTAACCGCGTTGGACGGCCGGTCCAGTTCGCTGATGGTCCCCGATTGCACCCGCAACCGGCCGGCCGGCACGTTCAGCCGTTCCGAGGCCATCTGAACCAACACCGCTTTAGCCTCCGCCCCGGCCTTTCGCACCACCGGCCAGAGCAGCGGCGTACACATCGACCCGAACGTTCCCATGTCGTACGGGCAGAGGTCGGTGTCGCCCAAAACCACGTCTACCGTATCCATCGGGACATCGAGTTCTTCCGCCAGAGCCACTGCCAGCTCGGTCATCGCACCCTGGCCGAGTTCGACCTTCCCGGCGAGGCACGCCACCCGGCCGTCCGCGCCGATCCTCAGGTATGCGTTGAAATCCGTCGGACCGCTTTGCCGCCCCGGCAGCCTCGCCGGTTCTTGAGCCTCCGCCGGGTCCGCCCGGAAGAAGACGAACAGCCCAGCTCCCGCGACTCCGAGGAAATCGCGACGTTTCATTCCACCCGCCGCCGATACGCCCGCAGCCATCACGCACCTGCCTTTGCCGCCCCGGCGGCTTCCTGAATCGCGTCCAGAATGCGCACGTGAGCGCCGCAACGGCACAGATTGTCCTCCATGTGCCGCGCAATCTGCTCGCGCGTGGGATGCGGCGTCTTCAGCAACAGCGCATACGCGCTGAGGATCATTCCCGGCGTGCAGTATCCGCACTGGAACGCGTGGTGATCCAAAAAACGCTGCTGGATGGCGTGCAGCCAGGTCTGGCCAATCCCTTCGATGGTCAGCACCCGCTTGCCGGCCACCGCGCTAAGAGGAGTGATGCACGACCGCACGGCTTCGGTTTCCACGAGCACCGTGCAGGCCCCGCACATTCCTTCGCCGCACCCGAATTTCGTACCCGTGAGGCCCAGATCGCCGCGCAGCACCCAGAGCAGCATCCGTTCGTCATCGGCCTTCACGGTCGCCGTTTGGCCATTCAAGATGAATGAAATGGTCCGTTCCATATCGGTTTCCCAAGCCGACTATAACAGATGGCAAGCCCTTTCGGGCTGGCATTACCAGCGGGCGGATGTCTGGCGGAACCCGTCGCATCGTTGAGGGCCGGGAGCGGCGCTTCGGACCCTGGGCCGCCCACATCCACCCGCAGGCCTGCCCCTAACGCAAGGGCCTGCTTGTCCACCTCGCCGCCACCGCGCCCGCCACCCGCGCCGCTCCACCAGTTCCACCACGCACGGCGCGATCTTCTTGCCGATGGCGGTCCGGTACGGGACGCCGATCAGGTCCGCGTCCTTTAACTTCACGCCCGGCCGTTCGTCGCGGTCGTCGAGCGGCGCATCGAGCCCCGGCGCATCGACGCCGAAATTGCCGTCGTGATCCCGAACCGCCCCGAGGCGCGCGGCCTCGAGGTCGTGGAGCAGCGCACGCTGGTAGACCTTCTCCAGGAATCCCGCGCCCAGAGTATTGGAGACTTCGAAGACAGCTCCGAGCACTCGCTCGGTCAAGGCATCGAAGTATCGGCGTTCATCCGTTTTCATCAGCGGCCCATCATCATAAAGTGCTGCTCTCGACCAAGGCTCTCCCAGTTACTACTGGCCGCAGATCAACGCTGATTAACGCCGATTCTTGGATGACCTCAGGATTCGATTGTTTAGTTATTTCGTGGACACTGCGCTAGGGAGCGACCTCGAATCCTTCCTTGCGGGCCGCAGCGGCGAGGCGGCCGTCCAGGCACACAAACAGCCGCGATCGTGGGCGCTCGTTCGCCCACACCAGGGCGGCGGCCAATTGCAGCGCATCGGCGGCGCGGAGCGGGTGGCGCTCAACCAGAACGAGCGCGAGTTCGCGAACTCGCTCGGAAGGCAGGACCTCGATCCACCGATCGCGCAACGCTCGTAGCCGCGCACTGGCCTTCTCCTTCTGCGGTTCCTCGATCGTCCGTTCTCGCACGAGTCTTGTCAGAGCGCTTGTCATCTCGACCACGGTCCCCCACCAGACCGTCACCGACGCCCGGTTCAGGACACTCCTGGCGTACACGCTCCCAGGCTCGTCCGAAAAGAAGGGCACCAAAGCGCTGGTGTCGCAGAATGCGTCAGTCCTCTTCACGGTCAGCCTCGACTGCAGCCCGAAGAGCGCTGGCCGGAATCCCGGGGGCAGGCAGCCCCAGGATCTTCTCGACGTCGAATCTCTTCCTGGGCAGCCGCACCAGCCCCAGCGCGGCAAGCTGCCGCAACTGCCCGGCGAAGTCTTCTTCCTCCGCCGCGAGCGGCACAATCCGGGCGATGGGAACATTGCGGTCGCGGACCACCACTTCTTCGCCCCGCCGGACCCGCTTCAGGTAGCCCGCCAGGCCCCGGCGCAACTCCGCGATGTTGACGCTCCTCATATGTACATTATGTACATATTGGGCCGGGACCCGCAAGTTGCGGGTGGCGCGCTACTCCCGTGGCTCCGGCCTGACACCACGGTACACCCGCGCCACAACGCAGAAGAAAGTCGGGTATCCGAACAAAGGCGGGAGCAAAGCTGAGGCCTCGTCAGTAAACAACCGCTCCAATCTTCGGAGAGCGCAAGGGCGTACGAAAACATCTTGCCGAGTGCAAGACGGCGCCCAGAAAAACTGGCAAAGGTACTTCCTGCCGCCGATGAACGCCGATTAACGCGGATAAACGAATCTTGTTCTCGTGTTCTTATCGGCGTTTATCTGAGTTCATCCGCGGCAAGTATTGGATCTGTTAGTTGCTGACAGACCCTAAGCCGCCGGCCTGGAACCATTTCCCGATTTGTTGAGACTGATCGAGCCCATGCCCGGGAAGCGGTTCGCTTCCTGCGGCTCTCAGCGGGGCGTGAGGACCATCCACCATGCGGCCCACGCAACTGTGAGCGCGGCGCAGACGCGCTGAAGGCCACGCCGATGGTTCATGGGCAGCGGGACATCGCTTGCGCGGGTTGTGACTCCATTCCAGCAGATCTATCGCACTGCCGGCCGCGACTGCACCTTTTCCGCCACCGCGCGCGCCACCCCGGCCGCTTCGACGTCGCTCTTCCGCCGCCCGCGCCGCTCCACCAGTTCCACCACGCCCTGCGCGAACTTCTTGCCGATGGTGATCCGGTACGGGACGCCAATCAGGTCCGCGTCCTTGAACTTCACGCCCGGCCGTTCGTCGCGGTCGTCGAGCAGCGCATCCAGTCCCAGCGCGCGGCAGCTTTCGTAGATGTCGATCGCAGCCTTCCTTTGCATCTGGTCCGAGATGTTGACCGGAGTCACCACCACGTGGAACGGCGCAATCGCAGCCGGCAGCGCCATGCCGTCGGCGTCGTTATAGAGTTCTACGGCGGAGCTGAGGATGCGCTCGATGCCGATTCCATATGAACCCATGATCGGCGTGTGCGGCTCGCCCGCGGCGTTCAGAACGCGCAGCCCCATCGCGTCCGAGTAGCGGTAGCCGAGCTTGAAAATGTGCCCGATCTCGATGGCCTTGCCGAGCGCGAGCGGAGCGCTGCACCGCACGCACGCATCCCCCGCCTCCCCCTGCCGCAGGTCGCGATACTCGGCCTGGAAGTCCTCCTGCGGAGTCACGTCGCGCAAGTGCTCGCCGTCCTTGTTCGCGCCGGTGATCATGTTGCTGCGGCCGCGTAGCGCCTCATCGGCGAGAATGCGCATCCCGCTGACGCCCACCGGACCGAGCGAGCCCGCCTCGGCGCCGAACCACCCCACGATCTCCTCCGGGCGCGCCGGCCGAGACTCCCGGGCGCCCGCGGCCTGTTGGAATTTCGTCTCGCTCAATTGATGGTCGCCGCGCACCAGCGCCAGCACCGGCTGGCCGTCCGCCACCAGCACCAGGCTCTTGATGAACGTGCTCGCCGGATGCCCCGTGAACTCCGTGAGCTGGCCGATGGTCTTGATGCCCGGCGTGTGGAATGCCTGCGGCGCGAAATCGCCCTTGGGGTCAAGAGCCGCGGGAGCCTGCGGGTGGGAGACGGCCTTCTCGAGGTTGGCCGCGTAGCCGCACTGGGCGCAGCTCACCACCCCGTCTTCGCCGGCCTCGGACTTTACCATGAATTCGTGCGACTGGCTGCCGCCCATTGCCCCCGAGTGCGCTTCCACCGCCACAAACTCGAGCCCGCAGCGGCTGAAGATGCGGCAATAGGCGTCGTAGTGCTTCTGGTAGGCCACGTCCAGCCCCTCCGCGTCCATATCGAACGTGTAGGAGTCCTTCATGATGAACTGGCGCACGCGCATCAACCCGGAGCGCGGCCGCGGCTCGTCGCGGAACTTGGTCTGGATCTGGTACCAGATCTGCGGCAGTTGTTTGTAGCTGCGCAACTCGCCGCGCGCCATCGCGGTCATGACTTCCTCGGCGGTCATGCCCAGGCACATGTCGCGGCCGTTGCGGTCCTTCAGCCGGAACATGTCGTGACCCATCACGTCCCAGCGGCCCGATTCCTGCCACAGTTCGGCCGGGTGCAGCGCCGGCAGCAGCATCTCCTGCGCTCCGATCCCGTCCATCTCCTCACGAACGATTGCGACGATCTTGTTCAGGGAGCGCTGCGCCAGGAACAGATAGCTGTAAATGCCGGCCGAAACCTGGCGGATATAGCCGGCCCTCAGCAGCAACCGGTGGCTGACCACTTCAGCCTCTGCGGGATCTTCCCGCAGTGTCGGGATGAAAAGTTGGCTCCAACGCATAAAAGGTCCTTCCGATGGGGGGTGGCCCGGGCGATTCGGCCTGCCCCACGCGGCTGCGCCGCACGGAGCGGACGCAAGCATCGAGCGTCCAGACGCCCCAGAACAGCCCTGGCCGGCTCGGGCGCGAAGCCGCGACCAGGCTGAGCGCCGGCAATACGAGGCAGAACGCCATTTGCTTCCGATCGCTCACGATGGCGCTTTGGCCTATCCTGGCTCCGCGGGAGAGGTCCCGAACAATGAAGCCGTAAAGCGATGCGGGAAGAAGCGCGAGCAGCCTGCAACAGGCCACACGGTTTCCCGTCGCGTGGATGGCAGCGGCGACGATGACAAGAAGGATCGGGACAGATTAACACCCCACGGAACATCGATCTTAGCATGTTAGAATGGCTCTACCCCTTATGAAAGTTGCCGTTGGCGCCGACCATGCCGGATTTGTCTTAAAGGAGCACCTCCGCCGCAGACTGGAACAGGAGGGCCATCAGGTTGTGGACGAGGGCACCGACTCCACCGCATCCTGCGACTACCCGGATTTCGCCGCGCTGGTAGCGCACGACGTGACCGAGGGACGCGCCGAGCGCGGAATCCTGGTCTGCGGGACGGGCATCGGCATGTCGATCGCGGCGAATAAAATCTCCGGCATTCGCGCCGCGATGGGCACCGTCCCGGAAGAGGTCCGCCTCTCGCGCGCGCACAATGACGCGAATATTCTGACGCTGGGCGCCCGGTTCATCGAAGAACCCGCCGCGGACGCCCTGGTGGATGTTTTCCTCGCGACCGCTTTCGACGACGGGCGGCACAGCCTGCGGGTCGCTAAGATCGCCGCGCTGGAGGGAGAGCAATCATGAACGAGCAAGAGGCAATGTCCCGGCCCCTGGCCGAGGCCGATCCCCAGGTGTACGATGCCATCCATCAGGAGTTGCTGCGGCAGAACTCGCGGCTCGAACTGATCGCCAGCGAGAACTTCACTTCCGAAGCCGTCCTCGAAGCCGCCGGCAGCGTCTTCACGAACAAGTACGCCGAGGGCTATCCGGGCAAGCGTTACTATGGCGGCTGCCAGAACGTCGATGTCGTCGAAACGCTGGCCATCGAGCGCGCCGAGCAGCTTTTCCACGCCGAGCACGCCAACGTGCAGCCGCACTCCGGAGCGCAGGCCAACATGGCGGCCTACGCCGCGGTCCTTCAGCCGGGCGACACCGTTCTCGGCATGAACCTCTCGCACGGCGGCCACCTCACCCACGGCAGCCCCTACAACTTCTCGGGAAAGCTCTACAAGATCGTTCCTTACGGCGTCAACCGCGAGACCGAGCGGATCGATTACGACGAACTGGCCGCGCTCGCCGCCGAGCACCGGCCGAAGCTGATCATCGGAGGCGGCAGCGCCTATCCGCGCATCATCGATTTCCGCCGTATGCGCGAGATCGCCGATTCGGTGGGCGCCATCCTGCTGGTCGACATGGCTCATTTCTCGGGGCTGGTCGCGGCGGGCGTCCATCCCAATCCCTGCGACCATGCCGACATCGTCACCTCCACCACGCACAAGACGCTGCGCGGCCCCCGCTCCGGCATCATCCTCTGCCGCGCGCAGTACGCCCAGGCGGTGGATAAGGCGGTCTTCCCCGGCACGCAGGGCGGCCCGCTGGTTCACATCGTAGCCGCCAAGGCGGTCTGCTTTCTCCAGGCCACGCAGCCCGATTTCGTGGAGTACCAGAAGCGCGTCCTGGCGAATGCCGCCGCGCTCGCCGCGGGCCTCGCCCAGGCCGGTTTCCGGGTGGTTTCCGGCGGCACCGATACGCACCTCATGCTGGTCGACGTGTTCTCCAAAGGCATCCGGGGCAAGGAGGCCGAGGAGGCGCTCGACGAGGCCTACATCACCGCCAACAAGAACACCATTCCGTTCGACACGAACAAGCCCTTCAACCCCAGCGGCATCCGGCTCGGCAGCCCGGCCGTGACCACGCGCGGCTTCGGCCCGGAGGAAATGCGCGAAGTGGCCCTGCTCATCGCCGAGGTGCTGAACGACATCGGCTCCCAGGAGACCCGCGCGAAGGTCCGCGCCCGCGTGGCCGCGCTGACCGCGAAGTTTCCGCTCTACGCCTGGAAGCTCGACCCCGTGATGGCGCCGTAGATGCCGTTCCGCATCGCCATCGACGTGCGCCGCGCACGGGACTTCGGTGTCGGGACCTACATCCGCAACCTGGTGCACGCGCTCGCGGCCCTCGACCACGAGAACCACTATGTCCTTGTGGCCCTCCAGGCCGACGACGCCGAGTTGCCCGAACTGCCTCCCAATTTCGAGATCGCCCTCTACCGCAGACACGATACCGACTGGACCGACCAATTCGCGTTCTACTTCTTCCTCCGCTCGCTCCGGGCCGACCTCGTTCACATACCCCTGAACCTGGTCCCGCTGCTCATGCCCAGGCCCTATGTGGTCACCATCCATGACATGGGCAGCCTGCTTTTCGGCGACCGTGCGCAGATGCGCGCCGGTTTCCGGATGTTCCTGTTCCGGCGCGGCCTGCTCCGCGCCGCCCGCGTCATTGCCGTCTCCGCCGCCACTCGCCGCGACGTCGAGAGCGTTCTCGGCATCCCCTCGGACCGCATCCGCCAGATCTACGAAGCTCCCGACCCGCATTTCGTCCGCGCTCCGGACTCCGCCGCCAGGTCCGCCGAGCACCAGCAGACCCTCGAACGCTATCAGATCGATTACCCATTCATCCTCTATGCGGGCGCGGTGCGGCCGCAGAAGAACATTCCCCGCCTGGTCGAGGCATTTGCGGTCCTGCGCGGCGATCTGGAGCGTCATCCCGTGTACAAGGACCTGCGCCTGATCATCATCGGCGACGAGATTACCAAGTATCCGGCTCTCCGCCGGGCCGTCATCAAAACCCGCGTCGAAAAGCTGGTCCGTTTCCTCGGTTTCGTTCCTCTGGATACGCTGCGCGTCTTCTTCGAAGCTGCCTCCGCTTTCGTGTTTCCCTCCCTGCACGAAGGGTTTGGGTTGCCGCCCCTGGAGGCCATGGCAGCCGGAACTCCGGTGGTCACTTCGAATGTCAGCTCTTTGCCGGAAGTCGCCGGGGACGCTGCCATGCTGGTCAACCCGGAGAACGTCTTCGACATCGCCAGGGGAATCCGCGAGGTGCTGCTCGATGATGAACTGCGCGCCGGCCTAATCCGCCGTGGCCACGAACAGGTTCGGCGCTTCAGTTGGGCCACCGCGGCGCGCCAGGTGCTGGAGATCTACCAGGAAGTCGCCGCTTCCCGATATTCGCGGTAAGACCTAGAAGATCTCCTGCGGTTGTGGATCGGCGGCGCAGAATTGCTCCCGGTTTTGCCAGCCATCCGCGCCGATGCCTGCCAGGACCCCCTCTTCACCCGGGCCGGCGGGCGCCATCTCCGCGGCTCCACGGGGAGCCGCGACCCCCTCCAACAGGTCCAGCACCGTCCAGTCAAGATGCCGCAGGATACGATCCGCGATCTCCAGGGAGAGCGCCCGCGCTCCTTTCAGAATGTGATGCATGTGTGGCTGAGAGATGCCGATCATGCGGGCCAGGCCGCGTTCGGTCAATTCTCCGTTCCGCACGCAGTCTCTGACTCGCGATAAGAGGCGCCGTTGCAGGGTCTCGAAATCCATCGTGCCACTCCGGGCAGGTGATTCCTCACTGAAATAGGTGAGCACAGAACCCTGGCTATCTCATGCTATTAATCCACTTTAACTATGCTATTTACAGCCAATTGTTGCCGCTCGCCGTTGCCTGCGGCTTCCGCCGCGAGAACGCCGCGCCCACGTCGGGAATTGACCCATTTTCGATGGCGGGTACTCTTGGGACAGGTTATTTGGGGCGATCCCCGGATTTTCCGAGGCGCCCGTCATACGAGGACATCGATATGGACTGGAGCCGAACAGAAACAGTAGCACTCGCTAAAAACTCCTGCACACTTTGCCACGGCCTCGGGCTGCAACTCGGACGTGGGGGAAAAATGAACCCTTGCACCTGCGTCCTGCGCGCCATCTTCCGCGCATGCTATGCCCGTTTCCGTCACTGCGTCGGCAAGGAAAAATACATGAGCAAAATATCCCTCGAACTCATTTCGGGACGCGAACGCAGTTTTAGTTGGGGCCGCAAGGACGAGGAATACATCGCGGACTTCGTTCTCGTGAGCCGCAGAACTCTCCCCGAATTCGAGCACAAGGTATTCAACTATCACTTCCTTCTGGGGGCGGACTGGAGGCTCTGCTGCCGCCGTCTGGCCGTCGACCGGGGGACCTTCTTCCATGCGGTCTATCGAATCGAGGAGAACCTGGGCCGAATCTTTCGGGAGTTGGAGCCGTACGGCCTGTTCCCCCTGGATGAGTACTTCCACGGGGCGGTCCGGGCCGAGCCGGTGCAGAACCGGCGCGC
>Ga0182017_10003065_pt1 | contig 12517 bp, 11 predicted proteins | sample 712E3DmetaG_FD_120492 | JGI IMG/M metagenome (GOLD analysis project Ga0182017, IMG submission 120492) | Permafrost microbial communities from Stordalen Mire, Sweden - 712E3D metaG | ecosystem: Environmental > Terrestrial > Soil > Wetlands > Permafrost | place: Sweden: Stordalen | collected... | reverse complement strand
GGCTGGCCGTCGCCGCGGGAATAGCGGTCTCCGGCACGGCGATTTATCTGATCCGCGCCCACAGCCTGAGGCAATGGCCGTTCGCCCGGCCTGTGGAATAGATTCTGTAACGCGAAGGCGCCCCGCAGCGTCTAACGGATGCAATCAGTAATTCCCCAGTGCGAGGTCACCCCATGCTCATCGGCAAGCCGCCCGACATTCCCGCCTCGGAGATCACTCCCCGGGAGCTGTGCGATCGATTCTTCAATCGCCGCCGCTTTTTGAGCGGAGCCGCAGCCATCGGCGCGGCTGCTCTGGGCGCTGACCGGCTGGCCGAGGTATTCGATCCAAGCATCGACGCCCTGGCAGGAACCAAACTCCAGACCGTGAAAAGCTCGCTCACCACCACAGGCGAGGAGCTGACCAGCTACCAGGATGTGACCACCTACAACAACTTCTACGAGTTCGGCGTGGATAAGAGTCAGCCCTCCCAAAACGCCGGCTCCCTGCCTACGCGGCCCTGGACGGTGCGCGTGGATGGCCTGGTGAAGAAGCCGTTGGTATTTGATATTGACGCGCTGCTCCGTCTACGCCCCCTCGAAGACCGCGTCTACCGTCATCGCTGCGTCGAGGCGTGGAGCATGGTCATTCCCTGGGTTGGCTACTCGCTTTCGGAGTTCATCCGGCAGTGCGATCCGCTTCCGAGCGCGAAGTACGTCCAGTTCCTCTCTTATTTCGATAAGAAGATTGAGAAGTGGCAGTCGGAGAGCAGCATCTTCTGGCCCTACTCCGAGGGGCTAAGGATAGACGAGGCCATGCACCCGCTTACGCTGCTCACATTCGGGTTATATGGCGAGGTGCTGCCCAACCAGAACGGCGCACCGGTGCGGGTGGTCATCCCGTGGAAATACGGCTTCAAATCCGCCAAGTCGATTGTTGCCCTGCGCTTTCTCGACAAGCAGCCGCCCACCACCTGGAACGACCAGAGCGCGCGAGAGTATGGCTTCTACTCCAACGTCAATCCCAACGTAGACCATCCCCGCTGGAGCCAGAAGAGTGAGCGGCGCATCGGCCAGCCTTTCTACGCCCAACGCCGCACTACTCTGATCTTCAATGGCTACGCCGATCAGGTGGCCTCGCTCTACAACGGCATGGACCTGCGTAAGTATTTTTGAAACAGGGAGTAGGGAATAGGGGATGAAAAGGCCGACTCTCATATTGCTCAAGATCTTTGTCTGGCTGGCCTGCTTGTATCCACTGGGCTCGCTGGTTTGGCGCGCCGTCACAAACAACCTTGGCGCTGATCCTACGGCGGCCATCAGCTTTTCGACCGGCCTGGCCACCTTGCGCCTTTTAACCATCTCGCTGGCCATCACGCCCCTGCGCCGCCTCTATACGCGGTTGAGCTGGCTGGTCAAGTTCCGCCGCCTGCTGGGACTCTTCGCCTTCTTCTATGCCTCGCTCCATCTGTTGACCTACATCGCCCTCTACGCTGGCTTCGATCTAAACACGATGGCCACAGATATCTCCAAGCGCCGCTTTATCACCATGGGCGTGGCTGCCTGGCTGCTGCTGCTGTCTCTGGCGGCAACATCCACTACTTGGGCCATTCGAAAGCTGGGCGGCAAGCGTTGGGATCGCCTGCACAAACTGGTTTATGTGGCCGCCGTTTGCGGGGTGATTCACTACTGGTGGCAGGTCAAGCCCGGCGTGCTGACCCCGCTGACGATTACCGTAATTCTGGGCGTGCTGCTGGCCGCTCGGCCGGTGTTGAACTGGATGCAACGGCGCAGAGTGCAGTCAGCCTGAATGCTTATTGTTTCCCAGCCTTATCCTGTACCGCCGTGGCCAGCGTTACCTGAATATCGTTCAGGTCGCTCATCACCGTCAGAGGCATCTCCCTATCCGCATAGTGAACAGCGGCATTGGCCTTTGTATTCGTCACTTTTGCGTGCCACGGACCAGCCTCCGAGTCCTTTGATTCCGCATCTGCCGCGCTGGAGACCTGCAAAATGTAGCTGCCTTCCGCCACGTACTGGAATGTAAAGCTCCCACTCCCATCCTCTTCCAGAGGTATCTCTCGCGCCTTCTCCCTATCATCGGCATAGAGCAGGCGCACGGTTCCACGCCCCAGGGCATGTCCATCGGCGACCGCAGATACTGTTCCCGCGACCGTATGCAATCCGGAGAGTGGAATCACAATATCGATGCCATTGACACTCTCTCCGGCAATCACTTTGATGGTCTTGGCATTCTTTCTGCGAAAGGTATTGCCCAGGCAGATGCGGCCAGCAGAGTCCTGTGATCCGTTTGGCATCCTGGCGCAGATGGTGTACTCCCCGGCGGAGAGATTCGATACGCTGTAATGCCCGTGACCGTCGCTGACCGAGGGGATGGACCAGTCCGCGAAGAGAGCCAGGCCAACGTCCGACCAGCCATTCTTCTCTACTTTGCGCAGCAGTTGAAAGTGCATGCCGATGGCCGGGCTGCCGTCGTCGTAGGTAACCGCTCCGGCAATCTCCCCGGCGCGTTCCACTTGCAGAGTCAGGTCGGAAGCGCGATGCACATACACGGCCACTTCAGTCAGGTGATCTTTCCATTGTTTGATGGCTTCCTGTTCCTGCACCTGATTGCCGACCAGCCCTCCGATCCGAGTGAAATCGAGGCCGCGCATCGGATCCAGATAGCCCTCCAATGTGGCGAATGCATAGTAATGACCGGGTTCGACGGCCTCCAGCCTGAATCGGCCATCCAGATCGGTCACCGTGCTTTCATCAGACGGCAATGGAGCACCTTGCTCGTTTTTTCTGTCTTTTTTGGGAGCGGCCGAGAGCGTTACTGTGGCAAATCGCGCCGGCTTCCCCGTATCCGCGCAGAGAACAATCCCCGTAACCACACCCTTTGTGGGATCGGGTTTCTTGGGCCTGTTTTTATCGCATCCGGCCAGAACCAGGCAGACTAGGGGTACAAAATACAGCCAGTGCCAGCGCACCATGTCAAGCCTCCACGTTATTCAGGATTGAGGGAATTGTAACGCCGCCTGCGCCACCGGGCGATAGCTCTTGCGGTGCATCTGCGTCGGCCCCAGCATTTCGAGAGCGGCCTTGTGCGCGGGGCTGGGGTAGCCTTTGTGCTGGGCTAGCCCGTAGCCGGGAAATTCGCGATCCAACTCCACCAGCAGCCGGTCGCGATGGACTTTGGCCAGAACGCTAGCGGCTGCGATGGAGAGGCTGATAGCGTCGCCATGGATCACGGCCTGCTGAGGGCCGTCCCAGTCGATGGTGTCGCGGCCGTCGATGAGCAGGAAGTCGGGGCTGAGCGCCAGCTTCTCAACGGCACGGCGCATGGCCAGCAAAGAGGCCTGGCGGATGTTAATGCAGTCGATGGTCTCCACATCTACCTCTGCAATGGCCCAGGCAACGGCCTTCGAACGAATCTCCGGGTCGAGCTGATTGCGCTTCTTTTCCGAGAGCTTTTTTGAGTCGGTCAGGCCTTCAAGACTGTATCCTTCCGGCAGAATCACCGCCGCCGCTACTACCGGCCCAAAGAGCGGCCCCCGGCCCACCTCATCCAGCCCGGCAATCCGCATCGCGCCCCGCTTGCGCGCGGCCTCTTCCAGCGTCCATCCGCAAAGTGGGGCTTTTGCCATGTTGACAGTATAGAAAGCAAAACCCCCAGCCGCATGGGCCGGGGGTTTCGTGGAAAAGCGTCGTACAGGTTCTTAGGCGCGAACCTTGCCGGTTACGCGGTCCACTTCCTTCAGACGGGCGGCCTTGCCGCGCAATCCGCGCAGGTAGAAGAGCTTGGCGCGGCGCACCCGGTAGCTGCGAATAATCTCGATCTTGTCGACGACTTTGGAGTTGAAGGGGAAGATGCGCTCCACTCCTTGCCCAAAGCTCATCTTGCGTACAGTAAACGTCCCCTGGGGGCCGCGGTTGATGGCGATTACCAGGCCTTCAAAGGCCTGCAAGCGTTCCTTATCGCCTTCCTTGATCTTGACCTGGACGCGTACCTGGTCGCCGGGAACGATCTCAGGGAGATCGGTGCGCTTTAGCTTGTCGGCCAGGCGCTGCATGACGGGATGTATGGACATTGTCTCTTCCTGCTGTTGGACTCAGAACCTTCAGTTTATCAGAGAACCGCGTTTCCTGCCTAATCCGGATGCCCCATTCGAGAGCCGTCTAGGTTGCGCTATAGTTTTTGCATATGGATGAAAAACGTGAACTGTTACGCCACACGCTGGCCACATTGGCTTATCGGGCCGCGCGCGCCATCGAAGGCTCACCGGAAGGTTTCGGAGATTATGCCGGAGCCGGCCGGAAACCAGTCGAGATTCTGGCCCACATGGGCGATCTCCTCGACTGGGCGCTGAGCATGGCCGATGGCAAGCGCCGCTGGCATGAATCCGAACCGCAGGCCTGGGAGAAGGAAAACCGGCGCTTCTTCGCCGCCCTCCAGGCATTTGACGCCTATCTCGCCTCCGATAAGCCGCTCCGGGCGCCGATTGAACGGCTTATTCAGGGGCCGGTAGCCGACGTGCTCACACACGTAGGCCAGTTGGCCATGCTGCGCCGCCTGGCCGGCTCTCCCACCCGCGGAGAGAACTTCTACGTCGCTGCGATATCGGTAGGGCAGGTGGCTCAGGATCAGCCTGCGCCGGTCAAGACGTTCTAAGAGGTTATTAGGCAAGGTAATTATCCACGCGGTTCTTATAGAAACGGGTGTACCATATGGAACAAACAGAACCAACCGATTGAAAATCGCGCCAGGATGCGCTGCATGATATACACGACGGTTCATGTTAGGAGCAGCCTGGCTCATCAGGAGTCTAAAATGCGCATATTTGTCCGCTACTCTCCGCTGTTAGCTTTCCTCTTCTTGCTTCTCACGCTTTCTTTCTGTTCGGTTGCCCAGGTGCGATCGTCAGCACAATGGACCACGCACAATGACCCCTCGGGTTTCTCGGTTGCCACACCTGCCGGCTGGAGCGTGAGCAAGGACAGCAAGCAAGGGCGCATCGCGCTGCGTGGCGCGCGCGGCGAGCAGATTGTAGTTTGGCCGATCTTCATCGAGCAGAAGCAACTGAATTCGTCTGCGGCGGCACAACTGGTGATGCAACTGGCGCGCAGGCTGGATAACAATCTGACTTGGGCGCCCGCGAGCGCTCAGCCTAACGCGGTGCGCGTCGTGGCGCGCGGAGCGCAGCGTAGCGGGACCACATTAATGACCTGGTCAAACGCGCCGACGGGCACAACCGTTACTCTTTATGCGCTCGAAGCCCCGGTGGATGTCTATCGTTCCTCGACGGACACGTTTGCGAAGATTCTCACGAGTTTTCACGAAGTGCCGGATTCTTCGGCGATTCAGCCGGGTTCGCGCGGCGGTTCGGGTCCGTTGACGTATGTCAACTGGAAAGACCCCCAGGAGGGCGCATTCACGCTTCAGGTTCCGAATGGTTGGCAAGTAAAGGGAGGCGCCTATCGCCTGAGCGCTACGGACATTCGTACGAGCGTCACTATGATCTCTCAGGACGCGCAGATTCGCGCCTTCATTGGGGATGCAAACCTTGGCACATTTACCGAGCCCAACCAAATGCTCGCCATGGGCGGACTGCGGGAAGGCAGCTTCCAAACCCTGGGCGACGGCAGCAGGCTGGAGATTCGACGCTTCATGCAGGGACAACAAATGGCGCGCTGGTTCGCGCAGAGCCGGTTTTCGCAGCAGTGTTCCGGCTTTCAGGTGGAGTCGAACAACAACCGGCAGGACCTTGCGGGCTATTTCATGCAGTCGGTGCGCGAGGAGGGCATGACCTCCGCGCAGCTCACTGCAGGCGACGTTGCTTTCAGTTGCACAGGCCAGCACGGGCCATTGCGTGGGCATATCTTTGCTGCAACCTTGTATCCATTTCCCGGCCGTTCCGGTCTTTGGTACATCTATCGGCTCTACGGCTATCTGGCGTCGCCCGAGCGCCAACAGGACGCCGAGAAGGTCGCCCAGCAGACCATGCAGTCTTGGCGCATCGATCCACAGTGGCAGGCCCAGGAAAAGCAAATCGCCAACCAGGCCGTGCAGCAGGACAATGCGCGCTCACAACAGATTCGCGCTCGCGCCATGCAGGCGATTCAGGAAAATGAGCGCCAAACCAGCCAGATGATCGTTGACGGTTACAATCAGCGTTCTAAGGTCTACGACGAAATCTCTCGCCGGCGCGAAAACTCCATCCTGGGCACATCGGACGTGATCGATCCGGCAACCGGTACGCAATATAAGGTGGACAGCCTCTCCGATTACCACTGGATGAGCGATACGGGCTATATTGCGGGAACCAGGACGGAGACCAGCCCGGGTGTTGGTTGGAATGAGATGGTTACGTTGCCTTGATTCATTCGGCAGGTTGCCGTAAGAGTCTTTTTCAGTTCTTGCCCGTGCCGAAGATTTTCTGGAAAAGGTTTCTGTGATCGGCTGGATGGTCGCAGGTTTCCATCGGCGCGGTGCCGTCCAGGAAGGCTGCGTTGAAGCTGGCCGGGCATGAGGCGTCGCTCAACAGGTTACTGACACTGTCAATCGCCACAATATCCACGCCCTCGGGCGCGGTGAATCCATTGGTGTCTGAGTACTGCGGCAGCAGCACGGCCTTCTTCATGAACTCGGCCCAGATGGGTGCGGCAGCCTGTGCGCCCTGAAGCTTGATGTCGGTGTAGTCGTCGTTGCCCACCCACACAATGCAAAGCAGATTGCTGGTGAAGCCGGCAAACCATGCGTCGTGGCTGGTGCCGGTCTTGCCCGCCGCGGGGGCGGTGAATCCCATATTGCGCACCCCGGCGCCTGTTCCGGAGCCGGTCACGTCGGAACGCAGCACGTTCTCCATCAAATTGACGGTGAGATAAGCAACGCGCGGGTCCAGCAACTGTTTGGAGGCGGGCGAGTAATCGGCGATGACGTCGCCTGAGGGCGTGCGCACACTAGCCAGCATCCAGGGCTCCAGGTGGAGACCGTTGTTGGCGAAGATGGTGTATGCGCCGGCCATATCCAGGGGCGTTCCGTCGTAGGAGCCGATAGCCATTGAGGGCGTTCCGCGCGCGCTCCTGATGCCGGCGTCGCGGGCCAGAGCCGCCACCCGATCGAAGCCCACCATGGCGGCCAGGCCGATGGTAGCGTTGTTCAGCGAGCGCATCAGCGCGTAACGAGCAGTCACCTGGTCGTGATACTCGCCTTCAAAGTTGCGCGGAGTGTACTCCTGTGGGCCGCCCAAGTCGTAGGTTGTCTGCTGATCGCTCAGGATGGTGACCGGGGAGAAGAGTTTGGTTTGCCCGGTGAGCATGGTGCCTTCGGCGGCCGTGGCAAATGCAGATGCATAAACGAACGGCTTGAAGATGGAGCCTGTGGGCCTCTTGGCCACCGCATGATTCAACTGCGAGTTGCCGTAACTGCGCCCGCCCACTAACGCAAGTACCTGACCGGTATGCGGGTTGAGCGCCACCAGCGCTACCTGTGGATATATGTAGCCTTCGCCGAGCCTCTTCTTCTTCGCATTCAGCTTGTCCACCTGCTCATCGACCACATGGATGGTGGACTCCACCGCCGCCGTAGCTACGCGCTGCAAGTCGGGATCGAGAGAGGTGTAGATGCGCAGGCCTTCGCGGTTGAAGTCCCGCTCGCCGAGCTTCTGCATCAGTTGCTCATGCACCAGGTCGACGAAGTAGGGCGCCTCGCTGGCGTCCACGCTGCCCGGTGCAAGATGCAGGCTTTCTGCCTTGGCGTGCTCCGCGTCGTCCTTGGTTATTGCGCCTGTCTCTACCATGGAATCCAGCACCAGATTGCGCCGTTCGATGGTCCGGTCCGCATGGCGAAAGGGATTGAAGTAGTTGGGACGCTGGATAATGCCGGCCAGCAAAGCGCACTCGGCCAGATCGAGATGCTGCACATCCTTGCCGAAGTAAGCCTGCGAGGCCTCGCCGAAGCCGTTGATGGAGAAGCTGCCGCGCTGGCCAAGGTTCATCTCGTTGGCGTACATCTCGAAGATCTGTTTTTTGTTGAAGCGGTGTTCGAGGTGGAAGGCCACCATGATCTGGGTCATCTTGTACTTGATCGTGCCGGTGTCCGCGACGAAGAGCAGTTTCGCCAGTTGCATCGTCAGCGTAGAGGCACCACCCCGATGCCTGCGGTCGCCGATCACATCGTGCCATGCCCAGCTGATCATGCTGAAGTAGTTGACGCCGCCGTGCTCGAAGAAGCGGCGGTCCTCAATGGCCAGCACCGCCTGAACAAGTATCGGCGGAATCTCGTCGTAGGTAAGCAGCCGGCGCTTGGTGCGATTCACATCCTCGCTCAGTCCGGTAATGAGCAGTGGCTCAAGCTCATAACTGGACAATGGCTGGCCATGATCGTCTTTGATAGAGGAAACCACGCCGTAATCGATGCGGATGGTTGCGCTGTCTTGCGCGTGAAAAGACTGCGGGCCGGGCCGCACCGTGATGGCCTGCACTCCTTCAGCAAAGGTGCCAAGCGGCGAAATTTGCGAGGCACCATCCGGGGTGTAGCCGGCCTCGTGCAGTTCATTGGCGATGAGGCGAACGGTGAGCTTTTGTCCCGGGCGGACTTCGCGCGGCGCAGCGTAGATCTTAGCGGTCGAAGCAAAGATCGGCTGCTTCAGCCGCTCGTCCACAATGCGCCGATACGTGAAGTAGTAATAGGTGCCGAAGACCAGGACTACCAATGCGACGAATGCCGCTGTCAACAGCGCCGCGCGCAACGCCAACAATGCCCACGGATGCCGCCCGGCAGGTCTTGTCAGCCTAATCCTCAACGCCATTGCCACTCCCTAGTCTCTCAATATGAATCGCGCCCGCCGCAAGTCCCTACGACGGCATCTCGGTCAACAGCGCATCCTCTTCGACGCGCTCCTTAACGAATGCCACTACTTCATTCAATGCCACATCCACGCTGGTTGCCGTCGAGCGCGTCACAAGCTCCACCTGGCCGGCGGCGGCCTTCTTGCCCACGTTGATGCGGTAGGGAATACCCACCAGGTCCGCATCCTTGAATTTGACGCCGGCGCGCTCATCTCTGTCATCCAGCAGCACGTCTAGACCGGCGGCTTCGAGTTCAGCAGCCAGCTTTTCGCCAGTCTCAGCAAGCAGAGCATCGCTCACGTTGGTTACTGTCACTACCACCGTAAAGGGCGCGATCGAGGCCGGCAGAGAGAAGCCGTTCTTGTCGTTCGACTGCTCGATGGCTGCGGTCAGAATGCGCTCGATGCCGATGCCGTAGCTGCCCATGACCGGCGTTACCTCCTTGCCGTTCAAGTCGAGCACGCGCGCGCCCATACTCTCGGAGTATTTGTAGCCCAGCTTGAAGATGTGGCCGATTTCGACCGCTTTGCCGACCACCAGCGTTCCAGTACAAGTTCCATCGGGGCGATAAGGGAAAAGCACTTTATTCTCATCACCAGGAAGAGAATGATATTTTCCTGGACATCCCTCGCCTTCGTTGACCGTACGAATGTCCGCTAGCTGGGTCCACTTGAAGTCGCGGCCAGGGGTGACGTTGCGCAAGTGATAGTCGAGCTTGTTAGCGCCGCAGACCATGTTTATGCGGCCTTCGAGGGAGTTGTCTACAACAACCGTAAGGCCATCTTCGAGCGGCTTGTCATTTGGTTTGAGTCCAACCGGCCCCAGAAAGCCGGCCGGTCCATTGAAGAAACGCTCCAATTCTTCCGTTTGCATGGTCCGGAGTTCGGCCGCGCCCAATGCTCCAAGAAGTTTGGTCTCGTTCACCTGATGATCGCCGCGCAGGAAGACGGCTACGCCGTGCCATGCGTCGGGCTTGCCCGCCACGCCGCGTTTCAACGCCATGTAGGCCACGCACTTGATGTCGGAGTCCGGTGAAATCTTGAAGAATGCTGCCACATCGGCAATTGCTCCACAACCGGGCGTAAACACCGACTCAGGCATACCGTCGCCGGTCGGCTCCATCTCGACAATCGGATCAAGCCGCGACGTTGCCTTCTCTAAATTGGCCGCGTAGCCGCAGATTGGGCAGCTTGTAATCAGATCCTCGCCGGCATCGGTGTAGACCATGAACTCCTGCGACTGTGAGCCGCCCATGGAGCCGGAATCCGCCTCAACCGCCACGAACTTCAGTCCGCAGCGCGTGAATATCTTTCGATAAACCGCGTCGTGCAGATCGAAGCTCTTGTCGAGGCCGGCCTTGTCGATGTCAAAGGAGTAGCTGTCCTTCATCGTGAACTGGCGCACCCTGAGCAAACCCGACTTGGGCCTCGGTTCGTCGCGGAACTTGGTCTGTATCTGATACCAGATCTGCGGCAACTGCTTGTAGCTGCGCAGCTCGCTCCGCGCGATTACGGTCATGATCTCTTCGTGGGTCATGCCCAGGCAAAGGTCCGCGCCCTTGCGGTCTTTCAGGCGAAACATATTGTCGCCCATCCCTGTCCAGCGGCCGCTCTGCTCCCACGGTTCGCGGGGTAGCAGGGCCGGCAGGTAGAACTCCTGGCCGATCTTGTCCATCTCCTCACGCACGATGCCGATGATCTTATTGATCGAGCGCTGGCCCAAGAAGAGGTAGCTGTAAATGCCCGCGCCGAGCTGGCGGATGTAGCCGGAGCGGAGCAAAAAAATGTGGCTGGCCACTTCGGCGTCTGCCGGGGCCTCGCGGAGGGTGGGAACAAAGAGTTTCGACCAGCGATGCATAGGAATAAAGAGCGTGCTTTCCCGCCGATGTAAACGGCGCAGGACAATATACGACAATCCCTATTCTAAATCTTCTGGAATGGCTGGCACGCGCAGGGCTAGCCCTCGAGTTGACTGGCTCTGAGGAGCAGCCGCTCGAAGGCTCTCCAGGGCAGCAGACGACGCAGCATGAGAATCATTTTCGCGTCTCTCCCGAAGGCATAGCGGAGTTTTGGCCGTGGGTTGTCAAGAATTGCCGCGATGCCGTTGGCTATCACCTGCGGGTTGGCTCTTGGCTTGCTGTCCTGAATGCGCTTCAGCCAATCGGCAACGTGCTCGGCGTTGGGGGAGTTTGCGTCTCGCGTACCGGCAGAAACCACAGCGTTGCGGGTCCAAATGTCGGTTTCAAAAGAGCCCGGCTCAACCAGAACGACCTGAACACCCAGCGGCTTCATCTCAAGCCGCAGCGTCTCGGTCCATCCCTCCAGCGCGAACTTCGATGCTGCGTAACTGCCGACGCCGGGGAAGCCGATGCGCCCGGAGATGGAGGAAAGCATGATGATGTGGCCCGATCCCTGCCGCCGCAACTGGGGGAGGAATGCTCGCGTCACCGCCGTCGTGCCGAAAAAGTTGGTGTCAAATTGCTGGCGCAGTTCCGCATCCGACACGTCCTCGGCAAAGCCGGCCATGGCGAAGCCCGCGTTATTGACGATTGCATCCAGAGGAGTTGGGCGTGCGGCAACCGATGCGGCCAGAGCTGCAATCTGACCGGCGTCGGTCACGTCAAGAGCGAGAACCTCGATACGGTTGAGAACGCCCGCTGCCTGTGCGGCAACCTCCAGCTTGCTGCGACGCCCAAGGTCGCGCATGGTGGCCAGCACCTGCCATCCGCGTCGGGAAAGAGTTACAGCGGTCAGCAGCCCAAAGCCGCTGGATGCGCCGGTGATGAGGGCAACTCGTTCCGCGGGCATAACTACCTCCGCGCCTCCGCGTCACTGCGAAGGCTGACTGGAAACACCGTTGCGCAATCGGAATGTCTGAGCTACGACTAGGTAACGGTTCCCTGACACGAGATCAGCAGCAGGGTAACGCTTTCCGCAGTGATCCGTTTATGCGGCGTTCCCCGTGGAATGGTCAGCATATCGCCCTTCTTGAGCGTGAGGGAGGTTGTCCCATCTGCCGCTGGGGCAAGCCACTCACCGGGCCTGGTATTGCGCCCGTTCTTGAGTGCGCCGCCAACCTCGTAGACCGTCGTTCCATCGAGTATCTGGAGCACATGGTCGCGATGCTCATGCACCTCAAACTCCATGGCGCTCTTTGCCTTCTCGGCAGTAAGAGCGATCGTGAAGTTCTTTCCGGTCACCAGATTGTTGTTGCCCCCATTCGCCTGCAGGGCCTTGCTGTCGTCCAGTATGGTCTGCGCGGTAAAAAGCTGAAAGGTTGCCGGAGCCGCTGGGGTTGCGCCTGGAGCCGCTGCTTGTAAGGCGAACAGTTTGACGTCGGCGAGTGCAAGGCCTGCCGCCGCGGCGACTGGCGCTGTACATAGGAAATTGCGCCGGCTAGGATTTTTGATTGCTGGATTTTTCATCTGATTTTCTCCCCCAACAGTTAATCATTGAATGCCCCATTCTGTCAGCAGTCTGTGCCCGCGTCCGGTTTACTTGCGGTTTTCCACAAGGTCGCGCAATTCGACGACGATCTCAACGAGCCGCGAGGCGTGGGTCGGATCGGGGCCCTCTTCGCGGGAGTACATCCCCTCCAGTTCGCGCGCCAGAATGGTTCCCCTGGGCAGGTCAAAGGTGCCCAGCACCCCAGCCAGTTTGTGCGCGGCATCATTGGCTGTCTGTCTC
>Ga0182017_10003062_pt1 | contig 12521 bp, 20 predicted proteins | sample 712E3DmetaG_FD_120492 | JGI IMG/M metagenome (GOLD analysis project Ga0182017, IMG submission 120492) | Permafrost microbial communities from Stordalen Mire, Sweden - 712E3D metaG | ecosystem: Environmental > Terrestrial > Soil > Wetlands > Permafrost | place: Sweden: Stordalen | collected... | reverse complement strand
TAGAGCAGAGCAAAGCCATCGCGCACGTGTGCCGAGTAGCCGCGCAGCACCTCCAGCCCGAGCACGCGGGACGAATTGCCGAGGCGATGCTGATGCCGGCTGACCACGTGCGAGACCACGCCGACCAGCTCATGAGCGCGACCATGGCCGCGATGGCGCTGCCCAAACGCGAGGCGAAGTCATGAGCCTCATCCTGGTCAAGCTGTCTCTGGAAATCGTCGTCGACACCGATACACTGGGCAAGGACACCGCCGGTATGGCCAAGGGATTTGCCGAGGGGGAATGGGCGCACGCTGACGTGGACAGTATGGAATGGGTCACATCGCTCATGAGACTGCCACCAGGCTGGAGAGATGCCCTGCCGTACCGTTGCCCAAACGAGGGACCAGAGCTGACGTGCCGGCAAATCCTAGAGCGCGGAGAGCGGTCATGATCCGCAACGAGGCCCCAGTCATGCTCGGCGTCACGCAGGGCAAGCGCGGCTGGCCTCCCCTGCAGGCATTGCCCGAGGAGCCGCGGGCGTGGGCCGACACCCCGCGGCGCACGATTCTGGGCTGCGCACTGGCACTCGCTGCTGCGGTGGCGTGGCTGTGGGTGGTGATGTCGTGACGTTCCGCACGCTTGATCCCGGCGAGGCGATTCGTGCCGGTGATGAGGAGTTCAACTATCACCCAGTTGGCGGAGGCCGGCGAGTTGTCTACCGCGCGACCTGGGATCCAGTGTGGCCTGGGTCAGTTGGCTACCGCACAGGCAAGGGCGGACGGCACAGGCGGAAGACGTTGCCATGACGTTCGTGACCGCCGCTGAAGCTGGCACAGGTGAAAGCAAAACAAAGGAGGAGACGTAAATGCCAACCCCAACGCGGTATGAACCGGAATTCGACGCTGACCTGTCGCCATCGTCCGAAACGAACACCGACGCTGCGGAGAGGCGCGGCTGGCGATATGACCCGTTCAACGCTGAGTACGTCGATGGCGACGGCTGCCCCGTGGCAGACGAATACGGGCAGAGATTCTAATAGCCGGTCGGCGAAGAGTAGGCGCGGCGACGGGACGAAAGATTTTGCTTGCATTGACTGCACACTATGCATAGGATGCACACATGGGGAAGCCGAACAAATTACTAGTCCTGGTGTACGAAAGCCGAGGATACTGGACCATAGGGAGAACGGCCGACGCTCTCATGCGTCCGACAGCTACGCTCTACTCGTGGATGCGTCGCAAGAGGCTGCGGTTTGTGCGCAAGGGAGGGAATCTGTTTGTTAGGTTTTCCGAGGCTGCCAAACTGGCCGGAGGCGCGCCATGAGTGATGTGCTTGGAAAATACGAATACAGGACCATTGCACAAGAGCGAGACGAACCAAGCGAAGCTCCGAGGGAGCTAAGCGGCTGGAAAATCATCTACGTCGACGGTACTCCCACCGAGGGCTGCTTCGTCGTGTACCGTCGAGAAATTACGATGCGCGAACCCACCACAGCCGATAAGGAGACTAATGCTAAGTGAAGAGCACCACTGTATGGGATTTGAAACACCGTCGAAGGCCCATCGCGCATCCGCGTGCTTTACTACGATTGCGCTGAGTACGAGTTTTCGCCATCACGGCGAAGACCCCAACACGTACTGTCAGGCGGAAATGTGGTTCTCTGTCACTGAGGCCAAGGCAGTGGTTGAGATTCTCGGAAAGGCCATCGCCGAGACCGAAGCCTACCAGGCCAGCCTGGTCAAGGCCCCGGGCGCCGACAAGGCCGGGTGAAAGGAATTCATGAACACCATTCGCTGCAGCAGTCTTCCCCTTGCGTTCACCTGCCCTGGCTCGCTTCGTGGCGACATGTCGATCGACTCGACGAGCGAGCCAGCCGACGACGGGACGGCAGTTCACGCGGGGCTGGCGCTCGTGGTGCGCGGGATGGCGCCAGACGCAGCCCACGAGTTGATGCTGGCCGAGCACCCGGCGTGCAACCGCGGCGAAGTGACACCGCTATTCTGGGCTGGGGTCAAGATGTGGGGTGAGATTGGTAAGTGGATGCCGGGGGCATATTCGGAATGCCACTACGAAAACGATGGATTGTCTGGACACCTGGATGCGGAATCAACACAGGAGACAGAGGGCGCTGTCTGTGATTGGAAGTCGGGACGCAAAGACCACGACTATAGACAACAGGGGTTTGGCTATGCCTTCCTGAAACTGCGGAAACAACCTGCCTTGAAACAGGTTACGGTTCACTTCGCCTGGTTGCGTACGCAAGAGCTGGAGTCCTACACCGTGACCCGCGAGCGCGCCGAACTATGGTATCAGGAGCTGCAGGACCGCGTGGTCAACTGGGATGGCAAGTATCACGAAGGCCCGCACTGCGCGTTCTGTCCTCGCCGCACCTCCTGCCCAGCCGTGACGGCGATGGTCCGATCCGATGTGGCGATGTTCTCCGACGGCAAGACTTTCGAGCTATCGACCTGCACCGGGCCGGAACTGTGCGGCTTCTTTCGCAAGGTAAAGATGCTCCAACGGATGCTGGAAGCCGCCGAGCGCAACGCCCGTTCTGAGATTGGCCACCGGGGAGACGTGCTCGACGGCGAGGGGGGCGTGATACACTACGTTCCGGCGGAAGGCCCGCGCGAAGTAGACACGCTCAGGGCCTGGCCGTCGCTGGTCAAGCGTCTCACAGACGAGGAGTTGGCGCCGTGTCTCAAAGTGCGGCTCGGCGAGATGGAGGCGGCAGTCAAAGCGAAGGCCGGCAAGGGCAAGGGCGCGGCGGCAATCCGTGAACTGAACGAAGAACTGAAGGCGGCGGGCGCTGTTTCCCGCGAAACCACACAGCGACTCATTGACGAAAGGTTGAAGTAATGGCGACTGATACAAAGACATTGGCCCCCAGAGTACCTTCCAAACAGGAAGAGCAATTCGGGAAACTCGCAAAGGTACTGACCGGCGAGGCTATGAAAAAGCAGATCGCGGCGGCGCTGCCTCGCAACATTACGCCCGAGCGGATGACTCGCGTGGTACTGTCCACCGTCCAGCGGACCCCGAAGCTGCTGGAATGCGATCCCAAGAGCTTTCTCTCATGCGTGATGGCCTGCGCGGCTCTGGGCTTGGAGCCTGACGGGCTACTTGGTCAGGCGTACCTGGTTCCATTCGCCGGTAAATGCACGGTGATTCCCGGCTACCAGGGGATGATGAAGCTCGCGCGCCAGTCGGGAGAAATCGCCAGCATCGACGCCCACCCCGTACGTGCTGGAGATGCATTTGAATACCGCTATGGCGCGGACCCGTCGATCAAGCACGTGCCGGCGGAGCGCCCCTACACCGTCGAAAACAACGAGGCGAAGTGGGCGGAGGGCTGGGCGCCCGGACCCATCACGCATTTCTACGCGGTGGCCAAGATGCGCGACGGCTCGGTGGCGTTCGTCGTGATGCCGACGTGGGAGGTTGACCAGATTCGCGACGGCTCGCAGGGGTATCAGTCGGCGCTCAAGTACGACAAGGACAGCCCTTGGACGACCGACTATGACCGCATGGGATGCAAGACTGCGATCCGACGGCTTTGCAAGTACCTCCCGGCGAGCGTCGAGGACAATCGCTTGCATCGGGCGGTCGCGATGGACGAGCGGGCAGACCGCGGGGTAGACCAGGAAGTAGCGTCGTTTGTCGACGTGGATTCCCTGCCCGAGCTTGCCCCTATGCCGGCAGATGCGCCCGCTCCGACGGAAGCAGAGGAGGGACGCCGCCTGAAGCTAGGCGGATCGCGCGTGACGGTCGACACATTGGCGGTTCCTACCGACAAGCCGACAACCTGATTTGAGAAGCCGCCCCGGACGGCGTTGTGCCTTGGCGGCAAACATCCGGGAGGCGCCGCGATTGTGCGGCGTTTGGCGAGAGTGGGACCGTCGTTCGGTTCGACAACTCGCCACTGAGGTAACATGACAACCAACGACCGTGATTCACTCGCCGCCAAACGGGCAGCCGCTGACTATGCTGCCCGCCTAGCCGCGACTTACCGCGCTTTCGTCGCCGCCTGCCAGGGTATTGCGTTGGTGGGCTGTTTCTACGATATGCCGGTGCCCGAGCGAATGGAGTGGCAGGAGAAGGCGCGCAAGGCAAAGGCGGAGCTGGGGTTTGTGGACGCGCCGACGGGCGAGACGAAAGGACGGGGATGAACCGCATAGTCATCACAGGAGACTGCCTCGAAGTGCTTGCCAAGCTGGAGGCGGGCAGCATTGACGCCGTGGTGACTGACCCACCGTACCACCTGACTACCGGAAAGAAAGGCGGCTCTGGCTTGGCCTCACTGAACGAGAACAGCCCGGCTGGACGTGCACGTGTGACCACAGGCTTCATGGGGAAGGCATGGGATGGGGGACAGATTGCACACGACCCGAAAACGTGGCGCGAGGTTCTGCGTGTGGCGAAGCCCGGCGCGATGCTTGTCGCCTTCGGAGGAACACGCACATACCACCGGCTGGCGTGCGCCATCGAGGACGCGGGTTGGGAGCTGCGCGATTCCGTCGGCGTGGCACACGAGTCAGGAGACTTCGGGGATTGTCCGTGGCTGCTGGCCTGGACGTTCGCAGTCGGTTTCCCGAAGAGCCTGAATCTTGACGGTGGCCTTGGAACAGCTCTCAAGCCAGCCTGGGAACCAATCGTTCTCGCGCGCAAGCCGATCGAGTGCACCGTGGCCGCGAACACGCTCAAGCACGGAACGGGCGCGCTCAACGTCGATGCGTGCAGAATTGGCTTGTCTGATGGCGGGCCAACGGCTACAATGGAGACATGGGAACAAGATCTGAACCTCTGCGCTTTGTGTGCCTTGGATGTGGCCGACACGCCGAAACCTACAACACCGGGAACAAAGGAATGTTCTGCTCGAAGCCCTGCCGAGCAAATCACGAACGCAAGGGTGAGGACCACCCAAGAAGATACGAACAAGGTGGGTATTGGATGCTCTGTTGGACTATCCCAGGAGGAACTAGAAGGCGTCCATTGCGGCGCTGGAAGTTTGAGCATCGCTATGTCTGGGAACGCGCCCGTGGACAAATCCCGCGTGGATACGAAGTCCACCATCGGAATGAGGACAAGCTCGACAACCGGATTGAGAATTTGCAGCTCATGCGGAAAAGAGATCACCTCGTCATGCACAAGCTCAAATATCACACCAGGGAAGAGCGCTTGCGGGCAGAAGCAATGCAAGCAAGATCCTACAGGGCGAGAAGGAGAACCGAGCGCCAATAGGAGATACACCGAAAACGGTGGTACCAATTTTTCGGCGACGCCCGGACCAAGGGGAGGATCGTCGCTCGGAAGATGGCCGGCTAATTTACTCCACGACGGCTCACCCGAGGTCGTGGCGATGTTCCCGGATAGCGACGGGCAGGCGGGGGCGGTCACAGGCGAGGAGCCCAGTGCCCTCACAAATCAGGTCTATGGCGACTTCGGCGGCAGACCGGCAAGCAAACCTCGAGGCGATTCTGGAAGCGCGACCCGCTTCTTCTTCAGCGGCAAGGCGACGCGGGCGGATCGCGAGGAAGGGCTCGCGGCGTTCGTGCCCAAGCAGCGCGACGAAGGCCGCGAGGCAGAAGCGCCGGGAGCCAACAACCCGCGCAACCGAGGCGGACAGGAACGGAAGAACAACCACCCTACCGTGAAGCCCACGGCGCTCATGCGCTGGCTCGTGAAGCTCATCACCCCACCGGGTGGGACCGTACTTGATCCATTCTGCGGCAGCGGAAGCACCGGCAAGGCGTGTGTTTTCGAGCGGCTCAACTTCCTCGGGATAGAGCGCGAGCCTGACTACGCCGACATCGCTCGAGCGCGCATCGCATGGGCCGAAGCGCACCTCGAGCCCGAACAGATGGATCTTCTTTTCAGCGAGGCCAAGCCATGATCTCCCCTCGCATCTCCAGCACACGCGGCGACCTTGGCGCCGAGACGCTACGCCGCGAACTACTGGCCTTTGACCCGCCTGACGCCGGGCCTGGCACGTTGGGGGCCAAGGCCCGGTATCAGAAGAAGAGCTACACGCTGAGCCTGGATTCTGGCATCCGCGTTTCTATCGCGACGGGTTTGAATGGGCATGGGGAGCCATCAACGGCAAGTGTGCGCCGTGGGCCAGCAACCCCTGGACATGGGTCTTGGTGTTCAAGCGGATTCGCCCATGAGATTGGCTCTTGACTTTTCCAGCGGCGTCGGCGTAGAGTAGCCGAGCTAGCCACATGAACCATTCCCCCATTGCGATCGCGTTCGCTCCCCCGTCAGCCATGTGGCTAGCACTTCGTGGACGGCAGGCCAGAGCGAGCGCGTTCGGAGCGGAAGAGTCGTGAGCTACTCCGAAGAACGCCGAGATGGACGCTGGCAAGAACGGCGCCTCGAAGTCCTGCGGGCTGCTGACTTCCGCTGCGAACGCTGCCACCAGCAGGCAAAACTGGACGTCCACCACAAGCGCTACAGGCCTGGAGCGATGCCGTGGGAGTATCCCGATGCTGACCTGATTGTACTCTGTGGCTACTGCCACGAATCGGCGCATGGGCTGGCCAACCACGTTGACGTGCTGGTAGAAATCCAAGTCTTCCTAAAGGCCGCATACGACCGCGGCGAATGGGATTCACTGAACTTCTGGGCCGATGTCGGGCAGCGGTTGATCGACTCGGGGCAGGCGAAGTTTGAGGGGCTGGTCTGATGTACCTGGAGATCGATGAAGGGTTTCCGGGCCACCGCAAGACCCTGAAGCTGTGCTCACTACTCTGCGACCCACAGGCCGGGTGGTACATGATCCGGCTCTGGACCTGGGCCTGTCGGTCATGCAAGGACGGGAACCTTCACGGCATGAGCCCATCCGATATCGAGATGGCGGTGCAGTACCGTCCGCTTGACGGCGCCTGCTACAAGGCGATGGCTACGGCGGGCTACGTCGACGAAGCCCAGCCAGGCGAGCCGTCAGCCATCCACGGCTGGGCGGATCACACCGGTGGGGCAATCGCCCGCATGGAGGCCAAGGCCATCGAGAATCGGCAGCGCAGAGCGGAGGCAAAGGCACGGCACGATGCCGAGAATGGGAAGCAACAAGCCGACAACGTACCAGAATCGAGGGAGCATCGTACTGGTACGATCATCTCCAAGACAAGACAAGACAAGACCAGTCAAGACAAGTCTTCGGATCCGGAGGGGAAGGCCCCCAGGGGTTTTAGGCCTGACACGTCATATAATCTTCGGTGGGCCATCAAGATCGCGGTGGAGAAGGCACAGCCGCAGATCGGACAATGGGCGGCGGACGGATTCGCTGACCGAGACGGCGATGCCTTCTTTTCCACCATCGTCGATCTCGAAAGGGCCATTCCTGAGATTCAGCGCAAGATCGGAATCTTCGCGGCTGATCCGGAAATGAGTCCTTGGAACGTGGGGAAGTTCACCAAGGAGTTCAATCGGCTGGGGACGCCCAAGCCAACACGTCCGGGACAAGAATCAAAGACATGGAAAGTGATGGAGCGTTGACGATGACGTATCGAGAACAGTTACGGGATGTACGCTGGCAGAAGCTCAGGCTAGAAGCACTAGCCGCCGCAGGGTGGAAGTGTCGTGACTGTGGAGGCTCAGACTTTCTGAACGTCCATCATCGGCGATATGTCGCTGGTCGCGCGCCGTGGGAGTATCCTCTCGATGATCTTAAAGTCCTCTGCGAGGGATGTCACCGAAAAATTCATGGGCTTGTCAGTGTGCCAGATGGCAGAGAGGCGGACGAGGGACAGCACTGGTGCGGAGACTGGACGGGCGAGAATTGGCGCAGGGACGGAGCGACCTTCTTTGTCAATGGTATTCCGTTCGAGCTAGTAAGGTGGAATTTCATTGAAGACGGGATGTATGGAGCGATCTACTTCGCAGTTTCGGATCTCATATTTGAAGTTGAAAGCAACAACGGGGCATCATGCAGTCCCATAGACCAGCTGACGCAGAATTGCGGTGACGACGGTCCACCGGACTACCCGGCGGTTGATGCGCATGGAGTGCCGATAGGTGCAGTAGTCCGCTGTGCCACTCCGTGCATGGTGAACGGCGAAAACTTCATGCCGTTCCCAATGGAGTGGATCATCTTCGGTGCGGCACAGTTCGCACTCGACAACTTAACGAGGAAAAAGGATTGAAGACCTTCGACCTCGATAAAGCCGAGCAGGATTTCCGCGCCAAGATCGCGGAGTCCGGTCTTGTCCCCCCCGATCGCCTCGTTGGAGATGGCAAGATCCATCGCATCGACGCCGACGGGAAGCGCGGGAAGAAAGACGGCTTCTACGTTTACCACACCGATGGGATACCCGCAGGAGCTTGGGGTGATTGGCACGAGGGGAAAGAAGCTTGGGAGACCTGGTGTGCGGCTAGTGAGTCCGAACTCGACCCGGCCGATCGCAAGATGCTTTGGGAGAAGCGCAAAGCCGATCGCATCGCAAGGACGAAGGAGGAGGCGGCGCGAACGACAGAAGCGCGAGAGCGGGCCAGGCGCATCTGGGAGGCAGCAGAGCCATGTTTCTCGCACCCGTACCTGTCGCGCAAGGGAGTGCAGAGCTATGGCCTCAGGCAGGCTGAGGACGGTCGTTTGATAATGCCGCTGAGGGACGCAGAGGGAACCGTCCACACACTCCAGTACATCTTCGCGCAAAAAGATGAGGAGGGCAGAGACAAGAAGTTCATGCCGGGCGGCGTACCGGTGGGGCATTGGTTTGAGATTGGGAAGCCCGGCGAGATCGTCTGCATCGCAGAGGGATACGCCACGGCGGCTAGTGTTCACGCGGCTACTGGGTATTTCACGCTTTCGGTGTGTGACTGCGGAAATCTGAAGCCAGTTGCGATCGCCGTCCGGGAGAAGTACCCAGAGGCCAAGATCATCCTGTGCGGAGATGACGATTGGAAAACCACGACGCCGCCGAACCCGGGACGGAATAAGGCAGAGGAAGCCGCAGAGGCATGCAACGGGACGGTGGCGCTTCCTGATTTTAGTTCACAGCGCGGAGTCAAAGACACGGACTTTAACGACTTGCAGGTACTCCGCGGTCTCAGGGCCGTTGGTGACTGCATCTCTGAGGCGCTACTAGCCGATGCGGGGCCAATGCAAGCTTGCGACTTGTTCCCGCTCGTCATGGGAGAGATCCAATCTCGCAAGGAAGGCAAGAGCAAACAGACCCTACTTAGCGGGATCGCGTCGGTAGATCATCTGAGCGGTGGTCTTCGCCGATCGGCTGTCACGGTCGTCGCGGCACTCCCCAGCCGAGGCAAGACGGCGGCCGCTGTTGGAATTCTCGCCCACAACGCGGCAGCCGGTGTACCCTGCTTGCTCTTCTCCATCGAGATGGACCGCGTGGAAATCGGCGTTCGGTTCTTGTCCATCAAGTCTCGACTGGCCGCCGTGGACATACTTGACGAGCGGATGCCGTTCGGAGTGCCGGAGTGGAACGCGTTGACCTCGGCGACCGGGGCCATGGAGAACCTACCCCTCATCGTGGACGATCGCCCGCTTGGCATCGAAAAGATTGTCTCCGAGTCCCATAAATGGTTTGCCAAGAAGGTCAAGGCGCGCGGGTTCGACATGGGCCTGATCGCGATTGATTATCTCGGGCTCATCACGTCAGACGAAAAAAGCGAGAATCGCAACCGAGAAGTAGCGGCGCTTTCCAGGGCCGTGAAGGTCAAAATTGCCAAAGCTCTGCGCACCCCTGTCTTGTTGGTGGCACAACTCAATCGGGAGAATGCCAAGCGTGGCGGTGATCCACAGATGACGGATTTGAGGGACAGCGGGGAGATCGAGGCGAATGCTGATCAGATCATCTTTGTTTGTCCGTGGCCGCGGGACGAAGAAGGCTTGAAGGTCCCAAGCAAGGAAGTCCCTGAAGACAAATGGATTGACAAGTGGATCGTGGCCAAGAACCGCAACGGAAGGACAGGGGCAGCGCTGGTGAGCTGGAATCCGTACTGTATGCACTTCGCCGGGATAGGCCACGATGACGACGACTCCCACCACGAGCCGCCCCACAACTACCAGGATCGCGAATGACCCTCCCCGCGCCCCACTGGCAGGACCGCGAATAGCAACATGCCCAACTACAAGCAATTACTCCGCGACCGCTACCCAAGGCAGAGCTACGCCCTGTTTTTTGAGGTGCAGTCCGCAACCGCCTATCAGGGCCACCAGCGCGCCGATGCTCTTGCCATGGGTCTCTGGCCAAGTCGAGGCTTGGACGTCATCGGATTCGAGTTCAAAATCCACCGAGGCGATTGGCTGCGCGAGATGAAGAACCCGGGCAAGGCAGAGGAGATTTTCCAGTTCTGCGACTACTGGTATCTGGTGGCCGATGACCACTCGGCCCACCTGGACGAAATCCCAGCCACATGGGGATGGTTGCGGCCAGGCGAAAAGGGGCTGAAGGAAGCGAAGACGGCTCCCAAGCTGACAGCCAGCCCACTTGACCGGAAGTTTGTTGCCTCGTTGCTGCGGTAGGCGCAGAAAGATCGAGACCGCGCGGAAGAGAAACCGCTCGCCGCGGAAGAGAAATCGCTCGCCGAGATAGAGGCCAAGGTGCGCGCAGAGCAGGAAGAGGAGTTTCAGAAGAAAATAGACGATCTCACCGAGCAGCTTCGGAAGCGCGAGCTTCAGATGACCGTGGAAAAGCGCAAGATAGAGCAGGCGCTCGGCATCAATTTCGGAGGGTGGAATGGCACACCAATCGAAACGGTCGGGGCTGCCATGCGCCTTGTGCTGTCAGGTCGGGACAACTTGCTCACGATGCTTACCGAGAGTCAGGCGAACATTGAACGCATCGGGCAGCAGATCCAAGAGGCACAGAAGGGGCTAACCGAGTGGCCCACCGTAGACCAGAGCCATCACGACCGCGAATGACATTCCCGCCGCCGAACTGGCAGGACCGCGAATAGTGAAAGGACGAACCACGATGAAGATGATGAAGCCGCGGTGGCGTTGGATTCTTTGGTGCCTCGGTTGTGATCTGCAGTGGCGATGGCTGATGAACTGGGCCGCGCCGGCAGAGTGGTTTCAGCCGGGCGCGAAGCTGGGAGAAGGGAAGCCGTTCTGATGGCCCGTATCGTCCTTATCGCCCGTCTCGGCCGCCGGCCCGAGATGCGCAAGATTGCCAAGCGGCTCGAAAAGTTGGGGCACGTGATGTGCTCGTCGTGGGTGCAGGACGACGATCTAACCTCGCGGGAGAAGCAGCACGCAGTCATTGGGAACGCGCTCGACCTGGAAAGCGCCGGCACGGCCATCGCCTTTACCGAGCGCGCGCCGATGTCGCCAGGTTCAGAGCGCGGCGGCCGCCACGCGGACTTTGGTTACGCGTTGGCAGTCTGTAAGCGGGTCATCGTGGTGGGGCCACGCGAGAACATCGCGTACTGGCATCCCAAGGTCGAGCAGGTCGACACGGTGGCGGAACTTCTGACGCTGCTGCGGGAGGAAACATGATCCGCCACAATTGGCACGCGCCCAGCGGAGTCCGTGAGAAGGCACCCGAGCGTGCGCCGAACGGGTCAGCCCCGCCTATCTGTGTAGCGTCCACACCGGCGGGCGCTCCGAGTGGATGAAGGACCGGCGCACGTTCGTCGAGAAGTGCCGGGTATGCCGCGAGAAAGCCGCGCTGGACCCGACGCTGCGAAACGAGCCCACGCCGAAGAAGCTATGGCAGATCATGCGGCGGGAACGGCAGATGAGTGCGGCGAAGTGGGGGCGGCTGGTCCAGGGGAAGAGCCGGCAGAATCAGGCGGACGTCAGGGGGTATGCGGAGTGAAAGAAAGTTGTTGCCTAGCCGGCGCAAGGTGTGCAACAGTGTGGATCGGAGGCTGAGACGATGTGCAATTTGATGAGTGGCTTGTTTTTCCGCAACGGCGATATCGTGAGCGCGAGCGAATACACGGACTCGCACGAGGTTTTGAAGCGCGCCGCGAACGCTGGACGCGCGAGTCTGGCGGGGCACCTGGCCGAGTTGGAGCCGGTGCAGTGGGAATACACGCCACCGGCAGATTTGAGACTAGCCGGCGACTTGTCGAAGTGGGCACTGAAAGTCGACCAAGATACGACCCCGGCGTGGTGGGATGCCGTCAAAGTGCGCGAATGGTGCGAGCGCAGGGTGGAGGCGATGTTTATCCGAGAGCCGCGGGGCGCGCTTCTCGGCGGGTGCTGGATTTGTCTTGGCGATAAGGCGACCATCGCGGAATTGATAGGCGGGAAGCTGGCGATCGCCGTGGGCAGCAGCTTCGAGCGCAGCAGCTTCCTGGACAGCCGCTTCGAGCGCAGCAGCTTCGTGGACAGCAGCTTCGTGGGCAGCCGCTTCGAGCGCAGCCGCTTCGAGGACAGCAGCTTCGTGGGCAGCCGCTTCGTGGACAGCAGCTTCGTGGGCAGCAGCTTCGAGCGCAGCCGCTTCGAGCGCAGCAGCTTCGTGGACAGCCGCTTCGTGGACAGCCGCTTCGTGGGCAGCAGCTTCGTGGACAGCAGCTTCGTGGGCAGCCGCTTCGAGCGCAGCAGCTTCGAGCGCAGCCGCTTCGTG
>Ga0182017_10003061_pt1 | contig 12524 bp, 11 predicted proteins | sample 712E3DmetaG_FD_120492 | JGI IMG/M metagenome (GOLD analysis project Ga0182017, IMG submission 120492) | Permafrost microbial communities from Stordalen Mire, Sweden - 712E3D metaG | ecosystem: Environmental > Terrestrial > Soil > Wetlands > Permafrost | place: Sweden: Stordalen | collected... | reverse complement strand
CTGACGCCTGAGAGGGATGGGCCGGCCCTGAGCTTGATCGGCCCATCCCTTGCTGGCAGCCAGAATGCCCCCCCACCCTGTGAATTCACTTGGAAACGCCTACGAAGTCGTCAAGTGACCCGGAACCCGAGCACCTGCTCGTAGAGCTCCTTCGCCCGCTGCGGGTCGCTCACGGGGACCGAGTGATGCCGATACATGCGTCTTGCACAAGGGCTCTCAGTCGACGATCGCCGAGTAGACGAGCTGCTTCAACTCGCGGCGGATCGGATAGGTGCCCGACGGGAGCAGCTGGGTGAAGAACAGCACAGTCAGCTCCTCTGCCGGGTCGACCCAGAACTCGGTGCTGGCTGCGCCACCCCAGCCGTACTCGCCAGCACTGCAGGTCACTCTCAGCGCCGCGGGGTCGATGACGACGGAGAAGCCGAGCCCGAAGCCGATCCCAGGCTCCTGTTCGCCTCCCATCGGGTTGCCGAACCGGGCCATGTCCGCGCCGCCCGGCAAGTGGTTGCGGGTCATGTACGCGACGGTTCGTGCGCCCAGGATCCGCACGCCGTCGAGCTCGCCGTGACGCAGCAGCATCTGGGTGAACCGGTGATAGTCCGCCGCCGTCGACACCAGCCCGCTGCCGCCCAACGGCGCGCTTTCACGGCTCAGGGCCGCGTCGCCCACGTGGGCGGCGCGCGTCGCCCGACCGGTGAAGAGGTCGGGCATGTACAGCACGGCTAGTTTCTCGGCTCCTTCGCCCTCGACGTAGTAGCTCGTCTCCTTCATCCCGAGCGGCCCGAGCACGCGCTCGACGAAGAACTCGTCGAGCGACCGCCCCGTCACGACCTCCACGACGCGGCCGAGGACATCGGTCGCCATCGAGTAGTTCCACTCGGTGCCTGGCTGACAACGGAGCGGGATCTGCGCTAGCCGGCTGCAGCAGCCGGCCAGATCGAGGCCGTGAGGCGCCTCCCACTCGAATCCGGCCGAACGGTACATGGCGTCGACTGGATGGTTGAACATCCAGCCGTATGTGAGACCTGCCGTGTGGGTCATCAAGTGCCAGATCTTGATCGGCCCCAAGACCGGGACAGTGACCGGCCGGATCGACGAGCCACCTGCAAAGACCCGTGTCTCGCCGAACTCCGGGATGAACTTGCTCAACGGGTCATCGAGCGCGATCAGGCCCTCCTCGTAACAGATCATCGCCGCGACCGACGTGATCGGCTTGGTCATCGAGTAGATACGAAAGCGCGTGTCGGCCTCGACCGGTGCACCGTTCTCGAGATCGCGAAAGCCTCCGCGGACCACGTAGGCGACCTTGCCGCGCCGGGTGACGACGGCGAGGAACCCCGGTATCCTCCGGTCCTCCACGTACCGGTCGAAGTGCCGACCGATGGAACCGAGTCGGGCCTGGTCGAGACCCACATCCGATGGGTCGAGCTCGGGGGAGACGGCAGACATCGGGTCCACCATATGACCTGAGAAGGTGGGAAGGCCTTCCTTGCGGTTCGGTCCGTCCGGTCCGGGACAATTCCGCGTTTCGGCTCATGGTGTCCGGCGTACCAATATGGAGCCATGACGAAACTGCACGGACGCAATCTGTTGAAGGAGACCGACCTCACCCGGGAGGAATTCCTCTACCTCGTTGACTTCGGAGCTCGCCTCCGCGAGGACAAGCGTGCCCGGCACGAGCGCCAGTACCTGACGGGTCGCAACATCGCGCTCATCTTCGAGAAGGCCTCTACTCGCACCATGTGTGCCTTCGAGGTGGGTGCCTACGACCAAGGTGCGCACGTCACATACCTGGGACCCACCGGTTCGCAGATCGGCCACAAGGAGTCCGTCAAGGACACGGCTCGTGTGCTCGGCCGGATGTTCGACGGGATCGAGTACCGCGGCTCTGCGCACGCCAACGTCGAGACTCTCGGCAAGTACGCAGGCGTGCCCGTCTGGAACGGGCTCACTGATGAGTGGCACCCGACCCAGATGTTGGCCGACATCCTCACGATGCGCGACCACGCCGGCCGACCGCTCGACGAGGTGGCGTACTGCTACCTCGGCGATGCCCGCAACAACACGGCGAACTCCTTGCTCGTCACCGGAGCTCTCCTGGGCATGGACGTCCGGGTCGCCGCGCCCGAGGCACTCTGGCCGTCTTCGGAGGTCCAGTCGATAGCTCATGGGCTTGCGTCCCAGTCGGGAGCCCGGATCACGGTCACCGAGGACGCCGTTCGAGCGGTGCGCGGGTCGGATTTTCTCTACACCGACGTTTGGCTGTCGATGGGGGAACCGGCCGAACAGTGGGACGCACGCATCGACCAGCTGCTCCCCTACCAGGTCAACGGACCGCTCATGGCGGCGACTGACAACCCCAACGTGAAATTCATGCACTGCCTTCCCGCGCTGCACGACACCGACACAGCGGTCGGCCTACAGATCTTCGAAAGGCGGGGTCTCTCAGCCCTGGAGGTGACCGAGGAGGTATTCGAATCGGGCGCCTCCGTCGTCTTCGACCAAGCAGAGAACCGGATGCACACCATCAAGGCGTTGATGGTCGCCACGCTCGCTGGCGAGGCTGGTGAGTGAGCCTCACCGGCAGGGCGATCACCGCTGCCTGACGTCCCTGATGCCATTGAGCCGATCCCGAACCACCCGCGACCCTCCCAGGTGAGCCAATCTGCAGTTCATGAGTGCGCACCAATCTCGGCGCGACGTTCAACTACTAGTCGCGACCTCCGTGTCAGCGCCGCTACCGAGCACGACGCAGTGACGGACAGACGGACAGGCGATCGCGGTGTAGGCCGGTGTGTCGCCGATCATTTGTGGCCACGAGATGTAGGTGGCCGGTGCCTCGAAGCCGCCCGCGGTGGCGACCAGGGATGGAAGGGACAAGTCCGCCCAGCTGCGACCTCCGTCGCGGCTGACGAAAGCCGTCGCGCGCGACAGCACCTCGCCCGTCGATCCCGCCGCGATACACACCGTGGCCGAGGGGCAGACCCCGCTCGAGCCCGGCTGGAACGCCGGCGCTGAACCGGTCACGAAGTGATCCCGAAGGCCGGAGCCCACGAGCTCCCAGCCTTCGCCGCCACTGACGCCCATCGCGACGCAGCGCCGCACGCTTGGACAGCTCAGCGAATCGACCCAGCCCGAGTCGAGCTCCTGCCAGGTGAGCCCGCCATCGGTCGTCGCCAAAAGGCCTGACCCCCCGCCCACCCAGCAGTTCGAGACGCTCGGACAGGAGATGTCGCTCAGCAGAATGCCCGACTGCACCGCTGGCACCGCCTCCTCGTGCCAGCGTGCTCCTCCGTCGGTCGTGACGACGACCGCGTCAGAGCTGCCGTCCTCGCCCGTCACAGTGTCCCCAACGGCGAAGCAGGTCGCCAGTGCCGGGCAGCTGATCGCGTTGAGGTAGACGAGCCCCGGCGCAGCGCCCACGCGCCGCCAGAGCCGCCCACCGTTGACCGACTCGAGCACGACGGCGACCTCGTTCGTGAGTAACGTCTGCTGCTTTCGCGGCAGCAGGGCAAGCCCGGTCGCGTAGCATCGGCTCACGCTCGGACAGTCGACCGCGGCGAGCCCGAGGACCCCTGACGGCGGGCGCTGCTCGGTCCAGCTCCATCCGCCGTCGCTGCTCGTCATGACCTCAGCGAACAACGCCGGCTCCTGACTCTGGCCGCCTCCTACGGCGACGCAGTAGCCAGAGTCCGGGCAGGAGAGCGACGTCCACTCGCCCCCAAGGCTGTGCAGGCGCGCGACGACCGCATACTGCGCCGGCGCGCTTGAACCCGAATAGGCCAGCGCATCGGAACGGACAGGCGCCGTCTGCACCGAGGCGATGAGTCCTCCGCCGTCAAGTGCCGTGCCGGCGATCAAGCATCCAACTGCCGCCGCGCAGGTGGCGCTGTCGAGGGCCTCGAACGGCCCGCGCCTCTCAGCCGTCGGGCTCCAGTGGAGCCCGCCGTCTCTCGTGACACCGATCGTCCCCCTTGCGCCCACTGCCACGCAGAAGCTCCCGCCGTCCATGCAGCCCGCGGCCGTAATGCCCGGCATGACCATCTGCGAGTAGTCGTCTTGCACGAGCGCGTGACGCCAGCTTTTACCGCCGTCGGTCGTGGAGACGGCGTACAACGCCATCCAGGGGAACCCTCTGCCAGGCCGCAGCGGCCCGACGGCCTCGCCCAGGCCGAGGCAGCGGCTAGGCGTCGCGCACTGGATGACAGAGAGCGGCAGTGCCTCGGCGGATCTCGTCGAGTCGTGTTCGAGCTGCCAGCTGACGCCGCTGTCAGTGGTCAGCGCCAATCCTGACGGCCCACCGATCACGAAGCACTGATCGATGCTCGGACAAGAGATCGCGCCGAGGCTCCCTGGCGGCGCTTTCGGGCCCGCGGCCCAGTTCAGCCCTCCGTCCGAGGTGTCGATGAGAAAGCGCCGATTCGGCTTCCCGCGCGTCTCGGCGCTCGCGTAGCAAACCGCCTCCGCCGGGCAGGACAGCCCGCCCAACCAGATTTGGCCCGGAGCTCTGGCGCTACGCCAGGAACTCCCCCCGTCGGTGCTGACGAGCAGGACATCGGGTGGAGCGGCGAGCGCTGCTGCTCGCGTTCTGGCGTCTGAGGACAAGATTGAGGTGACAACCGGAGTCGCGATTGCCACGCAGCGCCGTGGCGTCGGGCAGGCGAGATCCTCGGGGGTGAGCCCGACAAGACGCGAATCGAGTGAGAGCTTCCAGCTACGGCCGCCATCATCGCTCGTCGCCTGCCAGCCGCCTGGGCCGAGGGCGAGGCAGCGCGTGCGCATGCCACAGGCGACGACAGAGAAGACGTCTGGGCCGAGGTCGTGGGCGCGGAACGGCGACGCTGCGACTCTCGGTTGATGCGGTGCTCCGCCGGTCGAAACGCTCGCGCCGAGACCAGGCGCGGCAGCGACGATCGCTGCCAAGGCGATGCCGATGCTGCGCCGCACGCTGGCATCCTCGCGCGCCAGTCAGTGCTGTGGTGTGGCGCGGTGACCGAACTCGCGACGCAGATTATCTGACGTGCGCGGACCCGTCGCTCTGTCGCGAGAAGCCGTCCGTACTGGTCGATATTCGGTGCGCGCGTTCGGTATTCGCGCGTGCCCATGAACGGCACTTATCTAGAGCGCGATCGGGGGTGTCTTTGACGTAACTGTCGGGGACAGCGAAGACTTCGCTCGTATCCTCGTCATGTGATTGGTCGATCCTTCGAAGTCGCCTCCGATGATGGGACGCGCTTCGCAGTTACCGACGAAGGCGAAGGACGTCCGATCCTCATCGTCCACCCCGGAGGCGGCACCTCCCAAGCATGGACTTTGGTAGCTCGTCGTCTGACCACCCGGTTTCGTGTGCTCCGCTTCGATCGCCGGCCCTACCGACCGGCCAGCGGCGAGATCCCGATGGAGTCGATGGCCGGCGAGGTGGCTGACGTAGTCGCCGTCGCTTCCGCCGTCCATGAACGGCTCCTGTTGGTTGGGCACTCGTCGGGAGCCGTGGTAGCACTTGAAGCCGCGATCGCTTCGCCAGAGGCGTTCGTGGGTCTCGTGCCTTACGAACCACCCGTCGCCGTCTCGAGCCCGCTCGGTGGAGACGCGCTCCGCCGAGCACGAGAGGCCATCGAGCGCCAAGAGCCGGGACTCGCAATCACAATCCACCTGCGCGAGATCGTCCGCGTACCCGGATACCAAGTCACCTTGCTGCGACTGTTCGTTCCTTTGTGGGGACGAATGAAGCGACTCGCGGCCAGCCAGATCGCCGACGATGTAGCGCTCGAATCCCTCGGGGTGGGAATTGACCGCTACCGCGATCTCAACGTGCCAGCCCTCCTCCTCGGTGGTGCTCGAAGTCCTCGTCACCTCCGCATGCGTCTTGACTCGTTGCGAAAGGTCCTTCCTCGCGTTGACTCGGTCGTCATCCTCGAACGACAAGGTCACGTCGCCAATGTTGGTGCTCCATCGAAGCTCGCCACCATCATTGAGGGGTTCGCCGATCGGCTGACTTGGTGAGCGCGTGTCGAGGCCCCGCCCAAAAACGGCTCACGCGAGGACTGCCCCATACCGCCGGATAGTCCTGGGAGCAAAGTAATTCCCGCTCGGTAGTCGGCAGTACCGAGCGGTCGAGATAACTACCATTACTCCCGTGCTTGGGTTCAGCGGCCAAACGGGCGTCACACTCGCCGAGGTCGGCTTCTTGCTGATCCTGTTTTCCGGTGTCTGGCTTGTCGTCGCTCAGATCCCGGCCTTCAAGATGCGTACGGCGAGAACGATTGTGGCAGGCATTGCGCTCGCTTGCGCTGGCGTGCTTCTCATTGTCGCCACGCGCTGGGGCCACTTCGGCTGACCATGTCCGGTACGTGCCGATGCGGGGCAGCCCCAGGATGCGCCGCATCGCCGGTTCCACCCATTCACCCGGGGCACTCACCAACTGTTCACAGGCACCATCGGTTTTTCTTTGCCGCGAGGTTACGGTTGGTGCATGGTTTTGGGGCCTAGCCGCGGCCAGGCTGGCGAGGACGACGCGACCGGCCTGCGCGGCAGCGCACACTGGAGACTGGCAGTTCGGGGGCTCCGGTTAGCAGGGCTCGGCTTGTTCGTCGCGGTCGGCGGTTTCGTCACTCGTGTGTGGTCAACAGGTACTGGACTCACGATTCTGGCCGTCGGCGTAGGTATCTATCTCGTTGGCGTCGTGGTCGTCTTCACCGGATTCATCCCGGCCATCCGAGCGCTTCCAAAGCCCCGGCCCTCGTTCTGGCGGCTCAGGTGGCTGCTCATGCGCGACGCTCTCCACGCTTGGCACCCGGATCGGTGATGAACAGGCCTGAGCCGATCAGACCGAGGCTGGCAGCCGCAACCAGTGCTGGGACCACTCGTGGGCCCACGCTTCGGCGGGGACAGCGGCCAAGACCTCGAGCGGCAATGAAAAAGAGCACTCCGACAACCCGAAGTTCGCGCGTTGCTGCCACCCTCGATCACCTGTGGCAAGCGAGCTCGCCATGTGTCGACGCCAGTCGTACCCCGGCCGCTTTGCCCCGATCGCCGTGAAGGCGGTGATGAACAGTGGTGCGGCCACGACCCCGCACGCCATCTGAGCCCTCAGCGTGGGTCGCTTGTTCTTGTCGATCACCACGCGGCACACGCTATTGCAGGTCGCAATAGGGAACGGCCAAAGGGGTGTCCCAGAACGCTGCCGGGTCGCTGGCAAGCACGGAACAACGCAGTGAACGAAATTGCCCGCCTGCGGGCCTGGAGCATTGGCGGGTCTTAGTAGCTTCCCATCAGGTAGACCGGGCCCGACCTTGGGAACGCCACTTGCACGGTTAGCGACCCGCCTGCTTCCTCCGGGCCCTCGGTGCAGGCACGATCAGCGGATGGTTGCGGATCAGGTACCGGTCGAACTGCGGGACCGTAAAGGCCGCCAGCCCGTAACCGGGTGTGTATAGCAACCCCTTTTCGACCAACCTCGACCGGATTGGTGCTAGTTGCTCGGAGGTCCGTCCCAGAACCACGGCCACGCTGGAGGCAGTCTGAGGATTTGGCCCAAGCTCAGCCATGGCACGTAGGTAGGCAAGCTCTAGTTCGGTCGTACGCTCGGCCCGCACGCGAAAGAAGCTGCCATCGAGCTTCTCCTCGACGAGTGGCTGGGCAGCGATCACGTCGGATTCGGTGATAGGTGATTCGGCTGCCTCGTCCCAGACGATCTTGCCGTACTCCTGGAGAAAGTAGGGATACCCCTCCGTGTAGCGGACGATCGCCGCCACGGCATCGTCGGTGTAGGCGACACTCAACGCCCCGGCTGGGGCTACGAGGGCAGCGGTGGCGTCCGGACTGTCCAACTTGCCGATCGCGGGGAACGTGAAGAGGCGCTCCGCGTATGACTTGGCCTCGCCGGCCAACTTGGGGATCTGAGGTAGCCCTGCAGCGACGAGCGTGATCGGCAGACTTCGCTGGACAGTCTTGTGAAGCGCGGCTATCAACGCCTCAAACTGGATGATGCCGAGGAACTGCACCTCGTCGAAAAGGAAGACCACCCCAGTGCCATGTGCCCGCGCCGCCTCACCGAGGGCAACGAAGAGGTCGGTAAGGTCCTCGCTGAAGTCGCCGCTGTCTGCGAGCCCCTCTGCGGCGTCAAGGTCCAGACCCGCGTTCAGTGATCCATCCGGACGCAGCGTCAGGCTGAAGGACTTGAGCACCGAGGCGGCGCGCCGGGCGCGGTCTTCCCAGCGGGCGCGCGGCGCGATCTGGAGCAGGACGCGGCGTGCGAGCTGGCCTATGTTTGCCCCGAACTCCGAGTTCTTGGTGATCTCGGCCTCGGCCGTAGCCCATTGCCGGGCCTCAGCCTTCGAACGAAACGCTCCCAACAGCACGGTCTTGCCGACCCCGCGTAGCCCCGTGATGATCATCGACTGCTCCGTGGCTCCGCGCTCGAGCCGTGCCAGGAGGACGTCGAAGTTGGTCAGCTCATCCTCCCGCCCAGCCAGAGCCGGTGGCTGGGCGCCGGCGTTGGGAGTGTACGGATTGTCTCGGGGATCCACCCAGCCTCCTTGTCAGCCTAAACGGAGTTTAACAGATTTCGTAAAACTTAGGTAAAGAGGTTAAACTCCTCCGACGTGGCCGACGGCGACAACTCCGTCGCAACTGCCGAACGCCCGTCAGGCGTTCGCGTATGCTCTCCAGCACGGGTCGCGCGCAGCAATTATGGACAGAGCATGGAAAATTGTCCCTCGATGAAACGCAAAAGCCCTGGTGGAGAGGTGCGAGAGCGGCCGAATCGGACTCACTGCTAATGAGTTGACCTGGGAGACCGGGTCCGAGGGTTCAAATCCCTCCCTCTCCGCTGCAGAGGTCTTCACGTTTAGACCTAACCGATTTTCACGTTTGTTTGTAGCAAAGGGCTGTATCGCGGGGCCGCAGCCGCCTGGCTGACCATCATTCGCCGGACGCCGGTGCGCGGCCGCGTTCGCCCGGGCGGTGGCGACCCAGAGGGCGGTGTTGATCAGGCCGGGACGTTGGCCGAAGCGGTGCCGACGAGCTCGGCGATGGGCTTGCGCCGCCGTCGGCGAGTCCTCGGTGCGAGGCCTGCGGCACGGCGACGGGCGTTTTCGACTTGGCGCTCCTCGAAGGCGTCGGCGACGGCCAGGTTGCGCACGACAAGTGCACAGGCGAGGAAGAGGCTCATCGGGACGAGCCCCGTGAGACGGCACCAGCCGCGGGCGACGTCTGTGGTGGCGGGGTCTTTGATCCTGGCGTTGGAGCGCTCCACCGCGCTGCGCCTCGCGTAGGAACGCCGGTGGGCGGCAGAGGGATAGTCGTGGCGCTGGGCCGTCTTGGCGTTGACCGCGGGTGGGACGGTGATCGTCTTTTGGACACAGCACGCTGGCAGGTGCGAAGGAGGGGTGAGGATCTCAGGACGGGAGAAGGAAAGCGCCAAGGAGGCCTCCCGCACCGGGCAGCGCACCTTGCTCAGGACTGCCGGGCAGGCGACGCGGTGATATCCGTCGGCGTCGCAAGCGCTCGTCTTGCCAAGCTTGTAGCGCTGAAGCTCGGCTGAGTGGGCGTCGTGGACTTTCGTCTCCTCCTCGCTTGCCTGACGCGAAAGCGGTTCGATCAAAAACAGCGCCCTCGGGGTGGCCGGGCAGTAGAGGGCACCGTTGAAACAGATCGCCCCGCCGTAGGTGCCCTGGGTGCCCCGGTCGCTCGGGTGCAGGTCCATGACCAAGCCGGCGCCGAGAGCCCGCATCCGCAGGGCGAAGTGCGCGGGCACCCGGTACGCGTAGCCCGAGTCCGCCACCACGTCACCGATCGCCACCCCGGAAAACACGAGCCGTTCGAGGACGTCCACGAAGGCCGGGACCGGGTCGTGGTCAGGGGAGGTGAGCGCCATGCGCCGCACCAGCTCGGGGACGGGTGCCCCGGCGTCGTCTTCGACCATGGTGGCGAGAGAGAGGTAATAGCCGAAGAACAGTTCGTCTTTCTCGCCGGGACCGCCGCCTTTGCGGTGCCCCCACGACGCCTCTTTGTCGGCATAGGTGCCGTCTGGCTTGGTGTGCCTCGTGGAGAAGCTCTCGATGTCGGTCCAGTCGACCGCGAGCGAGCTGGAGCGGGCCGTGTCCTGCTCGCTGACACTGGCCTCGAGGAGAGCGTCGAGGACCTCTTGGAGCGTCTCTTTGGGTGCGCCGTCGGGAACGTCTTTGCTCAGCACGTCTCTTAGGAGGGAGAAGGTGTATTCGACCTGGCGGTAGGTCAAGGTGTGGGGACCGTGCTCCGACTCGCAGACGACGCCCAGATGACGGCGGTTCTCGTCGTCGAGTCCCACAAGTGCCCCGTGCACCCGAGACAGGTGCGCCGGTCGTCCGTCGGCCAAGGTGAGGAGCATGCCTGCGAGCAGCGTGCGCACGCTGAGCTGTCGGGGCCGCACCCCGACGGGGAGCAAAGCCTCGAGGCGCCCTGGCACCCCCGAGGCGTCGATGACAGCCAAAAGGCGTGCCGGTGTCGCCGGACTATTCACCTGCCCCCGCCTAAGAGCCTCACCGCATGGGCCTCGTCGCCCGGGTCGAGGTCTGCCACCACGTCGCCCAGGCGCTGGGAGCAGCGCACACCGGCGGCCGCCATGAAAGTGGCCAGGCCGATGTCGGCCGCGCAGCGCGACACCCAGGTTGAACGCAGTCGGGCCAAAGACAGCCTCGGCAGGTCGCATCCGCCCGCCAGCGAGGCGATGAGAGGGCTCGTCACGTTGCGCCGGTTCGGCTCGGCCCCACCCACGATGAACCCCGCGCCCACAAAGCGGGCGGCATCGAGTGCTCGAGGGTGAAGCTCGGCCCGCACCGGGACGACCCGGGGAGAGCGCCCCCTCACAAGGACGAGGACACCGCCGGATCGCTCGATGACGTCGTCGCCGCTTACAAGGCGCAGGTCGGCCCCGATCAGTCCCGCCCCCGCCCCGAGGGCGATCAGCCCCGAGGCGCGTTGGCGTCTGGCAACGGTGGGTTGGGCATCGGCCAGCGCCAGATAGGCCGCGAGCTCGGACTCGCTGTAGGGGGCCTTCGCCCGCTCGCGCCCGAGCGGGATCGGGCCCGGCGCGGGACTAAGAACCCGCTTTGCCAAAAAGGAGAGGTCCGAGCGCAGGGTGCGGCGCGCCGCAGGCGACCAGCTCGGGGTCCCGACCAAGATGAAGCGCTCGATCAGCGCGCTCGAGAGCACGACGGAGGGCTCGGGGTCCAGCCCGCAACAAAGCGCAAAGGCACCCAGGCGGCTGGCCGCCCACAACAACGAGCGGGCCCGGGACCACGACGGCGGGTCGACCCGGGCGACCACCGCCCGGGCGAAGGCACCGGCGCGCTCGTCTACGCCGCGGGGGACCCAGGCGGACAGGTCCATCTCGGTCATACAATAGATATACTTACGGATATGACCCAGCTGGTGGATCCCCGGTGCCAAGGTTGAGCGGTGCCACCCACCCCCGCCCAGCAAGCTGAGGCTCGCCGCATCGCCCGTGCCCTCGCCGAGGTCGGCTTTGTCCTGCCCGGGACGATGACCGAGCGCCTGGCGCGCTGCGGCAAGCCCAACTGCCGCTGCCACGCTGAACCCCCGGTATTGCACGGTCCCTATCACCAGTGGACCCGCAAGGTGACGGCCAAGACCGTCACCCGGCTCATGAGCGACGAGCAGCTGGACGACTACGGCCCTTGGATCGATAACGAGCGACGGCTGCGTTCCCTCGTCGCCGAGCTCGAGTCCCTCAGTCTCGGCATCGTCGAGGCCGATCCCCGCTGGGACCGCTGAATGGCGCTGTGGGAGAGCGCTCCTTAACCCGCGAGTCGTGCCGCAAACTTGGTCAGAAGTGCCTGGTCACCGCCAAACGTGAAAACCTCGCCGAGAAAGTCCAGGTCACAGCCGTTCGTAGGGTGGCTGATACCCCGGTCCGGTGGGAATTTAGGCAATATGTAGCCACACAGCGGGGACGGGAGTTCGCAAACGAGAGCGGTTCGCTCTTTTCGTCGAGGACGTCGTCTTGAATGCTCGCGCCTTCGTGCGAGCTGGCGCTCGAAGGCCGCCCTCGCCGAGTCGATAAGCGGAACGTCGCGCCGGTCCGACCCCTTCGTCGGCTTGCGCACGAGACCGACACCCGGTCCGCCGTCGGCGATGGCAACGCGGCGTGCGTCTCTTCGGCAAACTGGCCTGGAGCCTCGGCCGGGCGAGTACATCTTCGCTGGCAACCCCAAGGGACCACGCCGATCCGACCGGACTCGCTGGGCGATCGGCTTGCCGAGGCGCGCGGCCACTCGAACGTGACGTTCCAGGACCTGCGCCACCACGTCGCGACGACCATGTTCGACGCCGGCGTGCCTTACCGGACCGTTGCGGACCTGCTCGGCAACAGCGAGGTCACGCTGCGGCTCCACTACGAGGGGCGTAGCGACACCGGATAGCGCGATGCCGTAGAGGCGCTGTGGCGGACGCCGGGCTGAGTTCCGCGGGCCTATTGGCTTTGCGATATCGGCTCGGCGTCGCTCCCGGTCGTCGCCCACGCT
>Ga0182017_10003060_pt1 | contig 12524 bp, 9 predicted proteins | sample 712E3DmetaG_FD_120492 | JGI IMG/M metagenome (GOLD analysis project Ga0182017, IMG submission 120492) | Permafrost microbial communities from Stordalen Mire, Sweden - 712E3D metaG | ecosystem: Environmental > Terrestrial > Soil > Wetlands > Permafrost | place: Sweden: Stordalen | collected... | reverse complement strand
TTCATAAGGAAGGGGAGAAAGTTCGCATCTACTCCCGTCGCATGGAGAACGTCACACTCTCCCTGCCAGAGATATCGAAGGTGACTATCAAGCAGGTTATGGCAAAAAGCGCTATCCTGGACGGAGAAGCGGTGGCCACCGGAGATGATGGCCGGCCCCTGCCTTTCCAGGATATCCTCAAGCGGTTCCGCAGGAAATACGACGTGGAGAAGCTCGCCGTTCAGATCCCCTTGCATCTTCATCTTTTCGACCTCATCTACTTGGACGGCAACAGCCTGATAGATCGCCCTCTCTCCGAGCGACGCCAACTCTTGTCCAGCATCGCCGATTCCGAGCTTGTCGCCTCCCAGGTGTTGACGGACAATCCGGAAGAGGCAGAGCGGATCTACAAGGAAGCTTTGGATGCTGGTCACGAGGGGATCATGATCAAGAACCCAGATTCTGTTTATGCTCCTGGCAAACGTGGGAAGAACTGGCTGAAGATCAAGCCGGTCATGGAGACCCTGGACTTAGTGGTAATAGGAGCAACGTGGGGCGAGGGCAGAAGGGCCAGTTTCTTAGGTTCATACCGCCTGGCCTGTGCTGACCTCGATTCTGGGAAGCTGCTGGATATAGGCTGGGTGGCCACAGGTTTAACGGACGAGGTTCTCTCTGAGCTCACTGAGACCTTCAAGGATCTTATTCTGGTCCAGAAGGGGATGGAGGTAGAGCTGAAGCCTGCTGTTATCTTTGAGGTGGCCTACGAAGAGATACAGAAGAGCACTAACTACTCCTCCGGGTTTGCCCTGCGTTTTCCGAGGCTAGTTGCAGTTAGGGACGACAAATCGGTCGAAGAGGCCGATACCATGGAGAGGGTGACTTCCATCTATCGGTTGCAAAGGGGCCGTAACCCCAAAGGTCATGTCAAAGGATAGGTGACGGTAATGATAACGAAGAGGCTGGAAGAACTTAAGGACGATGATCTCCGCTGGCTATTGTCCAGGCAGGTAGGGATCCAGGATGTTCTGCCCAATGTAAGCGAGATTATCACAGAAGTGGCATCGGAGGGGGACAAGGCGCTTTTCAAGTACACCGAGAAGTTCGATGGTGCCAAACTGGATAGCCTGCGTGTGACACAGGAGGAGATAGCCGGAGCTTATGAGGCGGTGGACGAAGACCTCATGGACTCTCTTGGACAGGCAGCAGAGAACATCTTCGCCTTTCACGGCGAGCAGAGGGAACGGGACTTCTGGCTTACGGAGGTCACTCCAGGCGTCCTGGTGGGACAGAAGGTAGTGCCTCTGGAATCCGTGGGGGCCTACGTTCCAGGCGGCAGGGCTTCCTATCCTAGCTCTGCTCTGATGACCGTCATTCCGGCCAAGGTTGCGGGTGTGCCTAGGATTGTAGTGTGCACTCCCCCTGGAAGCGACGGGCAGATCAATCCCTTGACATTGGTGGCAGCGGACATGGCTGGTGCCGACGAGATCTACAAGCTCGGAGGAGTTCAGGCCGTAGCAGCCATGGCTTTCGGAACGGAGAGCATCGACCGAGTGCACAAGATCGTGGGGCCCGGAAACGTCTATGTCACGGCAGCCAAGCTCCTTGTGAGAGAGACGGTCGAGATAGACTTCCCGGCGGGTCCGAGCGAGGTTCTGATAATAGCCGATCGATCTGCTGATCCCGGAGTTTTAGCTGCTGACATGATCGCCCAGGCCGAGCACGACCCAAACTCCATGGCCGTTCTGGTGACTACCGATGAGCTAATGGCCCAGGCTGTGGCTGAGGAGATGTACATTCAGGCTGAGGCTGCAGCCCGGCAGGAGATCGTCAAGCAGAGCCTGGAGCACTGTGCCGTATTAGTCGCAAGCAGCCTGGAGGACGCTGTCGATTTCTCCAATGCGTTCGCTCCGGAGCACCTGGAGATCATCACCGTCAATCCTATGGAGGTGCTGGAGGATGTCCAGAACGCGGGCAGCGTCTTCCTTGGAGGCTTCACGCCAGTAGCAGCAGGCGATTACGCGAGCGGGACAAACCACGTTCTTCCTACTTCAGGGTACGCTCGGGTATTCTCCGGGCTGAACGTGGACCACTTCACCAAGAAGATAACGGTGCAGATGATCTCTGAGGACGGGCTCCATGCCCTGAAGAACAGCATCGTTCCCCTGGCCGAGGCCGAAGGTCTCTTTGCTCACGCCGAGTCGGTGAAGAGAAGGCTGGAAAAGAATGACTGATTTAAGCCAGGAAGCCATGGGATGATTTGAGCCTGACCCATCCAATTTTTCAGAACCTTATCCCTTTTCCTCTTGTGCGGAGCTGCAAGGCTAAATATTTCGGACTCCGGGAAGGCATTTTTCACGACAGCTTATTAAGGTAAAAGCAGCTATTGAATGATATTTCAAATTATAAGGTGATCCTAGAAATGATGATTCAGAGTTCATTTTTCTTGCTTGCGTTGATGACAATGCTTATGACAACAGCGATGGCTGCCAATCCCACAGATATTATAGCACCTGTCCAGCATCAAATCAACCAGGCTCAAGGGGATCTCCAGCAGAAAGTAGCTCAGCATATTGCGGAGGGCAACCTGACGCCGGAGCACCTCCAGGAGGACGTCAACATCACCAAAGAGGAGCTAACGAAGAAGGCGGCGGAGATTAAGCAGAATGCCAGCGTCACCCAGCAACAGCTCCAGCAGAAAGCAAAGGAGGAGGTCAAGAACCAGGTCAACCAAGTCAATCAGAAGGTTCAGCAGCCTGGATTTGAGGTGACATTAGCCGCAGCAGGCATCTTGGCCACCGCTTACATTCTCCGGCGAAGAGATTGATATCCGGGTTTAAGATCTTGATTTACCGCAGCAATGTATGTCGAATACGTCGAAGAATTTGACAACTCAAAGAATAAGGTCAACATATGGTTAACCAGAAAGGATGCCTCTAATGCAGGATGACCAAGAAACCAGAGATAAACGGAAGGCTTCAGCAGCTAGGCTTTCGGTCATCTCCAACTCCATCCTTGTGCTGCTAAAGCTGGTCATAGGCATAGCCATCGGGTCGGTTTCTGTGATCTCCGAGGCCACCCATTCAGGAGTTGATCTGCTGGCAGCATTGATTGCATGGTTCGCTGTTAGAATCTCTGGCAAGCCGGCCGACCGGGATCACCCATTTGGGCACGGAAAAATAGAGAATATTTCTGGGACAGTGGAAGCCCTGCTCATATTCCTGGCAGCTTGCGGTATCATCTTTGAGGCAGCAAAGAAGCTGGCAAATCCCCAGCCACTTGAGGAGCCGGGGTTGGGTGTCGCAGTAATGCTGGTATCGGCTGTGGCAAACATAATGGTCTCACGAAAACTCTTCACTGTGGGAACGGAGACCGACTCGGTTGCCCTCCAGGCGGATGCATGGCACCTTCGAACAGACGTATACACCTCCGCAGGTGTTATGGTGGGGTTGGGAATAATCTGGTTTGGGGGAATTCTGTTTCCGAAAGCTGACCTCAAATTGGTGGATCCGTTGGTGGCAATAGGGGTGGCGTTGCTCATTATTAAGACGGCTTTCAAACTCACAGTCGAGTCTACTCGCGGTCTCATGGACGTTAGCCTCCCACCAGAAGAGGAAGAAAAAATCCGCAAGTGCATATCCGTCTTTGCTCCCACAGTACGGGGAGTTCACCGGCTTCGAACTCGTAAGTCAGGGTCATATCGTTTCGTGGAGTTTCACGCCAGAGTTGACGCGTCCATGTCCATAAGCGGATCCCACAGGATCACTGACATGATCTCGTTATCCATTAAGGAGTGTCTTCCGAACACTGTTGTCACGATCCATATTGAGCCATGCAACTGTACCCTGGCCACCGATGAGTCATGCGGATGCCAGCTCAGCGAAGATGAACTGAAAGCAATACGAGCGAAATCCGAAGACAATATGGAATGACTAATGGAAAGAGCGAACTTGATAACTTCGCACTTTTGAGGGCACAACTTGTAAGAACGGTCGTGGACTACGAGTTGTGAGATAAAAGTCGTGATGATTCGTGAGGATATATGTTCAAGAAGATAATGATTGCCACCGATGGATCCGAGTCGAGCAACAGGGCAGCGAGGCTGGGAATAGACTTGGCTCGCGTTCACAACGCAGAGGTTGTGGCCGTGTATGTAGTGGATGTGAATCGGCTGATCCAGCTTCCCGGATACACAATGATTCCGGGCTTAAAAGATAAGTTGCTCGGGCTTATGATTGAGGAAGGCCGATACGTTACGGAAGAGGTTGAGCAGATGGCCCAAGCGGCTGGAGTTCCCTGCAGCAAGATGGTGTTGAGAGGTCACCCCAGCGATGAGCTGCTCAGGTACTCCCTTGAGTCTAAAACCGATCTGCTGGTGATGGGCAGCGTTGGAAAGAGCGGACTGAACAGGTTTCTGTTAGGCAGCGTGGCTGAGAAAGTGGCACAGCACTCCAAGGTTCCTGTCATTCTTGTTCCAGGGATTAAGGATTGACGGACTGACATCCAGGCAAAAAATCTTAAATAGCTAATCGATATTGCAACGAATAATGTCAATTATATTCCTATTACTTATACAATTAGAAAGTTAAAGTCTTGTGTCACCACGGACGAAACGCTCCACTTCGCCTCAATCAACTGATGCTCACCGCATGGGATTATATAACTATCTCCAAAAGCCTAAAATCGGCTTAATTGCTCATCAGGCAAACTGGCTATATCAACACAATATAAATGCAGAATGGGGATCAGCCCTACGCTCATACGTTTGCTTGTTCTCCTGCGTTAGCTCCGCTAGGCGAAGCATCAGTGACCATGCGCTCAATGTGCCAGCGATTCGAAGCCATATTATCACTAAAGTCATCCAGTCGAGGTAGTAAGTATTTTCATATATTAGCTCCACAGAAATGAAATCAGCACCGTACAGCATACAGTATTGGGAATGAGATGCCTCGATTGGAATAGCGCACTATCCAAGAATCGCTGCTCTTTGCTCCCAAATTCGAACTTTTTCATAGCTTCGCTGCACGCCACATCATTCCCATGCCTATGAACAGAAGTGGTGATGCCAGTTCCATGTGGCCCTGTCTGGGAATCATAAATACTAATGAGATTAGCATTAGCACCAAAAAGTTAGCGAGAGTTTCGCGTGCGAATTGCACAATCTCCTTGAGCTCCGGCTGGTGCTACCTTACCTATATTAAGGGATACTTCGACGAATACCAGACCAGCAAGAGTAAACGCTGCTGAACCGGCTAGATTGTAGAAGTGCTGCCATGTTGCAATTACTGCTGTGAAGTCCTCTGCCATTGCCCCGCCTCCTTTAATTAGCTTCAATTACAGATGAAATCATTAGGGCAACTCTATGCTTGAAATCATTCAAATTATTTTTAAATTTTTCACGGATAAAAATATTGCGAGGTTCGCATAAAGAGCGATAATCTCATCCTCCATCCATAGATATCAGCAACGGTAATTTTTACTCAGGGTTTTTTACTAGTAATCGGAGCTGGGACAGCATTTATGCCGATAATCCAATCTAAAATACTAATTGAGCATGGTGTTTTTCCTTATTTAGCTGTTTAATTTTATCAATCAGAATAGTTAACTGTTGAATATTCAAGCAAATACGGAATTTTTAAATAGTTAGCTTTGCTAAACGTTCTGGTAATATTGGCTGGAGAGGGGCATGAACTTACCGCTTGAAGAGATGGGATCGTGACTCTCTACGACACAGGCTACCAGCCCGTGGCCTTTCCTCTGTATCTGAAAATATGATTGAGGTGAGCCCGAGGTTCGGGTTGGACTTTTGCGACCTTATGCAGCAGTTCAACCGAAACGGATGAGATATCGGATATCTAAGGAGGAATTAAAAAATGACCAGAAGATTGGCCCGGTCCATAGTGGCCGGATTTATAGTGGTTTTACTGCTCCTGGGATGCTGCCTAGGAGCCTCGAACAGCACGATTGCACCCAGTGGCGTGCCCCAGGCACCGGACGAAGCCAGGCTCAAGGAGATCCTGAAGGACTTCGAACAGTACGCCGAGAAGGGCATGAACGACTGGAAGGTTCCCGGTATGGCTGTAGCCATCGTTCGTGGGAACGAAACAATATACCTCAAACCCTTTGGCGTTAAAAAAGTGAATTCCAGCGACCCTGTTACTCCCAACACCATCTTTCAGATAGGGTCTACCTCCAAGGCATTCACCGCCGCCCTGGTGGCCATGCAGGTGGATGCTGGGAAGGTTAAATGGGATGATAGGGTGATAGACCACCTGTCGGACTTCAAGATGTACGATCCCTGGGTCACCGGGGAGTTCACAGTGACGGATCTCATGGCACAGCGCAGCGGTTTGCCAGGATATTCCGGAGGTGATCTGGTTACCCTGGGCTATGACCGTGATTACCTGAGGCATTCACTGCGCTATACGAAGCCGGAGACCAGTTTCCGCTCTGCCTATGCCTACCAGAACACCTTGTTCCTGACCACCGCAGAGCTGGTGGAAAACCTTACCAACAAGAGCTGGGAAGAGAACATCCAGAAGAAGATCTTCCAGCCCCTTGGAATGTCCAACTCCTCGGTAGACATGAAATCTTTCCAGCAGGCAAAGGACGTGGCCTATCTGCATCAGATTAGAAACGGAAGGGTCACTGCCTTGCCCATGGACTGGAAATACATGGACTGGCCCTACATCTACGGCCCGGCTGGCGGGATCAACTCCGACATAATAGATATGACCAAATGGCTGCGCCTGCAGATGCACAACGGCAGCTTTGAGGGCAAGCAGCTCATAAGTGAGAACAGCACCATTTACATGCACTCTCCCAAGACCATCATAAGCCCGATGGCGTCTGCGAGCAACGTATACTACTGTCAGGGCTGGATATACCAGGAGTCAAAACCCTATCCAATAATCTGGCATAACGGAGGGACTCTGGGTCATCATACAATGGTTGCTTTCGTTCCCCAGGCTGACATAGGGATCGTAGTATTATCCAATATAGATTCTGCGCTGCCCGAATCCCTGGCCTACCGCTTCTTCGACCAGTACTTCGGCAATCCGGCAAAGGATTACAGCGCAAAAGCACTTGTTCAGACGAAGGAGGCCGAGGAGCAAGCAAATGCCAGCATTCCCAAACAACCGACCTCGCCCGACCCGGCACTGCCTCTAGAAAGATACGTAGGCAACTACAGCGACCAAACCTACGGCAGGATCAACATCAGCCAGGAGAACGGGTCCCTGGTTGCGACCGCAGGCCCCAGGAATGTTAAGATACTCTTGACTCCATGGGACAGGGATATCTTCCGCACCTCCGAGCCCGAGCTCAGCGATCAGAAGGGGTTTGCCCGGTTCCAGATCGGCCCGGATGGCCTGGCGGATAACCTGGAGATGATCGGAGGCGTTTTCACCAGCAAAGTCACTTTCGAGAAGGGGACATAGTTCAGAAGAGCCGAACGGTGTAGAGAGCCCCGGTTCTTTACCCGTTCGTCAATATTTTATCCAGATCAAAGAATGAGGCCATTGCAAGGCAGGTTCAAGTCTCATTCCCCTTAAGTGAACATCGGCAGCGGTAAAATTTTCCACTCAATGCTTACCGGTAAAAATATCCAATACTGCAAGGGCCTAGCCTTTATACTCTAGCTCCATGGACAATCGTGAGTGTTGAGCAAATCCCAGTTTTTCTGAATGGATCTCAGTGGTTTGTCTGCGGCTTCCAACAGATTCTACCTTCCGATAGAACACCCTTGCCGTCCATCTAACAGTTCCTCCTAATAGGCCTGTAAGGGACTCTCACCATTGAGTGGGTGCGCCCTGCCGGGCGCACCATAAAAATAGCCTTGATTACGTTCGATAATCAATGGCTTTTGCCTATCTCATCCGACAATTTTGCCTGCATTTCCGGAGTCAATTGTTTGACAAGCTCTGCATTGTACGAACCCGTTGGCAGTAGACCTATCGAATTGTTGAATAGCTCCTGAGCCGCGATACCATAAGAACGCGATATCGCAGCCAGCGACCCGTCTTTGACTGCTGGATCAACGTCGGAGGTAAAGATTGAAACAGTATTGTCGCTGTTGCGGACGATCTGGAAGGTGCGGAACTGCTGAGGGAAATCCCTTAATGATGAGGTTTCAACCTCCCAGAAGCCGAGTTCAGGATGCGCGGCATCAGGTGATTTTAGTGCAGTAACTGTATTGTAATGACGATGTCCAGCAATCCACAGAACGAGATTCGGATATGTATGCAGTTTGGCAATCAGCTCTGCTTCGGCGGACGAGTTCCAACCCGCCATTGAACCCGCTGGTTCGACGCCTATCGGTATGTGCGCAGCGATGATCATAAGCTTACCTTCAGCCTGGCCCTTATCGAGTTCTTTTACAAGCCAGTTATAACGTTCACTGTCAAGAGAGCCGTGTCCATAACCGAGAGAGCCATGCCCGTAACCGAGAGTATCGGGATCGTTGGAATCGTTGTCCCTTTGGGTGTCATCGAGCACAATGACTTTGATCGGTAAACTCGAGTTAGGCTCGAAAGTATAGCAGGCGAATCCTGTTTCTACGTTAGATTGATTGAATCCATGTCCTTTCGGACTTGAAGATGTATTAAAAAATTCGCTTATCCACTCCTTTCTCGAAAGTGCATGGCGGTTCGGATCGGCAGCAAGTACCTTCGGAGGGGTTGTGAAGTTTGCGACAGGTCCGACACCTATAATGTCACCGTAAGGCGTCCGGCCATCGATTGAGCCTATGTAAAAGCCACGGCTATCTACGCCGAGAGGGTCGATGAACGGATTGCCTAAGTTGAGTATATCCTCTCCGATGAGACTTTGTCGAATATAATCATTCGGCGGCAGGAAGCCCATCCAGAAATGATCGTGGTTGCCGAGAGTCTGATACCATTTGATCGTTTTATTAAGCCCTGCAGCCTTGTATTCGTCCTGATAGTCATTATGAGGTCCGGGAACAGGATCATCCTTGACACCGGAATCGGGGTTTATATTCTTGCCGTCAAGGACATCGATATACCATCTTAGTTCGTTGTACTGAATGTTGTTGCAAGTATCGCCCAGAGAGATGCCGAAATCAAACGGATCTTTTTTGTGAAGGGCGTTTATCGTCTGGACGGCTGCGTCGAGAACTTGAGTTGTGTACAGCATAACCCCTGAATATCCCGAAGAAATACCGCCTTTGTATCCAAAATAGATCGCCTGAGCAGGAGTTTCTTTGTCGGTGATATGAATATCGGTTATGGCAAAGAAATTCAAGAGTCTTGTAGTATTATTGGCTGATGCACCGCTATAATTAGTCGGCATGATATCGAGACGCTTTACGAAATCGATGCCTGGGCCATAATGCCAGTTGCCATAGCCGTTTTGCTTGTATTTTGAAATCTCATAAGGAAGAACCTTCTCCGAACCCGAAGGTATTGAGTCAGGCACGACCGTCTTCTGTAGCGTCGTAAAAACATCGGAAGCAATCGGGTATCCTTCGAGCTTACTTTGACCTAGCGACTCTTCGGCTTTTGGTTCTGATACAGTAATATTGTGAGTATCATGCGAAACCCCTAGATCAGATGATACATTATATGGTCCAGTAGTTGCGCTGTCATTCGTGGCCTGGGATGCCACTGACAAGCATAATATTGATGCCAGCAAGATTATAGATAGTTTCATAATATAACTCCTTACTTGAGTTAAGGATATAACATGCTCTAATGAAAAATCTTTTGGTGGTAGGATCTTAGCTTCTGCCTATTTTGACATGTTTGATTTTGTGCCCGAATCCTGCAAATCATTGGAAAATTATAGATATTCGAATTTACATCTCACCCTTGTTAATTTTGTTCGTATAAGGCGTATGTGGGACGATATTATGACTGTTTAGGCTGTCAGGGCAATATTATGGGCATTCGGAAAGGCTAAGAAGGTTATTCGGATGCTCGCCGTCTGCTTCGATCTTCAAGTATTTCTGATCCTGAGTGCTCAAGGCAATAATGACCCAAGCCGACTTCCCTCCTACATTTACGTAGAATTGCCACCTGCCCCTCAACGCCAGCAATGGCATCCTGTTTGTGAAAGCTTCCATAGTGTTCCATCCGGGTTCGTGCCGCCGGTGGATAAGATGCGTTCATGGGGATTGTAACGATCGCTCTTGTTAATACACTTAACTCGAATTCGTGCCCATATCTAGGCAATACATGAGGATCCTCCGTCTTGCCTTATAACATATTCAGTACCACATCTTTATATTGTCCGAATTCGATTTATGTTATTCAAACTGAGAGGATTAGAAAATCTCATATGGAGGACAGCATGCGAAATCTAATCATATGCAGCTTAATCCTTTTGGCATTAGCTTTGATTTGCGAAGCAACCGCGCCAGTACAGTTGAATGGAAGCAACGGTCAAGCCATTTTGAGCCAAATAGCGATACCAGTGCAAACCGATAACATCTCAAGAAATTCTAGCCTTTGGAATTGGGGAAGCGTTCCGTTCGGTTATACGCTAAATAAATCCGGAATATTGACCCCCGTAGAATACGGGAACTGGACCCCTAGTATCTGAAATCATTGCTAGGCGAGCGGGCAGCCAGGGCCAGAGTCGTGCGTCCACTTCTATCCACATCAATTGACTTTTGCCTTCTTCTTTGAATCATTATTTGGATGAGATCCCGATCCAGCAGTTACGGAGGCGCCAAGGATATTTGTCTGAGAGTTATGAATGGGGAGAGCTGACCAGAGAGCGGTACATGCAGATGAAAGAAGACTTTAAAAAAGTCCGACGAAGAGAAAACTTTGGCGACATGGCCTATAGTCGTACCACGTTCTTAAATGTGTTAGACCCAAATATGTGTGCGGGCAAAAGTCGCGAATCACCTTAGACCGACGGCATCCCAATTGCACCCAGGTCATTGACTTTTGCCCCACAATTCCATCAGCTATATCTATTCTCCATGATTGCCAAATGGTTCTTTCAATCCGGCCTTAGTTGAGGGTATTTCGACGAATCAACTCCAGTAGGGATGATAGCAAACTATCACGGGGCATTTACAGTGTTCACGACCACATCTTTCCTAGCACAACAGGCCGTTGTGAACTTCTTTGATGTCTTCCAGCATGTCTATGCCTTGTGGCGTGGTTTCATACCGTAATATCTGTCCTTGGCTGACCTTTATTAGATTTTTCCCGATCAAAAGATCCAAATAAGGGTTGATTGTCCTGAAGTTGAGGTTTGCTTGATACACTATTTTCGTCTTGTTTGCACCATTCAGACATACATCTAGGATCTTCGATACGATCTCTTCTCTGCTTCTCTTCATAACAACGCTCTCCTAAGACTCTAAACATTACTTAGGGCGATTAATTAAATATAATTTTCAGAACCAAACTTCAGTGCCAATGGATCGTTAATTAGATTTCGAATTTCGCAAGGCTAACGAATTGTCTGGTGTTGTCCTTCAGTCTCAACGCCAGAATATCTGTAGATATCTTAATAGAAGGCCTTTCTATTCAATATCCTTTTAACCTGCATAGGGCGGAATGGCTTGCCTTCTTTGTAGTGGCCTTCTGCGTTTAAGAGCTGGCAACCTTTTGTAAGGGCGCATCCGGCGTGGTCTCCTTAAGCTTAAAGACCTATGAACCGTAGCTGCCCTATCTTCGTACAACATCAAAACTCTGCTCCTTCGACGCTCTTTGTATCCTATGGCCGCTTTTCCGTCTGCATAACCGCCCTGTTTAGCCTTCGTCTTCCGATCATTGGGCAACCTGGAAGTAATCAAAGACCGGCGACCAAGGCCAATTATCCAGGAACATTCTCATCCCCTCAATCCCGTAAGCGACAGATAGCCCATATCCAAAGATTATTAGCTTGACATTCAAAACATTTTTATCCTATAAGACTATTAGTATACGGCATGCCTGAGGATACGTTCTCCTACCAGATTCTGATGGACGCAGTGTTTGCTGCCACTGATGCCCGAGGTTCTGTCTACCCCGACGACTGCAATTATGTGGCTGTGACGCTAGATACCGTTAAGTCCATTCTTGCCTCTTTTGACTCCAAGCCCTCCTCATCTGCGGCCGAGAACAGCCATGACCCGGCCAGAAGGCTGTGGTACAGGTTCAAGGAATATCACCCCAGGTGCGCGTGTGGGATTGTGAGGCTCATGTCGCCAGTTCCAAACGACCTTGTGGGCATAGTGACAGCCGAAGACCTTCTTGGGATGAATATGAAGACATCGTCGGGTGCATCTTACCTAGACAGAGAGATGCTCAACGATGATCTGTCAGAGATTCTGGGCGTTTCTGTCCCCTGTCCCTATCAAACCCCACCGGTCAAGCCCACTGCTGAGCGACCCACAAGGCTGAAGTCACCCTGGAGGCCCAAAGAAACCCCTGACTTGGGCCCGAAGGCGGAGATGACTCTCATAGATCCTCAGACCAGAGAGATATTTAAGCGGAGCCAGGGAGGCGTGTTCGGGGAAGACGGATGGCAAGTTTCAGAGATTAGAGCTTTTGCTGTATGGTTTTAGCCAGCGGTTTTAGCCAGTT
>Ga0182017_10003059_pt1 | contig 12527 bp, 10 predicted proteins | sample 712E3DmetaG_FD_120492 | JGI IMG/M metagenome (GOLD analysis project Ga0182017, IMG submission 120492) | Permafrost microbial communities from Stordalen Mire, Sweden - 712E3D metaG | ecosystem: Environmental > Terrestrial > Soil > Wetlands > Permafrost | place: Sweden: Stordalen | collected... | reverse complement strand
TGGCGACTCACACGTCGTTTGGTGACGTCCGGCTCATGGGAATGTATACAGGCCTCTCGGAGGACATGTCAACGGGCCTCCAATTCGGACTAAAACTTCCCACAGGGCCGATCAATGAATCTCTCCTTGACCGGGATACACAGATCGGGACCGGCACGACGGACCTCCTCCTGGGAGGATACCAGATGGGACAGGAGAAGGGATGGGGATGCTATGCGCAGGTCATGTGGCAACATGCGTTCAATGAGCGTATCGGGTACCGTCCGGGAGACAGCTTTGACGTCAACTGCGGGATCCACTATGACGGGCTCCTGAGCAGTTTCAGGATCGTCCCGGTTCTTCAGATTGCAGGTTCATTCCGCGGTATCGACAGCGGAGGCAATGCTGATCCTGATAATACCGGATATGAAAGGCTGTATATCTCCCCGGGCCTTCAAGTGATGGCAACAACCCATTTCACCCTGTACGGGGATCTGAGAATTCCGCTCCTGACACATGTCCGGGGGGTTCAGCTTGTTGCCCCCTCCCTCGTAAACCTCACGGTGGGCTACAGTTTCTGATTTCAACGGCACGCCTGTGCTGTCGATCACACGTCAGACACGCATCCGGGGAGTAATAACATATCCCGCCCATCCCGTGTGACGGTGCTCAAGTTATATTACCCATAAAATCGCTTCCTTGAATCACGAGTTCGCCGGCCGGCGCCGGTCTCACGTGTATCGGCCGGCAGAGTCGTGAATCCTGCGGAGGAAATTAAAATGAGATTGCCGGAGCGCTTAGCCGTCATTTGCTGTGGAGCTGCAATGTCGATCCTGTTCGGCTCCTGTTCGTCGGAGGCACCCAACTTCTGCCTGAGGACTGTCGAGGGGAAAACCATCGAGCTACAGGATCTTCAGGGAAAAGTCGTCGTGATCAATTTCTGGGCGAGCTGGTGTCCGCCATGCCGGTCCGAGATCCCGGGCCTGCTTGAAGTGTACCGCAAATACCGGCCGAAAGGGCTGGAAATCGTCGGTATCTCCCTCGACAGGGACGGATGGAAAAAAGTCACCCCCCTTGTCAGGGAAATGAACATCGTGTATCCCGTGGTGATCGGGGATAACGATGTCGTCAACGCATACGGGGGGATCCGTGCGATCCCCACGACGATCATCATCGGCAGGGACGGGAAGATCGTTGATCGGGTGGTTGGATTCCTGGACAGGCAACGTTTCGAAGACGAGATTCGGGAAATAATGAACTCATAACAATCCCATACTCAGTGCTAGCGAACCAGGACGAGCCTCATCGTCCGCACGAACCCCTCTGCCTCCAAACGGCAGAAGTAGACTCCGGACGGGACTCCTGTGGCGTCCCACCGGACGGAGTGTTCCCCTGAAGTCTGCCTCCCCTCAGCAAATGTCTCCACCACGCGACCGAGCATGTCGAATATTACCAGCCTCATGTCCTCCGCCGCAGGGAGCCGGTAGCCGATCGTCGTCCCCGGATTGAATGGATTGGGATAGCTCTGCAGGAGAGGGTACCCCTGCTCGTCAGCTCTCCGCACCGAAGCAACGGGCATCGCCTCGATGGATTCGCTGAACCATTCGGCGCCGTTGGTGTCTATCTCCTTCACTCTGTAGTAGCGCCCGGCCGCTCCCCCCGGGTCGTTGAATGAATAATAGTGCGTGAGTACCGTCGTGCCGTGTCCCGGTATCAGAGGCGACACAGTCCCGAACCCATCGGTCCTTCTCTCGGATCGCTGAACCTCGAATCCATAGCACGCGGTCTCGCTGATGGTGGACCAGGAAATTACCGCGGTCGAATTCCCCCCAGCAGTGGCGTTCAGCGCCCCAAACCGGATCGGGAGCAGATCGTCCGGCGGCCTCTCGGGTGAGGCCGAAGAATTCTGCGGACTAAGTGACTTCTGAGCGACAAAGTCCGCTGCGTTGTTGTTGCTGTCCCATCCGTTACCGGAATTCGCGTCGTTTCCCCCCGGCGCCATGCCGGAGGCTGTGGCAAGAGGTCCGGCTTTTCGCTCGAGAGAAGTCGCGGTTCCCGGCGCAGGCGCGGGCCCGCTTCCTTCGTACCCGTCAGCACTACCGTAACCAACCAAATCGACGATCGAAGTGTCTGCGGGACTCCCCCCGGTAAGGGGCGTTGTGCTTCTGACGAGCGCGATCTTTCCGGCGGTGGCGGAGAGGTTGGTGGTTCCTGTTGTGTCCGGTGACGGGAGCGAGACACCGTTTGTGCCCCCTGCGAGTTGCACCAGGTAATATCCGAAAGGGAGTATGTGCCCGCCGAGCGGGGCGGTATGCCACGTCCCTGTCCCGGTCGCGCTTGCGTATTGTACGGACCAGCCCGCGAGAGAGACGGCGAAATACGTCGGATTGTAAAGTTCGACATAATCGTTCCTGTACACAGCCCCGTTGTTCCCGCCGTTGCCGTACAACTCGCTGATGACAACATGGCCGGCAATCTGCGCCCCCGCCGGCACGGCAGATATCTGGAGACAGATCAGTACGGTCCCGATCCCTGTTTTCATCCCCTCCTCCGGTTGTGTGGATTCGTTTATCTTCATACATCTCCCGGGGAGTTTTTCCGGGACGGTCCCGGATATTATTCTCTTTGGCGACCCAAGACCTTCGGGGAGGCACTCACCGTGCGAAGAGGCTTCTCGTTTCTCGCGACTCTCGTCATTCTCCCGGCAGAACTCCACGCCCAGTCCCGGGGAGGCGTACGTGAGCGACGGCGGGTAGAGTCTGGCGATTGCCACCTATGAGAGATCGCTGGAGCTGAACGGATCGAACAAGACCGCGGTGGAAGCACTCAAGAAACTGAAGGGAGCCCCGTAACCGGCAGGAGGGAAGAGCGAGCCCCGGCACGCCGGGGCTCGAATGTCTTCCGGAGGAAAGCGGATTATTTCCCTTTCGCGATCCCGATGACGCCGCATGCGACGCGCGCCCCGGCATTTCCTGTGGGCTGCGTCTTCAGGTCGTCTTCCTTCTCATGGACGATCACCGCATGCCCCACGATCGAATGCTCTCCCGTGAGTGCCATGACTGCGTCGACATAGTCAATGTGGGCCTTTCCGTCTTCCCCCGCCTCGATATTTCCCATGTCGCCTGCATGCCGCTTGTCGCTCGAAGGCATGCTGTGGGGCATCCCCGCAGGGTTGAAATGCCCCCCCGCGGAGCTTCCGTCCTCGGCGCTGCAATCACCGAATTCGTGAATGTGGAAGCCGTGCTTCCCCGGCAGGAGGCCGGTCAGGTCGCCGACAACCCGCACGCCGTTTTCCACCGCCTCGAATGTCACGACCCCCCGCACGCCGCTTCCCTTCAGCGACGAAAGCACTGCGACCGCCTTTGTTGCCGGCGTGCTCCCGTGCTCGTGCGCCGGCTGCGCTGCCGCCATCGTCCACGCCAGGACTATCAATCCGAAACAAAGAACGAGATGGGCTCTCTTCAACATGATCCCTCCGGTATGTAGTTGAGAAACTATGACGCGAAATTTGGATATACTTTTCTACAGATGCAAGTCCGCTCGCAACCGGAGACGTGGAGGCGGAAGAGGCGTTCAGCGCGCTGACGCTCACAATACTCGATTACTACCTGGGCGCGCCCCCGGTGGACTGGAAAGAGGCGTTCCGGCGGACGGCATCCTACCGCGATTCCGTGATTGCCTCCTCAGGGCGCCGTGCCTCCGCGACCCGGGACACGTCCTCGCGTACTTCGCTCCCCCTGGAGAAGTACGCGGGGAGATATGAAGACCTGTGGTACGGCGACGTCGATGTGAGGTACGTGAACGACCGGCTCACCATCCGGTTCGGTCACACACCTTCGCTTGAAGGGGAGATGGAGCACTGGCAGGATGATACGTTCATCGCCCGCTGGAAGGATCCCGAGCTCCGCGCGGATGCATTCGTGACATTCTCACTGAACCCGGATGGGTCCATCGAACGGGCCAGGATGAAAGCCGTCTCCCCGGAAACCGACTTCCGCTTTGATTTCCAGGACCTGCTCCTGACGCCGGCCGGCGCAAAGTAAAAGAGAATTCGCCTACTACTTCTCCGTGAGCGCGCTGAGGAAGAGCCGGGCGGCAAGGCGGTTCCCGTCGGCCGAAAAATGCACCCGGTCTTCCGTCAGTATCCCTTTTTCGGCATTGGCGGTGTTCGCTGTGCCGAGGTACTTCAGGAATTCCCGCCTCAGGTCCACGAGTGTGCAGTGGTGCGCGGTCGCAAGATCGCGGATGAGTTGTGCATAGTGGTTGAGGTCTCCGTCGAGCTCGTTCGAGCAGTCCGTCTTTTCGCCGATGAGGGCGGGGGTGGCAAGTATGACGCGTATCCCTTTTTCCTGCATCTTCTTTATCAGGGCATCATAGAACGCCACGAACTTGTCCGCGTCCGTCCCCGTTCCCAGTGTCCTCTTGTGCCAGACGTCGTTAACGCCGACGAACACTACCACCACATCCGGGTGGCGTTCCAGGACGTCCCTCTCCAGCCTGAGGTAGAGATCGTACACTTTGTTTCCGCCGATCCCGGCGCCTGTAAGCTCGAACTTGTCGGTGGGGAGCATCCCGCGCAACTGGGTGATGTACCCGGCCGGCCCCACGCCCGCCTCGGTGATCGAGTCTCCGAAAAAAATGACACGCAGGGGAGGGGGCGACATCATAAGCGACGTGAGCACGGTCGCGGTGAGAAATGCATAGAGTAGGAAGTGTCGCATAGGAGGTCCATGGGTTGTTCGGGTGCACTGTGATGGGACAATGTAACGGATCGGGAGCGCATATTCAATCTTGATTCTTTGACCTTTGTTGCATAGTTTCAACACCACTTTCCATTCTTCCGGAAGTCACAACTCAAGGAGTCCCCGCTTGCCAGGCTTATTAGAGATCCTTCCTGAATATGTCCTTCACTGGATCGTGAAGCGGGGGAACGAGAGGCGTCTGAACGAGAAAGAGACGCTTCTGACCGAAGGGGAAAAGAACGAGTCCCTTTTCATCGTGCTCGACGGACTCTTCTGCTCGTACGTGTCGGGCTCGCCCCGTGTCCTCGAACATTTCAGTGCGCGGAGCGTCATCGGCGAAAGTTCGTATTTTACCGAGCTGAGTGCCCCCGCTTCCGTGGTGGCGGAAGAACGTTCTCTGGTTCTCGATATCCCCCATTCTCTTCTCGCCCCCAAGCTCGAGCATGATTCCCGCTACGCGGCCGATTTCTACCGGGCGCTCATGACGGTGGTCGCCGACCGTCTGCATCAGACCTCACGCAGACTCTACGCGAGCGAGTCTGCACTCCTGGCAGACCAGAGCAGGGACCCCCTGGTCCGGAAGGCGCAGGACGAAATCGACGCGTTCAAACAGATGATGGTGCATCTCGACAAGGAGGGGATCAAAAACGGAAACATCGCCGAAGAGAGCTACGGGAAGTTCGTGAACAGGGCGCGCGGGCTTCTGACGACCTGCCGCGAAGTCCTGGGAGCGTCATCGGCCCTCAACGAGGCGACAAAGGCCCAGATCGGCGCCAAGCTCCAGCATGAAATGCTCCCGTATGTGCTGACCACCGAGACCGCCGACCGGTTTTATTCCAAGCCCCGGGGGTATGCGGGGGACTATCTGGCGATCCAGAAGATCTACGACAACGTCCCCGGCGGGACGGGGCGTCTCGGACCCCTCGTCGACCGTTTGTTCCTTGATATCGAACCATCCCGTGCCGTTCGGAACCGCCGCACGCTCCTTGCAGACGAGATCGTGTCCACGGTGAATTCAAAGCCCTCCGGGACCGTCACCGTGATGTGCATGGCGAGCGGGCCGGCAACGGAGGTGTTCGATGCATTCGGGAGGCTGGAGGACAGGGGTCGTCTGCGCGTGACGCTCCTGGATATCGATCTGCAGTCGCTCGCGTATGTTGACGAAATCAGGACAAGGCAGAATCTGACGTCGAACATCACGCTTGTCAATGAGAACCTCATCGCGCTCTATCTCGGGAGGAGCAAAACGAAAGTTGCGCCGCAGGACCTGATATACAGCATCGGGCTCATCGACTACCTGAACGACAAGCTGGTGAACAAGGTTCTCGCCTATTCCTTCGAAAACCTTGCTCGGGGGGGGAGGGTGATACTCGGCAATTTCCACCCCAGGAATCCCGCGAAGGAATTCATGGATTATGTGCTGGAGTGGAATCTGATCCACCGGACGGAGGCGGACATGAACCGGCTGTTCGAGCGTTCCATGTTCGGCAAACCATGCTCGAAGATTCAGTTTGAAGCTCTGGGGATCAACCTGTTCGCCGAGTGTTCCCGGGATTAACAATCCCGCTGTTTCCGGGCGTGACGTTCAGCCAGTCACCTCGTGGATCTTTTTCGCTTCGCCCCTGGCCCCGGCATCCCGGTCGAACTTCTCGCGGCAGTCAGGACAAATGCCGTGCGTGAATTTCGCCGCCGAGTGATTCGCGATAAACGTTTCGATCTGGTGGTAGTATCCCTGATCATCGCGGATCTTCTTGCACCATGCGCAGATGGGGAGGAGGCCGCCGAGTGTTTTCACTTCAGCGAGGGCCTTCTGCAATTGCCGGATGAGGACTTCCTTTTCCCTGTCACCCCGCTTTTTCAACGTGATATCCTGGCAGAGGATATACGCCATGTTTGTGCCTCCGCCGCTGTCAACGGGGACCGCGATGAGGGAGACATCGATCGGCTGCCCGCCTCTGTTGAGCCGCAGGGACTCCAGGCGGACGTTCGCCCCGTTCATGACTGCTTTGAGAGCCGTCCGCACTTCATCCTTTGACTCGGAAGAGATGATCATTGCTACGACATCGTGCCCGATCAGTTTCTCTTTTGAGATTCCGAACAGGCGGGCGAAGGCGCTGTTGACGTCGAGAGCATTTCCGTTGTTGTCCAACAGCGCAATCCCTTCCGGCGCGCTCTCGAACAGCCGCTCGAAATGGGTTTTCTGCACCCTCAGTTCTTCTTCGATCTGGAGCAGGTCGGTGATGTCATGTGCAAGGACGAGCCACGCCCTGCGCCCCTTCCAGTCGAACGCATGTGACTTGATCCGGACCTGGATGACCGTGCCGTCCTTTTTCCGGTGCCGCCATGTACCGGTCCGTTCTTCCATCTGCACGCCTGCGCCGACTGTGGCGAGGAACCGGGGGACGTCTTCGGGGGGGTGGATGTCTTTCACGCTCATCGCCAGAAACTCTGCCGGTGAGTACCCGTAGTGCTTGACTGTTGCCTGGTTGACCTCGAGGAATTCGAGCGTTTCGGCATCATAGACCATGAGAGGATTCGGACTCGCCTCGAAGAGCTGCTGGTAGCGAATCTGTGATGCGTGCACGAGGTTTTCCGCCATGCGCGCACTGGTCACATCACGATCGATCCCGATCGTGTATTTCTTCCCTCGCATCTCAATCGGCATGGCGGTGTATTCGATGATATTGTCCTTCCCGTCAGGGCGTATCCATGAGAATGACCCGGTGAACGCGTTCCCCCCTTTAATCGATTCCACGTTTAATCCCGAGAGACTTACCGTCATTCCCGACGTGATACCCGCTGCGAGCAATTCTTCCCGGCTCCTCCCCGCGAGTTCGGCGTACCGGGGGTTGCATTCAACGAGCCTGCGCTTTTCGTGATCCACGGTTTCTTCAAAAATGTTTATCCCGTCCTGCGCGTTCTCGAATATCAGGCGTAGCTTATGCTCCGATTCGCGCAGTGCCTGCTCCAATCGGCTTTTCTCCGTAATATCGTCGTACGTCGTCAGAAACATTTTCCGACCGTTCTGCCCGAGTATCTGGAAGGAGACCCGCAGCACCTTCTCTACTCCGGACTTCGCCGTTATCGTCGTCTCGGACACATGCGCACCCTGCTGTGCCATCACGACCTTTGCGCCGTCGAGGGCCTTCTGGCGGTCGTCGTGATCGGGGTAGATCAGACGGAAAAAATCCCCGGACCGGTTCGCCTCTTCCATCGTATAACCGGTTATCTCGGCCATCCGCTGGTTGAAGACCTCAAATCTCCCTCCGGCATTGCAGAACGTGATCCCTTCCTGGACTGAGTTGATTACGGTCTCAAGCTGCTGCTCACTTGCCGTCAGGGTGTCTGTGACCTCCCTCCCCCTGCGGAGCTGCCGGTTCATGAAGACGAACATCCCTATAATCAGTGTAAGGTTGAAGGCCGTGCCGAGCAGGAGGATAAGGAGTGACGCGTTGAGCTTGGATTCGGCGTCTGAACTGCGCACTGCAACCCTTCGTGACTCTTTCTCTGTCATTGCATGGGCGAAGGCGTCGATCCGGTCCATTACACGATTTGTTTCCCCTCCCCGCATGATCATGCGGGCGGACCCGGGTTTGCCGTCCTGCATGAAAATGATCGTCTGGTCGGTCGTCGCGATGAACCGTTCACTCATCAGGTATATTGAATCCAACTCTCCCGTCTCTTCCGCAGACGAAGAGGCAATCCTCCGGAGCTCTTCAAGTCCGTGTCTCACATTTGGGGTCCCTTGCAGGAAGGGGGTCAGGAATGACGTATCTCCTGTAACCACGTATCCCCTGACCCCGCGCTGTATGTCCTTGAGCGAAGAAACGATGTAATCAAGCTGCTTGTTGAGGTCGTTCGAGACGGCCACGCTCCGCGTATCGGCCAGGTAGGAACTCATCCCCTGGAACGCCGAGATTCCGATTGCCGCAAATATCACAAGGGTCAGAGTGAATGCTCCCCTGACCCATCTGTCACCCCGGTGTGCATCTCTTATTTTCTGCGGATTCAATTGTTGCTCCGTGACGCTATTTGTCCTGCGGGACGTGACCCATCGCCGCCCCCCCGGTGGACTGTCGTGCGAGGGGGAAAAGAGCAAAGCACATGCCATCGTCTTATGTCAGAATCACGCCGCTTTTTCACTCTTTCCAGCATTCGTTCGTGACGATTCTACAAATGGCGCATATGAAACCAAACCGGGCCAATGGGCGTTACTTCTGCAACACAGGAGGTGCTCCAATGGAGGTTCTTGAAAAAGCGACGCTCGGGGCGGGGTGTTTCTGGTGTGTGGAAGCGGTGTTTGAGGAACTAGATGGAGTGAAGTCCGTTGTTGCGGGATATGCGGGAGGGAGGACGAAAAGCCCAACGTATGAAGAGGTCTGTTCCGGGACAACGGCACATGCCGAAGTCGCCCAGATCACCTTTGATCCCCGTAAGATCACATTCGGGGAAATACTCCGGGTGTTCTGGGCGGCGCACGATCCCACGACGCTGAACCGGCAGGGGGCAGACGTCGGAGAGCAGTACAGGTCGGTGATATTCTATCACGACGCGACGCAGAAAGCGACCGCGGAAGAGTCCCTCGTGAAAGCCGGAAAGGGTTTTTCCTCCCCCATTGTCACGGCGATAGAGCCGCTCAGGGAGTTCTACGAAGCTGAGAATTACCACCAGGATTACTTCCGGAACAACCCCCTGGCGCCGTACTGCATGTTCGTCATTAGACCGAAGCTCGACAAATTGCACCACCGTCAGAAGTGATGCGGCCCCTGCGGCGGAAGCGCCCCTTTGCTTCTCACACGCCTGTTCATTAAATTTACAACGACTTTTCACATCCATTGGCCACATCCACAGGCGGTCACCTCATGGCGGATTCTGGTTCTCGTCCCCGGCGGACGCACCGGCTTCGGCGCTGGCTGATCATACTCCTGATCACGCCCGTCATCCTGTTTTCATTGTACATCTGGCTGTCACTCTCGTGGAGTTATTCGCACGGGGAGAGGGCGGGCTACGTCCAGAAATTCTCTCAGAAGGGATGGGTGTTCAAGACGTGGGAAGGGGAGCTCGCAATGGTCTCGATGCCGGGGACCACTCCCGAGAAATTCTACTTCAGCGTGCGGAACGACTCGGTGGCGGCCCACATCAATGCCTCGCTCGGCGGGAGGGTGGCCCTCGTGTATGACCAGCATACCGGCGTCCCCCTGAACTGGTGGGGCGAAACCGAGTACTTCGTGACCGATGTCAGGGTTCTCGAGCCGGTCGGCCGACCCTGAGAAGCACAGCACCGTGCCGTGCAACGGGAAGTGTGATCCCCGCGGGAAACTCTCCAAGGTTCTTCTGACGCCAGAGGTCGCGGACGGCCTGTGTTCCCGTCATCCCCAGCTCGGACCAGAGGAGGGGGACGTCTGATTTCCAGCGCCCCCGGTTGAAGAGTCCGACCGCCTTCGACCCATCCTCCATTTCCTTTGCCCAGACTTCGATATCGCCGTTCACCGTGACACGGGAAGCCTGCCTCCCGAGCGGGTCCTGGCTCACGTCGAGCACTTCGTCATTCGTCAGGAGGCTCGTGGTGAATTCGTCGAGCTGCGTCATGTCGCACCCGATCAGCAGGGGAGCGGCGAGGAGTGCCCAGAGTGTGATATGCGTGTACTGCTCATTGGGCGTCAGCCGCGTAGGGTGGAGCTGCGGGCCCCATCCGACCTTCCCGACGACAAGCATATCCGGATCGTTCCAGTTCCCGGGTTTCGCGAACTTCTCGTGTCCTGCCTGCGCGAAGCCGATCCCTGACATGCTCTCCCACGTGTCCTCGATATCGCCGGTTGTCCGCCAGGAGTTCCCCCCGGCCTCGCCTCCCCATTCCCAGACATTCCCCATGCCGTACTGGCAGAAACTGAAGACGATGTCACGGTGCACGCCGTCCAATGCCCGGCGCATGAGGCGATACGGTTTCTCAAGCGATTCGCGGGTCCGGGTCTTTTCGATTGAACCGTATGAACACCAGTCGTACTTGAGGTAGTCAATTCCCCACCGGGCGTACTGGGCGGCATCCTGTTCTTCAAACCTGTAACTCGCGGTGAAGCCCGCACAGGTGAGAGGGCCCGGTGAGGAGTAGATCCCGAGCTTCAAACCCCTGCTGTGGACGTAGTCACCGAGCGCCTTCATGTCGGGGAACTTTTTGTTCGTGTTTATTTTCCCTTCGGGAGTTCTTGGCTCTCCTCCGAGGAGCGAGTCCTTCTTATCCGGCTTCACTTCCCAGCAATCATCGATGTTGATATACGTCCAGCCGTGATCGATGAGCCCGCTCTTCACCATTGCATCCGCTGCAGCGCGCACCTTCGCGTCGTCGACAGCAGAGGCAAAACAGTTCCAGCTGTTCCATCCCAGCGGCGGGGTCAGCGCGATCTGATTTCCTGAAACGATCGTGAGGACCCGCTCTGATGTCCCAAGTCCGTTCCCGGCCCGGATCGTGACCCGGTAGGTCCCGGAAGCCGCAAGCGTGCCGGTGATGCGCCCCGTGGTGCTCTCGAGCGAGAGTCCTACGGGGAGCCCCTCCGCCGAAAACCTCATCGGACGGGTCCCCGTGGCTGCGACGGTGTAGAGAAACGGATTCCCGGGGCGGGCTCCCAACACGCGCGCGCCGTTGATGCGGGGGAGCGGTGAAGGTCCCGGCGTCAGTATCACCGGCGTGATCTCCTGCGCGCGCGCATCGAGGTAGGTTTTTCTGACCCCGTCCAGCCCGTTCCCGGAAGACACCGTCCGCACGCTGAGCAGTGCGGCGGCGCGATCTGCGGGAGAGTCGAAGAGCGTCGCGGCGGCATACCGTCGCGCGAGCTCCGCGTAGTTTCCCGGCTCCCATGCTGTTGCCCAGATGCTGTCCCCAGACTCCCAGGCGATCTCGTCCCTGACCCTGTCGGAGGGGAAATCCCGGGCGACGAGACGCAGAAGATCCCTCATCTCCCGGTTCACGACCGCAAAGTAGTAACCGAAGTCCCCCTGCCCGTTGTTGATCTTGAGAAGGAGCCGGTGTTTCCCGCGCGCGAGGCGGATCTCGAGTTCCTCCTGGTCCGGTTGCACCCCCCTGGCGATATCGTGCTCCAGCACCGACTTCCCGTCAAGCCATACTTTGATGCCGTCGTCGCTCCCGAGCGACAGCGCCAGGGTCGTGTCCCGGGAGGCTGACACCTGTCGCGAGATGAACATCGCGCAGAAATCTGTTTGCTCAAAGAGGACCAACGTGCCGTCGCGCCACTGCGGTCTGTCGGTCCACCGGAGTGTTCCCCCTTCATAGGCCTTTCCGGGAACGAACTCCGTCTCGGGCGGGAACACCTCTGCGAATGCGTCTTTGGTGTTCGCCCTGAACGGCCCGATTGATGTCCACGGTCCGAGGAGAACAGCGGATGACCCGTCCCCTCCTCCGCGTTGAGCGTTCAGAGCCTCGAGTGAAGCCTGCACGGTGTGCTGCCACGTGTCCTGTGTCCTGTAAAACGACGGATCCTGTGCAGCGGAGGAAATGCAAAACAGGGCCGTCAAAACGGGAATGAGCAACGACCGGTTCATCGTGATTGCCTGTTGATTGAGGGGGTGTCAGTTCGGTTGCGACGTCCCGGGGAAAGGTTTCTCCATGTTGAATCCCCAGAGCTTCGGATTTTCGCCTATGACGGCTGCGGAGAATATGTAGAACACGTAATCATATGTCTGTTTCGGGAACTTGTCCCTGTATTGCGTGAGGAATTTCCAGAAATTCCTGTCGCGCGGGTTTTCCGGCATCTCGCGGATCAGTCCCCGCACAACGTTGTGCCCCCAGTTGTA